>RCUM01001062.1_pt1 | contig 12151 bp, 15 predicted proteins | sample 2166141 | NCBI WGS metagenome assembly RCUM01 (sample SAMN09932756, study PRJNA488358) | compost metagenome | isolation source: compost soil in crotonic acid-enriched | place: Germany: Experimental Botanical Garden
CTCCAGCATCAGAGAGTGCTCCTAGAGGTTTGACTGGCAGGCATTGCGGTTCCTGTGGTGGGATATTTTTTAACTTATTACTCCCCCGGTATTAACCGGGGTTCAAGCGTATCGTTGTACCATGCCGGCCATTTGCCATCCAGCTATCACTGTCGAATCATTCTAAATATTCGCCCTCATTTAAGCGCCTGCTCGGCTAACAAGACAACGGCGATGAGGGTCATCGCGATACCGGAGATGCGGCTGACAACCCGCGCCGCCTGCGGGCGCGTCTGTAATACTGACTGCGAACCATAACCCACCAGCAGATAAACCAGCCCACAACTGACCAGATGCAGCAGGCCGAGTGCCAGGATCTGCATCGGAATCGACCACAGGGCATGTGGATCGGTGAATTGCGGCAACAGGGCCAGAAATAACAGAAAGACCTTTGGATTCATGCCACTGATGCAAATTCCTTTGCCTGCCCAGCGCATCCATGAATCTGAGCTCTGTTTCTCGGCGGAACTGGGGACCGGAGGATTCAGCAACAGATTGATACCTATCCACAGCAGGTAGGTTGCACCCACGACGGTAAGCCCCGTCAGGATCAGCGGGTTACCGGCAACCAACACGCCGACACCGGCCGCCACTACCACAATCGCCAGCAGATGCCCAAACAGTAATCCGGCGACTGCCGGTACAACTACCCTGCCGCGTATACCCGCCGATATCACGTATGCCCAATCCATACCCGGCGTGATGACAAACAGAATCGAAACTGCCCAGAAGGCGGCAAAAATGGCCAGCGTCATGACAGATCGCCCCACTGCCGAGATTGTTCTGTTATGCGTATTTTCACCTGACTTTCCTCATCATAGGGCCTGCAAACCGCGTTAAGTGCGATCGGCCCCGGCCGCTTAATTATTGGAAAGAATATCTTTAGGGCGTTAAAATGTGCTGCCAATGACTTGCCTGAAAACCACAAATTCGGGGAAATTTTTCTAAATGGATAAGATAGACCGCAAAATTCTTGCCGAACTACAAACGGATGGGCGACTTTCTGTCACCGAACTGGCCGAACGTGTCGGGCTTAGCGTTTCGCCCTGCCATCGTCGGGTGAAGGCTCTGGAAGAATCAGGGGTGATCAGGGGCTATCGCGCCCAGCTTGAACCCACCAGCCTGGGGTTTAACTTTTCCGCATTGGTTTTCGTCACCATGAGAGAAGGCGATCGCCATGCCGTAGCCGCCTTTGAGGATGCGATGACCGATATCCCTCAGGTGGTTCAGGCGCAAAGGCTGTTCGGTGACCCAGACTACCTGCTGCATGTGATCTCCCGCGATCTGCCCGCTTTCCAGCAGCTGTATGACGAGAAGCTCTCTGCCCTGCCCGGCGTTCAGCGCCTCAGCTCCACGCTGGTGATGAAAACCGTGGTGCCGGAGCGCTCTTTTTTACCCCTGGGGAAATAACAACGGGAGCGTTTCCGCTCCCGTTGGATACTTAAGACTCAAGCCTTAAGGCACAATCACAAAATCTGGATTGGCGACGGCAAACAAAGCATCGCGATCCGCTGCCGGTGGGTAAATCCACTGGGTGTTGATTTCCTGTTTGATCTTTTTGCCCTCTGCACGTGTGAATAGCACCTGACGATCCCAGCCTTCGGTGTAAAGCGCGCCCCAGGCACCGAGATCGAGGCAAGTCACATACTTGGGTTGGCTATAAGGGTGCAGCGGCAATCCCACCAGTTCCGCTGCGGCATTGTGCCCGGCAACGCGTCCCAGGCTCATCGCATGCTGGCAGGTCATCAGATTATGGTTGCCCAACGCGTCGGTCGCTGCCTTGACCGTATCTCCGGTAACAAAAACGCCAGCCGCCGCCGGCGCATGCAAGAAGGCGTCACCGACAATGCGGCCAGAGCCGTCGCGCTCACCCGGAATTTGAGCGACCAATGGATTTGCCCGTACACCGGCAGCCAATATCACCGTGTTGGCTGCAATACGCTCACCGCTCGACAGCGTGACGCTGTCAGCATCGATCGCCGTCACGCGCATCCCGGCCCGTGGCTCCACGCCGCATTCTTCCAATGCTTGTCGGATCACCACGCCAGGTTCGGCCCCCATACCCGCCCCCACTTCCGCCGCAGTATCAACAATCACCACGCGGATGTTCGCTTCGCTGCCCAGAATGGCACGCAGACGCATTGGCATTTCGGCGGCGCTTTCCAACCCGGTTAGCCCACCACCGACCACCACCACGGTGTTACGCGCCGGGGTTTCCGGTTGTGCCGCCAATGCCATCAAATGCGCATCCAGTCGTTGTGCGCTTTGCAGCGTATCCACATTGAACCCATGCTCGGCGAAACCGGCAACCGGTGGAACAGAAAGCTGGCTACCGGTCGCCAGAACCAAACGGTCATAATCCAGCTGGAGCTTTTTCCCCTCTGCGTTTTCCACCACCAGCGTCTGGTTTTCGCTGTCTATCTGCTCAACCAAACCGGCCAAATGGCGAACGCCAATAGCGGCGAGCTGTGCCGAGATATCCGGGCTCATGTTCTCCAGCACCGCTTCATACAAGCGTGGACGAATGGTGATATTCGGCGTCGGCGAAACCATCGTGACTTCGATCTCCCCTTCCTTACCGGCCTGCGCTATCGCTCGCATGGCGGAAACTGCAGCCCAAAAACCAGCAAAACCAGAACCGGCGATCACTATTTTTTGCGTCATGGAATAACTCCTTCCTACAGGTTTAATCAGATGCCCATACTATTTTCCAGGCAAGTGGCGCCGTTCCGCTGCCTGTTAAAAGGGTGCAGAAGGGCTACCGCCTGTGGCACACAGGCGGGGAAAAGAATCAGAGAAACTGCTGAGACGTTATTTAGGCTTGGTGCGGGCCGATTTGCCGCTGCGGGTGGTACGTTCGCTCATTCGTTCATCCATCCAGATGTTGACCTCACCAAAGAAACCCTCTGGCGCCTTGCGCCCGAAGCGGGTGGCGACGGCCCCCAGAGTTTGCACCGCCAGTGCATCGCGCATGGCCTTTTCGGCCTGCAGCATCACTGCATGGATCGCACACTTGCCGGACAGCGCCCAGTCGGGTGGGTTGTCGTCAAAAACCGCGCAACGGCCGCGTACTTCCTGGCAATCGAACAACGGCTTGTGCCCTTCAATGGCATCGATGATCTCCAGGAAAGTGATCTCATCGGCCGGACGGGCCAACCGATAGCCACCGCGTACGCCTTCGCTCGCGGCGACGATCCCCGCTTTCTCCAGCTTGGGGAAAATTTTGGCCAGAAAACTCGGTGAGATCCCCTGCAGTTCGGCAAGTTCACGGCTGCTGAGCGCGCGCTGATTGTCGCCGACTAACCAAAGCAGGCAGTGAATGCCATATTCAACGCTGGTAGTGATGTAAGCCATATTGGATTTGAGGTGCACCTATGAATTCAATAACACAGACTATATTAGTCCACGTTTATCCTGTCAATTAAAACACGGACAAACTTTGTCTTTGTTTTATCTGGTGACCCGAATGGCAAAATTGAGAAATGAAAAATAAAGCATTTCTGGTCGAATATTGCCGAACAGAAGTTTCATTGTCGCATCCGGCTGACTATGATGTTAACTGCCAACCGGCCGCCACAACGCGTGCATTTTTGTGAGCTAACACGCTTTCGCACTGATTGTTTTGGCGAGTCCGGCAGGGAACAAGAACTCTTAGGTGATGCTGACGTCTTAGAAATGACTATTTAAGGGAAACGCCTGACTATGACCACCCGGTTGACCAAAACAGCGATTGCAGTACTGTTGCTTGGCACGCTCAACGCCACGGCGCCGGTGCTGGCGGAAACCCAGGATCAACTGCCGGATATGGGCACCTCTGCGGGCGGTACCCTAAGCATTGGCCAGGAAATGGCCATGGGGGATTTTTACGTGCGTCAGCTTCGTGCCAGCGCACCGCTGATCAATGACCCGTTGCTGACTCAATATATTAACCAGTTGGGCAACCGGCTGGTGGCAAGCGCCTATTCGGTGCGTACGCCATTCCATTTCTATCTGGTGCGTAACGACGAAATCAACGCCTTCGCCTTCTTCGGCGGCAACGTAGTGCTGCACTCCGCCCTGTTCCGCGAAACCGACAACGAAAGCCAGCTGGCTTCGGTGCTGGCGCATGAAATCTCGCACGTGACCCAACGCCACCTGGCGCGGGCGATGGAAGACCAGCAACGCAATGCCCCACTGACCTGGGTCGGTGCCCTCGGTTCAATCCTGCTGGCGATGGCCAACCCTACCATGGGCATGGCGGCGCTCAGCGGTACCCTGGCCGGTACCCAACAGGGCATGATCAGTTTTACCCAGTCGAACGAACAGGAAGCCGACCGCATCGGCATTCAGGTATTGCAACGTGCCGGATTTGATCCGGAAGCCATGCCTGACTTCTTGCAAAAACTGTCTGACCAGTCGCGCTACGCGTCTAAACCACCGGAAATGCTGCTGACCCACCCATTGCCTGACAGCCGCCTGTCTGACGCACGCAACCGCGCTAACCAGATGCCCAAGCATCTGGTGCAGTCCACCCAGGATTACCTGATGGCCAAAGTGCGTTCTCTGGGGATGTACAGCTCCGAAGGTTACGGGCTGCGCGAAGAACTGCTCGATACCTACAGCAAAGGCAATATCCGTGAGCAGGCCGCCGCCAAGTATGGCCGCGCCATTTTGTTCTATGAGGCGAAGAAATATGACGACGCCCGTAACATCATTCAGCCACTTCTGACGCAAGATCCAAAAAACGTCTGGCTGCTCGACCTGATGACCGACATCGACCTCGGCCAGAAACGTGCGCCGCAGGCTATCGCTCGTCTGCAGGCCGCCAATGCGGCCCAAAGCAACAATCCGGTGCTGCAGCTCAACCTGGCTAACGCCTATGTTGAAGGTAACCAGCCGGCTCAGGCATCCAAAATTCTTAACCGTTATACCTTCGCCCACCCTGACGATCCCAATGCCTGGGATCTGCTGGCCCAGGCCAGCGCCGCGCAGGGGTTGCGCGATGAAGAACTTTCCGCCCGCGCTGAAAGCCTGGCGCTAACCGGCCGTCTCGATCAGGCCATAGGCCTCCTCAGCAATGCCAGTTCATTGCAAAAACTCGGCAGTCTGAAACAGGCGCGCTATGATGCGCGCATCGACCAGTTGCGCCAATTGCAGGAGCGTTTCCGCCAGTACCAGCGCAGCTGATTTTGAAAAGGATGAGTTAATTGAAAAACGTCACTATTTACCACAACCCGCGCTGCTCCAAGAGCCGCGAAACCCTGGCGCTGCTGGAACAGCATGGCGTAACCCCTGAAGTGGTGCTGTACCTGGAGACGCCACCGTCGGTGGAGCAGTTGAAAAAACTGTTGAAGGAACTGGGTTTCACCTCGGCACGCGAGCTGATGCGCAAAAAAGAAGATCTGTACAAGGAATTGAAACTGGCGGATGAAAGCCTGAGCGAAGCCCAGTTGTTAGCGGCCATGGTGGCGAATCCGAAGCTGATCGAACGCCCTATTGTGGTTAACGGCAACAAGGCGCGTATCGGCCGGCCGCCGGAGCAGGTGCTGGAGATTCTGTAAACGTGATAGTGGGCACTGATTATGGTGCCCAAAATTTTCGAAGTGAAGCTGTTATAACCCCAGGATCTCTTTCACAAACGGGATGGTCAGCTTGCGCTGGGCGGTGATAGAGGCGTGATCGAGTTGATCCAGCGTCATAAACAACGTGCGCATTTCGCGATCCAGGCGTTTGAGCAGGAAACGGCCCACGTCCTCCGGCAATTCAAAACCGCGCAGTTTGCCGCGCAGTTGCAGCGCCAGCAGTTTCTCTTCATCCGACAGTGGTTGTAACTTGTAGATTTGCCCCCAGTCCAGACGTGAAGCCAGATCGGGCAAATGGAGATTCAATTGGCGTGGCGGGCGATCGCCGGTAATAAACAGGCGCGTACGGCCGGTTTCCAGAATGCGGTTGTAGAGATTGAAGATGGCCATTTCCCACTCTTCGTCACCGGCAATGCATTCGATATTATCGATACACACCAGGGCCAGCTGCTCCATGCCATCCAATACTTCAGGCACGAAATAGGCTCGCTTATCCAGTGGCACATAGCCTACGGCCTCGCCACGCAGCGAAAGCTCCGCGCAGGACGCATGCAACAGGTGGCTACGCCCACCGCCCTCGCGTGACCAAAAATAGATATAGCTGCCATGTTCCTGACGAACGGCAGACTGGATCGCGCTCAATAGGGATGGGTTCTCCCCCGGATAAAAACTGGCAAAAGTTTCATCATCGGGAAGATAAAGTGGCAGTGAAAGCTGTGCCGGCGTATTCAGAAAAGCACCTCAACCAAAACTGGCAGGAAAACGCGGTAAGTCTACCACAGAAAGCGGGCTCTGTTGAACCGGCAGGATTTTATGCCGTAATAGTGAGCAAAGGCGCCAGGGAAAGCCAAGTCCCCCAAGGGGGGCATGGGTAAAATTTGTATTTTATCCAAGACTTATCCTAGTATAGAAAGGCGAAACGCAGTTACCATAAACAAGGTTTCTACAAGGATATAGACGATGAAAGTATGGAATAAAGTGCTTTTGGCTTCACTCATTGGGCTAGTGCTTGCCGGTTGTGATGATTCATCCAAGGTCGACGCCAATCTTGAAAAAGCCAAAGACAGCGCAGAGCAAATGAAAGACGCCGCCCAGAAAAAAGCGGACGATCTGACCGATAAAGCCGCTGCCGTGGCCAAGGACATCAAGAAAGAGGCTACCACTCAGGCGGACCAGCTTAAAGACAAGGCCTCGGCGATTAAAGACGATGCCAGCAAGCAGGCGGATGCCATCACCAATGATGCCAAAGCCAAGGCTGATGCCATCAAAGACGACGCCAGCAAACAAAGCCAGCAGTTGGTCGATCAGGCCAAAGCCATTAAGAACGACGCCATTAATGGTGCCAACGATCTGACCGAACAGGCGAAAGCGAAAACCGAAGCGATTAAAAATAGCGCTGAGAATAAAGCAGAAGAATTAAAAAGTGATGCCGATGCTGCAGGAGCAAACAGTACTCAGCCGGCGACACAACAATAATTAGTTGATATCAAAGAAAGGAGCAGTCAATGGGAATTATTTCCTGGATCATCTTCGGCCTGATCGCCGGTATTTTAGCCAAGTGGATCATGCCGGGCAAAGACGGTGGCGGTTTTATCCTGACCATAGTGTTGGGTATTGTCGGCGCCGTGGTTGGGGGCTATATCAGCACCTTCTTTGGCTACGGCAGAGTGGACGGTTTCAACTTCGGCAGCTTCGTGGTGGCAGTGATTGGTGCCATCGTGGTGCTGTTTGTTTACCGTAAAATCCGCAGCTAATTCCTGGCACATTAATAAAACGGGCAGCTCATGGGCTGCCCGTTTTTTATTCATTTTTTCTGTTCGGTGGTTTCATCCGGCTCTTCGAGCACAACCTCTTCCTTGCGGTACAGGCTGATCACCTTAAACAGCAGGCTGAGACCAATGCCAACAATGGTCGCCAACGCCATGCCTTTCAGCTCGGCAGCACCGATATGAACCTTGGCACCGCTGACGCCGATAATCAGGATCACCGACGTCAGGATCAGGTTCTGTGCCTTGTTGTAATCCACCTTGGATTCGATCAGCACGCGAATACCGGACGCGCCGATCACCCCGTACAGCAGCAGAGATACACCGCCCATTACCGGCACAGGCACCGCCTGAATGGCCGCCGCCAACTTGCCAACGCAGGAAAGCAGGATCGCCAGAACCGCCGCGCCACCAATCACCCAGGTGCTGTAAACCTTGGTGATGGCCATCACGCCGATATTCTCACCGTAGGTAGTATTTGGCGTTGAGCCGAAGAAGCCGGAGATCACCGTCGAGATACCGTTAGCAAACATGGAACGGTGCAAACCAGGGTCACGCAGCAAATCTTTTTTCACGATATTGGCCGTCACCACCAGATGGCCGACGTGCTCGGCGATCACCACCAGCGCCGCGGGCAAGATGGTAAAGATGGCAAACCATTCAAAACGTGGCGTGTAGAAAGTCGGCAGTGCAAACCAGTGCGCTTCGCGGATCGGGGTTAAATCCACCACGCCCATAAAGAACGACAGCGCATAACCCACCAGCACGCCAATCAATATCGGGATAATTGCCAGAAAACCGCGGAACAGCACTGAGCCGAGGATCGTCACGCCCAGCGTCACCAGCGAAATGGTTACGGTCGTGGTGTCCGCGCTGACGCCGTCGGCTGGCAGCAGGCCCGCCATATTGGCCGCCACGCCCGCCAATTCCAGACCTATAACCGCGACAATCGCCCCCATCGCCGCCGGCGGGAATATCACGTCCAGCCAGCCGGTACCGGCTTTTTTGACCAGCAGCCCCACCAGGCAGAACAGCACCCCACACATGATAAACCCGCCCAACGCCACTTCATAACCCAATGGCAGCAGCAACAGTACCGGGGAGATAAAGGCAAAGCTGGAACCGAGATAGGCCGGGATCTTGCCCTTGCAGATAAACAGATACAGCAGCGTGCCGACGCCGTTGAACAGCAGCACCGTCGCCGGGTTGATCTTGAACAGGATGGGCACCAGCACGGTAGCGCCAAACATGGCGAAAAGGTGCTGGAAGCTGAGTGGAATGGTCTGCAGTAACGGTGGGCGTTCGCTGACGCCTATCACGCGACGGGTCATGGATGTTTTTCCTCTGCTATCCCCGTCATACTTGCCGCTGCCTCTGCGTTGGCTACGCTCAATCCCCCGAATCACTTACCTAAGTAAGCTCATCGGGATTCTGTCGCTTGCCGCCTTGATGCAACATCAATTATTTGGGGGATAGATATATTTTATGCAAAAAAAACCGACTGATTAAAGTCGGCTTATTTTTTTATTTGGTACCAAATATCTTGTCGCCGGCATCACCCAGGCCCGGCACGATGTACCCTTTCTCGTTCAGACATTGGTCGATGGAGGCAGTGTACAGCTCGACGTCCGGATGCGCTTTCTCCAGCGCGGCGATCCCTTCCGGCGCCGCAACCAGCACCAGCACCTTGATGCTGTTGCAGCCGGCTTTCTTCAGCAGATCGATAGTGGCGATCATCGAACCGCCGGTAGCCAGCATCGGGTCAACAACCAGCGCCAAACGCTCTTCGATATTGGACACCAGCTTCTGGAAATACGGCACCGGCTCCAGGGTTTCTTCGTCACGGTAAACGCCAACCACGCTGATACGCGCGCTCGGGACGTGCTCCAGCACCCCTTCCATCATGCCCAGACCTGCACGCAGGATCGGCACAACGGTAATTTTTTTCCCTTTAATCTGGTCTATTTCAACCGGCCCACACCAGCCTTCGATGGTGACTTTTTCCGTCTCCAGATCGGCGGTCGCTTCATAGGTCAGCAAACTACCCACTTCTGATGCCAGCTCACGGAAGCGTTTGGTGCTGATGTCATTTTCACGCATCAGACCAAGCTTGTGTTTCACCAGCGGGTGTTTCACCTCAACGATCTTCATCATTTTTCTCCTATTAAGGTGGTTGACGGCCAAAAAAATCGCCGGATTATACCTCCTTTTGCCGACTGCGCCACCCACAATAGCCCGATCGGGATCAACAAAAGATTGAATAACAGTATAGATGACGAAAAATCGGAGCTGGTTCACAAGCCACTCGCAAACGTTTGCCTGCGCTGTTAGAATTGCCGCGCCTTATTCCGGTATCAACGCCGGATGCACCGTATTCAAACCGCAAACCGTCGTGGGGATCGCGCAGTGACCGACAAAACCTCTCTCAGCTATAAAGACGCAGGTGTCGATATCGATGCTGGCAATGCATTGGTAGACCGCATCAAAGGTGTAGTTAAACAGACCCGCCGCCCGGAAGTGATGGGTGGTCTGGGCGGTTTTGGCGCCCTGTGTGCGTTGCCGCAGAAATACCGCGAGCCGATACTGGTTTCCGGTACCGACGGCGTAGGCACCAAGCTGCGTCTGGCGATGGACCTGAAACGCCACGACACCATCGGCATCGATCTGGTCGCAATGTGTGTGAACGACCTGGTGGTACAGGGCGCTGAGCCGCTGTTCTTCCTGGATTACTTTGCCACCGGCAAACTGGACGTGGACACCGCGGCCAGCGTCATCACCGGCATCGCCGAAGGCTGCAAGCAGTCCGGCTGTGCGCTGGTGGGTGGTGAAACCGCCGAAATGCCGGGTATGTACCACGGCGAAGATTACGATGTGGCCGGCTTTTGCGTCGGCGTGGTCGAGAAATCCGAAATCATCGACGGCAGCAAAGTGCAGTCCGGTGACGCACTGATCGCACTGGGCGCTTCCGGCCCGCACTCCAACGGCTACTCGCTGGTGCGCAAAATCCTGGAAGTCAGCAACACCGATCCGACCACCACCGACCTGGAAGGTAAACCGCTGGCTGACCACCTGCTGGAGCCGACCAAGATTTACGTGAAATCGGTACTGGAACTGATCGAGAAAATCGACGTGCACGCTATCGCTCACCTGACCGGCGGCGGCTTCTGGGAAAATATCCCGCGCGTGCTGCCGGAAGGCATGCAGGCGGTGATCGACGAATCAAGCTGGCAGTGGCCGGCGGTATTCAGCTGGCTGCAGCAGGCCGGTAACGTCAGCCGCCACGAAATGTACCGCACCTTTAACTGTGGCGTGGGCATGGTAATCGCACTGCCGGAAGAATCCGTTGAACAAGCCATCGCATTGTTGACCGCAGCCGGTGAAAAAGCGTGGAAGATCGGTAAACTGACCGCTTCTTCCGACGAACAACAAGTGGTCATCAACTGATGAAAAAGATCGTGGTGTTGGTCTCCGGCCAGGGGAGTAATCTCCAGGCGCTGATTGATGCCTGCCAGCAGGGCCGGATTGCCGCCGAAATTGTGGCGGTATTCAGCAACCGGGCGCAGGCTTATGGCCTGCAACGTGCGCAAGCGGCAGACATTGCCGCCCATGCGCTGGATGCCAAGGCCTATGCCGACCGTGCGGCGTTTGACGTCGCGCTGGCAGAAGCCATTGACCAGTATCAACCGGATTTGGTGGTGCTGGCGGGTTATATGCGCATTCTCAGCCCGCAGTTCGTGCAGCACTTTGCCGGACGCATGCTGAACATTCACCCTTCCCTGCTACCAAAATACCCTGGGTTGCACACCCACCGGCAAGCCATCGACAACGGTGACAGCGAACACGGCACCTCGGTGCACTTCGTGACCGAACAGCTCGACGGCGGCCCGGTGATCCTGCAAGCCAAGGTACCGATTTTCCCCGGCGACGAGGAAGACGAGGTGGTTGAACGGGTGCAAACCCAGGAACACACCATTTACCCGCTGGTGGTGAACTGGTTTGCCGAAGGCCGGTTGGCGATGCGTGATAACGCCGCCTGGCTGGACGGCGAACGCCTGCCGGAACAGGGGCATGCAGCGGACTGATCGCCTATCTTGATTCACTTCTCAAACCCTGGCTTTTAGCCGGGGTTTGTTCTTCAGGGATATTCTCGTTTAGCGTGAATCACGCCAAGAACTTCTATTATGTCCGATGATTCTATAAACAATCAGGTAGTTGGGATGGACGACAATCTCACGAGTGTTATCTACTCTACCCAACCGGTACATAAAGGGATTCAGCGACAGCGAATGCACCGCCGTTTCGATCTCGCGCTGTAAAATGAGCGCCGCCTGCGGGTTTCTATCATCAATATAATCAATAATGTTCCATAGCTCTTCCTGAGCTTCACGACTCCATTCTATCCGCATCAATCATTCCATTTTGCGTATCTTTTTCTTTGCAGCTAAACGAATTTGCATCTCGTTCATGACCTGCTCGTGCGGAACTCTTGGCTTTTCGCTGTTAATGGCTGCTTCAATCTTGGCCCGGAACCAACGATCGTAACTTTCGCCTTGTTCGGCTACCTCAGCTGTGGGCTGGGTGGAGAGGGAGGTTTTGATCACCATAAAGTTTGGCCTCTCTGAGGTGTTTATATTTCAGGCAGTATAGCGGCTTTGGTTACCAAAAAATACGCGACTCAAACCGGCATTCTTTCCATAATTTATTGTCCAGTATTATCATTGGTACTTACCCACGACATAGAGGAACACACATGTCCAGCACTACCAGCGTCAGGCTACGTCCATT
>RCUM01001063.1_pt1 | contig 12150 bp, 8 predicted proteins | sample 2166141 | NCBI WGS metagenome assembly RCUM01 (sample SAMN09932756, study PRJNA488358) | compost metagenome | isolation source: compost soil in crotonic acid-enriched | place: Germany: Experimental Botanical Garden
AACCGACCCAGGCGCGCACGGCCAAGGCCCTGTATGCCTGGCCCCTGGCCCTGGCGCTGTTGCTCAGCGTGCTGCTGGTAGTGGCCGTGCAATGGCCCGACAACCGGCTGCAGCGCCTGCTGCGCAAACCGCGCTTTCTGCAGCCGCATCCGGAATGGCGCCAGCGCCTCAAACGCCTGCGGCTGAGGAGGCGGCGATGATCGAGCTCTGGCCACAATGGTTGCGCCCCCTCTGGCTGCTGGTCGTGCCGCTGCTCGGCTGGCTGCTGTTCAAGCTTTGGCACCGGCGCAAACGCGCCGGGCGCTGGCAGATGATCCTGCCACCTGCGTTCCACAGCGTGTTGCTCGGTGGCGGCAGTGGCAGCACCAGCAAGCTGCCGTGGGTCGCCCTGGGGCTCGCCTGGCTGCTGGTGGTGCTGGCCTTGCTCGGGCCGAGCTGGCAGCGGGTGGAGGAAAACCGCCAGCGCCCGGCCGACCCGCTGGTGATCCTGCTTGAACTGACCCCGCAGATGCTCGCCGAGGACAGCCCGCCCAATCGCCTGGAGCAAGCGCGGCGCAAGATCCTCGACCTGCTCGAACGCCGTCGCGACAGCCAGACCGCCTTGATCGTCTACGCCGGTAGCGCCCACACCCTGGTCCCGCTGTCCGACGACCTGGGCACCACCCGCAACCTGCTGGAGGCGATCGACCCGTCGATCATGCCGCAAGCCGGCCAGCGCGCCGACCTGGCCGTGCACAAGGGGCTGGCATTGCTGGCCCAAAGTGGCCTCGGCCAGGGCCGTTTGCTGTTGATCGGCTCCGAACTCAGCGCCGTCGAGCGCCAGGGTATCGTCCAGGCGCTGGGGCGGCAGGGCCCGAGCCTGTTGATGCTGGGCATCGGCAGCCGCGAAGGTGCCCCGGTGCGTCAGGCCAACGGTGAATTCCTCAAGGACGATCAGGGCGGCATTCTGCTGCCACGCCTGGACAGCGCCGGGCTCAGAAGCTTCATCAGCAGCACCGGCGGGCGCTACCGTCATGCCCGGGTCGACGATCTCGACCTGCGTGGCCTGGGCCTGTACGACAACCCGCGCAGCCTGCGCAACGACGGCCAGACCTTGCAGTTGGACAGTTGGGCCGACCAGGGCTATTGGCTGTTGCTCCCGCTGTTGCTGCTGGCTGCATGCGCCGGACGCCGCGGCTGGCTGTTCTGCCTGCCACTGCTGCTGGGCGTGCCACAACCCGGTTACGCCTTCGAGTTCAACGACCTGTGGCTACGCCCCGACCAGCAAGGCCAGCGCCTGCTCGAGGAAAACCGCCCGGCCGGTGCCGCCCGCCATTTCCAGGACCCGCTGTGGCGCGGCATGGCGCTGTATCAGGCGGGCGACTATGCCGGTGCCGCCGAGGCTTTCTCCCAGGGCAACAGTGCTGCGGCCCACTACAATCGAGGCAATGCACTGGCGCGCAGTGGTGAACTGGAGGCGGCCCTGGACGCTTACGAGCAAGCGCTGGAACTGCAGCCCGACCTGCAGCCGGCGCTGGACAACCAGGCGCTGGTTCAGCAGATGATCCAACAGCGCGAGGCCAAGGCCGAGGAACAACCCGCCAACAGCGATGCCCAAGGCACGCCTGGCAGCGAGACCGAAGGCAACAGCAGCTCGGCCAGCAGTTCGAGCCAGGGCACCTCCGACAACGAACAACCGGCCACCACCGAACAACCCGGCGAGGCCAGCAGCAACAGCCAGTCCCAACCTGGCAATCAGGCAGGCGATGACGACAGCGTCATCACCCCGCCGCAACGACCGGTGTCGACCAGCCTCGACAGCGAACAGCGCCAGGCCCTGGAACAATGGCTGCGGGAGATCCCCGACAACCCGGCGGAGCTGCTGCGGCGCAAATTCTGGTATGAACAGCAATTGCATCAGGAAAATCCACGATGAGTCGCTTCGGCGTCTTTCTGCTCAGTGTGTTGTGGGCCGTGCTGGCCCACGCCGAACCGACCCTGCAGGCGAGCGTCGACCGCACTCGCCTGCAGGCGGGCGAAACCCTGGAACTGACCCTGGAAAGCCAGGACGTCACCCAGTTCGGCAAACCCGACTTGCGCGCCCTCGAGGGTGACTTCGAGGTGCGCGGCACCCGCCAGTTGAACAGCCTGCACACCCTCGATGGCGAGACCCGCGCCAGTACCCGCTGGATCATCACCCTGCTGCCGCGGCGCAGTGGCAGCCTGCGCATCGCCGAACTGCAGCTGGGCCAGTCGCGCAGTCAGGCCATCGACCTGCAAGTGCTGCAGGCCGATGCCAGCCGTCCGGACAGCGCCTCGCAGGTGTTCGTCGAAGCGACCCTGGACAGCAACGAGGTCTACGTCCAGGCCCAGGCCGTGCTGACGCTGCGCATCTACCATTCGGTGTCGCTGTACGACGACAGCAACCTCAGCCCGCTGCAGCTGGAAAACGCCAAGGTCGAGGCACTGGGCGAGTCGCGCACCTACGAAAAGGAAATCAACGGCGTGCGCCACGGCGTGATCGAAACCCGCTATGCGGTCTATCCGCAACAGAGCGGCAGCCTGGAGATCCCCCCGCTGACCTTCACCGCCACCGCTGCCGACAACGAACCGCAAGCAGACGGCAGCGCCCGTGTCGGCCGGCAGGTGCAGGTCAGCTCACTGCCGCTGCGCCTGAGCGTGCGCCCGATTCCGCCAGCCTGGCCGGCCGGGGCGGTGTGGCTGCCAGCGCGCGAGCTGACCCTGGAAGAACACTGGAACCCCGATCCGGACAAACAGACACCGCAGATCGGCGACTCGCTGACCCGCAGCATCACCTTGCGCGCCGAAGGTTTGTCCAGCATCCAGCTGCCGCCACTGCCGGCCACCGAGATCACCGGCCTGCGCCGCTACCCTGACCAGCCGCTGCTGCGCAACGAGGTCAACGAGCGCGGCATGACGGCCAACCGCGAGGAGCGCGAAGCCCTGGTGCCGACCCACAGCGGCCAACTGGCGCTGCCGGCACTGGAAGTCACCTGGTGGAACACCCGGGAAGACCATCTGGAGCACAGCAGCCTGCCCGCACGCACCTTCAACGTGCAGGACAACCCGGCCCTGAGCGCCGACACCCCGGTCGGCGATGCCCGCAGCGCCAGCACCCTGCTCTGGCCCTGGCAGCTCGCCACCCTGGTGTTCGCCCTCACCACGGTGCTCGGTTTCGCCCTGTGGTGGCGCGCCCGTTCGCAGCCCGCCGTGTTGCGCGCTGCCCAGAACGGGCCAAGCCCGCGCACCCTGCTCGACGACCTCAAGCGCGCCTGCCAGGCCAATGATCCGCACGCCACGCGCCAGGCGCTCGATGCCTGGGCTCGCCAGCAACCGCAGACCCTGGCCGAGATGGCCGCGCGCTTCGTGCCGCTGTCGGATGCGCTGGACGGCTTGAATGGCGCGCTGTACAGCGAAAGCGGGCAGTACTGGCAAGGTGAGGAACTGTGGCGCGCGATCGGCACCATTCCGCCGGCTGAGCAGGTGCTGTTGCCCTCCGGCGAGACGGGCAGCCTGCCGCCGCTGTATCCGAAGTGATCGGGCGGGCTGCAGCGCCCCCTGCCAAACCATCTGGGTTACCATAGCTGCCCTCCGCGAAGCCCATTGCTCAAGCCAGGCACCCGCTGGCTTGACCCGACACCAACAGGTCATCCATGCGTCTGTTTCACACCTCCGACTGGCACCTGGGCCAAAGCCTGCACGGCCAGGAACGCGACTTCGAACACGCCTGCTTCCTCGACTGGCTGCTCGGCCAACTGCACCTGCGCCAGCCCGATGCGCTGCTGATCGCCGGCGACATCTTCGACACGGTCAACCCACCGGTCAAAGCCCAGGAGCGGCTCTACGACTTCATCGTCCAGGCCCACGAGCAACAGCCGAAGCTGGACATCGTGATGATCGCCGGCAACCACGACTCCGGGTCGCGCATCGAACTGCCTGCCGCGCTCATGCGCCGCCTGCGCACCCACGCCCTGGGCCGCGTGCACTGGCTCGACGAAGGCCAACTGGATGCCGAGCGCCTGCTGATTCCGCTGACCAACGCGCGCGGCAAGGTCTGCGCCTGGTGCCTGGCCCTGCCCTTCCTGCGCCCGGCGGAGGTCACCGGCCCGCAGTTGGGTGACGACTACCTGCAAGGCATCACCCAGGTGCACCAGCAACTGATTGCCGCCGCGCAAGGCAAACGCAAGAAGGACCAGGCGCTGATCGCCATCAGCCATGCGCACATGGCCGGTGGCGCTGTGTCCGAAGATTCCGAGCGCAGCCTGATCATCGGCAATGCCGAGGCCCTGCCCGCCAAGTTGTTCGACAAGTCCATCAGCTACGTGGCCCTGGGGCATTTGCACAAGCCACAGAAGGTCAATCGCGAAGAGCGCATCCGCTACAGCGGCTCGCCGATCCCGCTGTCGTTCGCCGAGATCAACTACCCGCACCAGGTGCTGGAAGTCGAACTGGAGGGTGCCGAGCTGGTCAGCGTCGAAGCGCGCCCGGTGCCACGTGCCGTCGCCCTGCAGCGCATCGGCCCGGCGCCGTTGGCTGAAGTGCTCGAACAGCTCGCCGAAATGCCACTGATCGACCTGCTCGAAGACCCCAACCGCCAGCCCTGGCTGGAAGTGCGCGTGATCCTCGACGAGCCACAGCCTGACTTGCGCCAGCAAATCGACAGCGCCCTGCATGGCAAGGCCGTGCGGCTGATCCGCATCGGCGCCGAATACGCCGGTCGCGGCAACCATGAAGACGATGACCTGGCCTTCGTCGAGCTGGCCCGGATGACCCCGCAGGACCTGTTCAGCCGCGCCTGGGAACAGGCCTACGGCAACCCCGTCGATGAGCAGGCCCTGGCCGACTTCGCCCTGCTGCTGCAGGACGTCCAGCTGGAAGAGCAACAGCCATGAAGATTCTTGCCATCCGCCTGAAGAACCTGGCATCCCTGGCCGGCCCGGTCGATATCGATTTCACCGCCGAACCGCTGGCCAGCGCCGGCCTGTTCGCCATCACCGGGCCTACCGGGGCGGGCAAGAGTACCCTGCTCGACGCCCTGTGCCTGGCGTTGTTCGGCACCGTGCCACGGCTGAACGACATTGGCCGCGAGGCCAAGGTGCCGGATGCCGACGGTGAAATCCCTACCTCCGACCCACGCAATCTGCTGCGCCGCGGTACCGGCAGCGGCTTTGCCGAAGTCGATTTCGTCGGCATCGATGGCCGCCGCTACCGCGCCCGCTGGGAAGCCAACCGCGCCCGCGACAAGGCCAACGGCAAACTGCAGCACAGCCGCCAGAGCCTGTACGACCTGGACAGCGAGCAGTTGCTGGGCAGTGGCAAGAACGAATACAAGCAGCTGATCGAAACGCGCCTGGGCCTGAACTTCGAGCAGTTCACCCGTGCGGTGATGCTGGCCCAGAGCGAGTTCGGCGCGTTCCTCAAGGCCGACGACAAAGAGCGCAGCGAACTGCTGGAGAAGCTGACCGACACCGCCATCTATACCCGCCTCGGTCAGCGCGCGTTCAGCAAGGCCCGGGAAACCGGCGAGGTGCACAATGCCTTGAAGGACCGCGCCAGCCACCTGCTGCCGCTGGTCGCCGAAGCCCGCACCGAGCTCGACCAGCGCCTGGAGCAGGCCCAGCAGCAGTTCAAGGCCGAGCAGGCGCAAGAGCGTCAGCTGGAGCAGCAGCGTGGCTGGATAAACGAACAGCGCCAGTTGCAGGCTCAGCACGCCGAAGCCGGCGCAACGCTGCAGGCCGCGGAGCAGGACTGGCAGCAACTGACCGAGCAACGTCAGGACCTGCAACGCCTGGAGCGTCTGGCCCCCCAGCGCCATCAGTTCCACCGCCAGCAGGCGTTGACTGCACAACGTGCCCCGCTGGTCGCCGAGCTGGCCGAGCAGCAGCGTCAGCACGGCGACGTGCAGCTGCGCATTGGCGAGCTGGAACAGGCACTGGACACGGCGCGCCAAGCCCTGGCCCAGGCCCAGGCCAGCCAGACCGAGAACGCCCCCCACCTGCGCCAGGCATTTGCCGAGCAGGACACCCTGGCCCGCCTGGAACAAGAGCTGGCCAAGGTTCGCGAATCTGGCCGGCAGGCCGACCAGGCGGCCGCCGAGCTGCAGCAACAACTGCAGCAACTCGACCAACAACAACAGCGTGGCCAACAACAGTTGGCGCAGATCGAAGCCGCCTTGGCCGAAAGTGCGACGCTGGCCAACCTGGGCAATGCCTGGCAAGCCTACCGCCCGCAGTTGCAACAACTGCTGCAGATCGGCAACCGTCTCAGCCAGGGCCGCGAGGAGCTGCCCGGCCTGCAGGCCCAGGCCAGTCAGGCCAATGCCCAGTTGCAGGCCCAGCGTGATGCGTTCGACCTGCTGTTTCGCGAAGCCGGCGCCGAGCCGCAGGCGTTGGTCGAACAGCTCGACCTGCTGGGCAACATGCTCCAGGAGAACCGCAAGCAACAGCGCGCAGTGGAGCAACTGTCGCGCCTGCATGCCCGTGAGCAGGAAGTGCAACAGGGCATCCTGTCGCTGCGTGACCGCCAGCAGCAGGCCCTGCAGCAGCGCCAGCAACTGATCGGCGAAGGCACTGCGGCGAAGGCCGAGCTGGAAGCCGCCGAGCAAGCCCTGACACTGACCCGCCAGTTACTGGAGCGCCAGCGTCTGGCCCGCAACACCAGCGTCGAAGAGCTGCGCGCGCAGTTGCGCGACGGCGAGCCGTGCCCGGTGTGCGGCAGTGCCGAGCATCCGTTTCACCAACCGGAGGCGCTGTTGCACAGCCTCGGTCGGCATGACCAGGCCGAAGAAGCCAGCGCGGTGGCGTTGGTGGAGCAGCTCAATACCCGCCTGATCGAGCTGCGCACCCAGGTCGGCGTGGTCAACGGCCAGATCAAGGAGTACCAGCACCAACAGGCGCAACTGCACGAGCAACTGCAGCCGTTCGCCGACCAACTGGCCGCCCACGCCCTGTGGCCGGCGCTCAGCGCCCAGGACGAGAATGCGCGCAGTGCCTGGCTGGACAGCCAACTGCGGCGCCTTGAGCAGGAAATCGGTCGCGACGAACAACGCCAGGCCGTGCTGCTGACCCTGCAAAAAGAGGCCGCCCGCCTCACTCAGCAACTGCAGGCCGCCAGCGAAGCGCAGCAACAGGCCCAGCGCCGCCTGGACCATCAGCACGAGGCGCTGGTCGCCGATGAGCAACGCCTTGAACAGGCCCTGGCCGATTTTGCCGGGCTGTTGCCAGCCGATATCCTCCAGGCCCTGCGCGACGAGCCGGCCCACGCCTTCCTCAGCCTCGACCAGCAGATCGCCCAGCGCCTGCAACAGCAGGACCTGCAAAAGGACGAGCAGCAAGAACAGTCACAGCGCCTGCAACAACTCGAGCGTCTGCGCGACCAGCAACAGGCCCGCGTACAACGTCAGCAAGAGCTGCAGCTGCAGCTCAACGGCCTTGCCGAGCACATGGACAAAGCCCGCGCAGCGCTGGCCGAGCTGCTGGGCGAACACACCCGCGCCGAAGACTGGCAGCAGCACCTGGAACACCTGGTCGAGCAGGCCCGCGTAGCCGAAGCCGAGACCGCCGAGCGCCTGCAGCACGCCCGCACCCAGGCCCTGCAACTGGCCGGCGACATCAAGGCCAGTGCCACCCGCCAGCAGGCACTCGAACAGGAACACCAGCAGCTGCAAGGCGATATCGCCCAGTGGCGTGCCGCGCACCCCGAACTGGACGATGCAGGCCTGGACCGCCTGCTGGCCGTGGACGACGCCCAACTGGCGGCACTGCGCCTGCGCCTGCAAAGCGCGGAAAAGGCCCTCGAACAAGGCCGTGTGGTGCTGTTGGAGCGAGAACAGCGGCTGCAACAACACGCTGCCCAGGCCACTGTGCAAGCCTCGCCCGAAGCCATTGAACAGGCCTTGGCGGAACTGCGCGAACGCTTGCCTGGCCACGAACAGCACTGTGCCGAACTGCGCGCCCAACAGGCCGACGACCAACGTCGCCAGCAGGCCTACCAGGCGCTGGGCGTGGAAATCGAACAGGCCCGCCAGCAGTGGCAACGCTGGGCACGCCTCAGCACGCTGATTGGCTCGGCCACGGGCGACGTGTTCCGCAAGATCGCCCAGGGCTACAACCTCGACCTGCTGCTGCACCATGCCAACGCACAACTGCGCCAGCTGGCGCGCCGCTACCGCCTCAAGCGCGGCGGCAGCGCCCTCGGCCTGCTGGTACTGGACACCGAGATGGGCGACGAGCTGCGCTCGGTGCATTCGCTGTCGGGTGGCGAAACCTTCCTGGTGTCGCTGGCCCTGGCCCTGGGCCTGGCGTCGATGGCGTCGAGTACCTTGCGCATCGAGTCGCTGTTCATCGACGAAGGCTTTGGCAGCCTCGACCCCGAGTCGCTGCAACTGGCGATGGACGCCCTTGACGGCCTGCAGGCGCAGGGCCGCAAGGTGGCGGTGATCTCTCACGTCCAGGAGATGCACGAACGCATTCCGGTACAGATCCAGGTGCGTCGCCACGGCAATGGCCTGAGTGATGTCGAGGTGTGCGGGTGATCCTCTACTCGTTCCGCCGTTGCCCGTGGGCCATGCGTGCACGCCTGGCCCTGCGTTACGCCGGCTGCGACGTGGAGATCCGTGAAGTGGCGATGAAGAACAAGCCCGCCGAACTGCTGGCCTTGTCGCCCAAGGGCACGGTGCCGGTGCTCGATACCGGCGCCGGCGTGCTGGAAGAAAGCCTCGAGATCATGCGCTGGGCACTGCGCCAGCACGACCCGCAGGACTGGTTGCTGCAGGCCGACCCTGCGGCCGCGCAGCAGGCCGAAGCACTGATCGCCTGCAATGATGGCGAATTCAAGGCGCAGGTGAACCTGTACAAATATGCCGAGCGCTACCCTGAGCACTCGCGCGAGCATTATCGCCAGCAGGCCGAAGCCTGGCTGGCACAGCTCGAAGGCCTGCTCGACGGCAGGCCTTATCTGTTGGCCGAACATCCGAGCCTGGCCGATGCCGCCCTATTGCCCTTGCTGCGCCAGTTTGCCGGGGTCGAACCGCAGTGGTTCGCCGAGGCGGCTTATCCGCGGGTGCGGAGCTGGTTGCAGGGATGGTTGGCGTCGGCGCTGTTCAAAGCAGTGATGAGCAAGTGACTGAGCTGGTCAGCGATTAGCCGTCAATGCGGGGTTTTATGATCCAGCGCCGCATAGAAATTCGCACTTTGCTGAAGGTACTTCTGCGTGTAGCTCTGCACTGAAGAGTGGCGTTCGCTGATCTGCACCTGGGCATGGGCCGGCAGGACGACAGAAGCCGAAATGGCGGAGGCGGCGATGACCGGGAAGAGATTGAAATTCATGCTGGCTGACCTCGACGGCGGTAGTTTGGCGTTGGCCCTGTTGGGCCCTGGGTCAAACTTACGCCGCTGAGGTCGGCGGCTGAAATTCATTGCAGCAGTAGACGTTATCAGCGAAATCGATAGTTTGGTGCGCGCCCCTTGACTTGAAGTCGACTTCCACTTCAACCCGGTGCGGGCCTGTTCGATCTGCACGCGGCCATCTTCATTCGATGAACTTCAAATCCGAAGGCGCATCCTGAGGCAACGTCTGCACTGTTTCCGCCAGCTTGCCGCTGCGCGGATCACGGCGCATGACGACGATCTGGTTACTCTTCTGATTGGCCACCAGCAGGAAGTTGTCACTTGGGTCCAGGGCGAATTCGCGCGGGTGATCGCCTTCCACCGAGCGGCGCTGCAGGAACGTCAGCTGGCCGTCATCCTTGCCTACGCTGAATGCCACGATCTCGTTGGCCGTGCCGCGATTGCTGACATACAGGAAACGCCCGTCCGCCGACAGGTGCAATCCACCCGCCGCCCTGGCTTCGGCCTCCTGGCGTTCCGTCAGGGGTAGGCGCTGGCGCTCGACCAGGTCGCCCTCCCGAACATCGAACATGACCACTTCGGCGCTCATTTCCAGCGTCAGGTAGGCATGCCGGCCCTTGGCGTCGAACAGCAGATGGCGCGGGCCGCTACCCGGCGGCAACGCCACCGAGGCGGGAATGGCTGGGGTCAGCGGATGGTCCGCACTGGCACCGTCGTAGCGGTAGATGAACACCTTGTCGGCGCCCAGGTCACAGGCATACAGGTGCAGGCCATCCGGCGACAGCACCAGCGAATGCACATGAGCGCCAGCCTGGCGTTCGGGATTCACCCCGCTGGGACGGTGCCGCGCCTGTTGCACCACGTCCTTGAGCTTGCCGTCCCTGGTCACCGGGAGCACCACCAGGCTGCCACCCGGGTCGGGCTTGACCGCGTAATTGGCGACGAACAGGTAGCGCTGGTCGCGACTGAGGCTGGCATGGGTCGGCTCATCGCCGCGTGTGGCCACCTGATTCAGCGGCTTGATTTCACCCTTGCGGCTCACACTGAAACTGCTGGCGTGGCCCTGCGCGGTTTCGTTGACCGCGAACAGCTGGCGCTGGTCTGCCGAAAGCACCAGCCAGGAGGGACTCACGCTCTTTACCACTTGCAGCGGCGTGGGGTCGATGTGGCCGCGCTGGCTGTCGAACGCGTAGCGGTAGATACCCTGGCTGGCGCCCTCGGTGTAGCTGCCCACCAGCAAGGTGGCGGCGTTGGCGTTGATTGTCAGGCTCATGAGGCTAGCGGTCAGCAGGCTCGTCCACATCCGCTTCATCTTCATCCTCGTCCGGGGCGCGAAAGGCACTCATACAGACTAGACGATGCTCGCCCTGGGCATCATCGAGCCGCCACTCGTCACCGCTGGCTACGGCGGCGGCGACTTGTTCGGGAGTGAAGGACCAGCGGCGCAGCTGGCGGCCGTCCATGCATTCGATGACGAGACCGGCGGCGTCGGCGGTGAAATCGAACGCGTGGAGGCCGTCGATCAGAAGCATGTCGCAGGATGCGAGGGCGTTGGCGAGGGGAGACATGGGGGTAACCAGTGAAAAGTGAGGGGGCATTATAGCGTTGGGGCCGCAAAGCGGCCCCCCTTACGGTCAATGGGCGAAAATCGAACCACCCTCCTTGCCCACCATCTTCTCCGGCTTGATCAGGAACCGCGCCAGCGCCGGCAGCAGCCACAGGGCACCGAACATGTTCCACAGCAGCATGAAGGTCAGCATCAGCCCCATGTCGGCCTGGAACTTGATGGCCGAGAAGATCCACGTGCACACGCCGATGGCCAGGCACAGCCCGGTGAACAGCACCGCCTTGCCGGTCGAGCGCAGGGTTTGGTAATAGGCCTCCTGCAACGGCAGGCCGGCGCGCAGGAAGCTCTCCAGGCGGCTGTAGATGTAGATGCCGTAGTCGACGCCGATCCCCACGCCCAGGGCCACCACCGGCAAGGTCGCGACCTTGACGCCGATGCCCATGTAGGCCATCAGCGCGTTACCCAGCACCGAGGTCAGCACCAGCGGCAGGACGATGCACAGGGTGGCGGCGAACGAGCGGAAGGTAATCAGGCACATCACCGCCACACAGATGTACACCAGGATCAGGATGGTCAGCTCGGCCGACTTGATCACTTCGTTGGTGGCCGCTTCGATCCCGGCGTTACCGGCCGCCAGGAGGAATTGCAGACCCTCCTTGCTGTGGCTGTCGGCGAAGGCCTTGGCCGCGGCGGTGACCCGTTCGAGCGTCTCGGCCTTGTGGTCGTTGAGGAACACCAGTACCGGCGCCAGCGAACAGTCGGCGTTGTACAGGCCATCGGCGCGGGCAATGGAGTTGTTGAGGATGTCCGGGTTGCGCGACAGGGTCTCCCATTTCAGGCTGCCCTCGTTCATGCCCTTGATCACCTGCTTGGACACGGTCACGAGGGAAATTGCCGACTGCACGCCCGGGGTGTTCTGCATGGTCCACATCAGCTCGTCGATCGGCGCCATGGTCGAGTGGATCGAGCAGCTTTCCGACGGCGTCTTGACCATGATCACCAGCACGTCGGAACTGGTCGAGTAGTTGCTGATGATGAAGTTGTTGTCCTGGTTGTAGCGCGAGTCGGGGCGCAGTTCCGGCGCACCCTGGTCGAGGTCGCCGATCTTCAGGTTCTGGCTGTACCACAGGCCACCGGCGAAGGCGACCAGCGCCAGAGCCACCGACACCGGCGCCACCTTGGCACTGGCGAAGTTCGACAACAGGCGCCAGAACGGGTGCTCGCGGGTGGCGTCCT
>RCUM01001064.1_pt1 | contig 12135 bp, 10 predicted proteins | sample 2166141 | NCBI WGS metagenome assembly RCUM01 (sample SAMN09932756, study PRJNA488358) | compost metagenome | isolation source: compost soil in crotonic acid-enriched | place: Germany: Experimental Botanical Garden
TCGTGCCAGGAGGGCACGAGGTAATCCAGGTACATGAGGTGTCTCCCTGACAGCGCGTGCAGGGGAAATCCCATCATGGATTCGGATCAGAGGTTTCTGGGTCAGTTGTAGGAAAAGGCGACTTCGTTTCTGTTCTGTTCGAGAAACTCGGGAATTGGGGTTGAGGCTGCGAGGGGCAGGGTGGCGACCCGCGCGGCGCTCGATCTCCCCCCAACCCTCCCCAAAAGGTCCATAATGCCCCCTTAATCCGCCCAAGGTGCAATACCAGCCACACCACTCCGGGAGCCCCACCATGCACGTTCTGCTCTGCGAGGACGACGACCTGATCGCCGCCGGCATCTGCGCCGGCCTCACCGCTCAGGGTCTGACCGTGGACCGGGTTGGCAACGCCGCCGCTGCGCGAGCGATGCTGCAGGCCGCGCAGTTCGACGTGATGATCCTCGACCTCGGCCTGCCCGACGAAGACGGCCTCAAGCTGCTGCGCCGCCTGCGCGAAAAAGGCGAGACCCTGCCGGTACTGGTGCTCACCGCCCGCGATGCCGTCACTGATCGTGTCGATGGCCTGCAGGCCGGTGCCGACGATTACCTGCTCAAGCCCTTCGATCTGCGTGAGCTTGCCGCACGCCTGCATACTTTGCTGCGGCGGGTGGCCGGGCGGGCGGTGAACGTGATCGAGCACGGCCCGCTGCGCTATGACCCGAGTAGCTGCGAGGCGACCCTGGCCGGCCAGCATGTCGACCTGTCCCGCCGTGAGCAGGCCCTGCTCCAGGCGCTGCTGCAGAACCCCGGGCGCGTGCTGTCCAGCGAGCAACTGAAAGACTGCGTGTACGGCTTCAGCGACGAAGTCGAGAGCAACGCCCTGAACGTGCATATCCACCACCTGCGGCGCAAGCTGGGCAACGGCATTGTCGAGACCGTGCGTGGCCTGGGCTACCGGCTGGGCCCGGCGCAGGCACCGCAAGAGGCCGCATCATGAGCCTTCGGGTACGCCTGAGCCTGATCCTCGGCAGCGCCTTCGTGATCATCTGGGCGCTGGCCGCCGCGTGGATGCTGCGCGACCTGCGCCAGCAGATGATGTTCTCCCTCGACCAGCGCCTGGTGGCTTCGGCGCGCATGGTTGCCGGGCTGATCGACCAGCTGCCGCAGCCGCTGACCGCCAAGGGCGGGGAGGCGCACTTTTCCGCCGACCAGTTCAGCGTGCCGGACGGCATGGCCTGCCAGGTCAGCTCGCTGCGTGGCGAGATCCTCGCCAGCAACCACAAGCACGATGGCGCCATGGACGACGAGCGTAGCGGGTTCCGTGACCAGACCATCGACGATGCGCTTTGGCGCACCTTTACCTACAACCACGGCGATGTGCGCATCACCACGGCCGACCGGCACATGGAGCGCGAGGCGCTGAACCAGTCGATTCTGCTGGCGGCATCGGCGCCGGTATTGATGGCCCTGCTTGGCAGCCTGGGGCTGTTGTGGATCGGCCTTGGCAAGGGCCTGGAGCCGCTCAACCGCATGCGTGATGCCTTGCGCCGCAGGCGTGCGGACAGTGTCGAGCCGCTGCAGGTGGCGGGCATGCCCAGCGAGTTACAGCCGTTGCTGGAGACCCAGAACCAGCTGTTCCTGCGCATTGCCCAGACCCTCGAGCGGGAGCGGCGCCTGACCGACGATGCCGCGCATGAACTGCGCAGCCCGTTGACCGCGATCAAGACCCACCTGCAGGTGGCGCGCATGACCGACGGTGCAGTGCGCGAGCAGGCGCTGGAACATGCCGAGCAGGGCACCGACCGCATGCACCGCACGCTTGAGCAGTTGCTGATGCTGGCGCGGGTAGAAGGCAGCCTGTCGTTCGAGGATGGCGTGCAGTGCAGCGCCGAGCAGGTGGCGCGGCAGGCGATGCAGGATGCGGGCGGCGGCGACAACCGGCGTATCGTGCTGCGTCTGCCTGAGGAGGCTACGCAAATCTACCTGGGCATGCCGGCACCGTTGGCGGTGGCAGCACTGCGCAACCTGCTGGACAACGCCTTGCGTCATGGCGGTGATGAAGCTGTAGAGCTGGACGTGCAGATGGCAGACGGCCAAGTGGGCTTCATGGTGCGTGACCATGGGCCAGGGATTGCCGAAGCGGACCTGGAGCACCTGACCGAGCGCTTCTGGCGTAATGGGCAGAGTGGTGGTTGCGGATTGGGGCTGGCGATAGTGCAGGCAATCGTGCAGCGGTGTGCCGGTAGCCTGCGCTTTGACAGCCGTAGTGACGGCTTGCGGGTCTTGTTGCGGGTACCGGCGCGTCCGGTGCATTGATGTTTATTGCCTGTGCTGGCCTCTTCGCGGGTGAACCCGCTCCTACGAGCGGGTTTACCCGCGAAAGGGCCGGCACAGACAAAAATAAAATCCAGTAACAACCGCTAAATCCTCCCCCCACTCAAGCGTTTCCAAAGCGATAACCGCCCATCCGCTTGCTTGCGAGGATTCACCCATGTCCACCGCTTCCAGCCTTGCCCAGGTTGCACCGGCCAGCTTGCCGCAACCCTTGTACGAATTCACCGATTCGCCTTTGCTGCAACGCCAGCAACAGCAGGAATCCAACGCCCGCAGCTACCCGCGGCGCATCCCGCTGGCGCTCAAGCGCGCCCGGGGCATCCATGTCGAAGACGTCGAAGGCCGCCAGTTCATCGACTGCCTGGCCGGCGCTGGCACCTTGGCCCTGGGTCATAATCACCCGGTCGTAGTCGAGGCAATCCAGCGCGTGCTGGCTGACGAACTGCCGCTGCATACACTCGACCTGACCACACCGGTCAAGGACCGTTTCGTCCAGGACCTGTTCGGCATCCTGCCCGAGGCGCTGCGTCGCGAGGCCAAGGTGCAGTTCTGCGGCCCAACCGGTACCGACGCCGTTGAAGCGGCGCTAAAACTGGTGCGTGGTGCAACCGGGCGCAGCACCGTGCTGGCCTTCCACGGCGCCTACCATGGCATGAGCCAGGGCGCGTTGAGTCTGATGGGTAGCCTTGGCCCCAAGCAGCCACTGGGTGCGTTGCTGAGCAGCGGCGTGCAGTTCATGCCGTACCCCTACGACTACCGCTGCCCGTTCGGCCTGGGTGGTGAGGCCGGGGTCAAGGCCAACCTGCATTACCTGGAAAACCTGCTGCTCGATCCGGAAAGCGGCGTGCCGCTGCCCGCCGCCGTGATCCTCGAAGTGGTACAGGGTGAGGGCGGGGTAATTCCGGCCGACATCGAATGGCTCAAGGGCGTGCGGCGCATTACCGAGCAGGCGGGCGTGGCGTTGATCGTCGACGAGATCCAGAGCGGCTTCGCCCGTACCGGGCGCATGTTCGCCTTCGAGCACGCCGGCATCGTGCCCGATGTGGTCACCTTGTCCAAAGCCATCGGTGGCAGCCTGCCGCTGGCGGTAGTCGTCTATCGCGACTGGCTGGACACCTGGAAGCCGGGCGCCCATGCCGGTACCTTCCGTGGCAACCAGATGGCCATGGCGGCGGGTTCGGCGGTGATCCACTACCTGGTCGAGCATCGCCTGGCCGAGCATGCCGAGGCCATGGGGCTGCGCCTGCGTCAGCACTTACAGCAATTACAACGTGACTATCCGCAATTGGGTGATGTGCGTGGGCGTGGCTTGATGCTTGGGGTCGAACTGGTGGAGCCGCAGGGCGAGCGGGATGCCTTGGGGTATCCACAGGCCAACCGAGAGCTGGCGGCCAAGGTGCAGCGCGAGTGCCTCAAGCGCGGGTTGATCCTGGAACTGGGCGGGCGGCATGGCGCAGTGGTGCGCTTCCTGCCGCCGTTGATCATCAGCGCTGAGCAGATCGATGACGTGGCGCAGCGCTTTGCAGAGGCGTTGATCGCGGCAGTCTGAACCTTTGTCAGGGCCGCGTTGCGGCCCATCGCCTGCGCCAATGGCCCATCAAGATCAGGTTGCCGTCACGCCGGTTACCAGCCGCGTCCGGAGTCTACCCAGAAGTTCACGGACAGCGACGTGGACACTGACTCTACCTGGTGGAACCAGCCCTCGGGCAGGAACAGCAAGTCGCCGGCCTGCAACACCACGCGCAGGAAGGGCACCTTAAGGGCTTCGGGGAAGCGCTCGTAGTCGGGGGCATCGGGGTTGAAATCGCAGCCGTCCAGGCCGCCCTTCGGGCTGGTTGACCAGGTGCCCAGTGCGGCGCGATGGTGCGGTGCTGCCAGAATGAACGATTTCTGCCCCCAGACCTGGGCGAACAGGTTGTCGGTGTCATCCCGGTGCAGGGGTGTAAGGGTGCCTTTGGGACCGATCCAGATGCGCGGTGGAATGAAGCGCTGGCGATCGAAGTAGTCCGGGTAGCGGATCAGAGCCTGCAGCTTTTCCGGCACGATATTGTTGCCCATGTAGGCGGGCGGCTCGCCGGGCTTGGCCGGCTTGTCGAGCGAAGCGATGAAGTCGGCCATGGGGGTGGTGCGGAAGTCGCGGTCGGTAGAGAACGTCTTCTTCACGTAGTCACCATGCCGGGTGATGCCCTGCAGCTCGGCAAAGTGGGCCAGCGAAGCGTCACGGCCCATGGTGAACAGCGGCCAGTCGCCAAGGGCATCGCTCAGCACCACTGGCACGCCCGTTGAAAGGTGTTCATGGTGAAACCGCGACGGCGGCATTTCGGCCCGTGACAGGCGTTGTACCTCATACAGCACGGGTTGGGCTGCCGAGACCTCCTCGCTGTAGCGTCCTGGCGTGGGGTAGCGCTGGTTCATTGCTGCCTTGCTGGTGGTCGCGCCTTGCCGCGCGCTGCTGATAACCTGCGGCAGTAGGGTCGCCAGGCCCATGTTGCCGGTTATTTTCAGGCGTCCACTGGCGAAAAGCTCCTCTACGTCGACAGCGCCCGCCATGATGCCGAGGAAGTCATCTTGAGCCACTTCGATCGTGACGTCCGGAGCCTCATGCCAGCCACCCCCCGTGCAGGGGTTGGCGCATACCTCGGACCAGTAGGCGAGTCCCTGGCCGAAGTCGAACTGGAACACGCCTTCGATGCCGACGGCATGGGCATTGACGAACAGTTTTTCGAGTATGCGCTGAAGGTCCACGGTAAGCCTCGTCGGTTGTCGTTGTGCAGGGTTGGCATGGGCGCGTGTGGCCGGGCCCGGGTTGTCAGGCGCGCGGGCGCTGGCGCAGTATGTCGACCAAGCGGTCGATTTCCGCTTCGGTATTCAGCAAACCCGGCGCAGTGCGCACCACTGGCCCGGCATCGCGCGAGACGGCGTCGACGATGATGCGTTGGCTAGTCAGGTACCTGGCCAGCGCGTCGGCATCCTGGCCTTTGCCGCGAAAGAAGGTGAAGCCCGCCGAATGGGTGCTGCTGCGCGGCGTCACCAGTTCGATGGCAGGCAGGCTTTCCAGCTGTTGCTTCAGGTAGTCGTTGAGGGCGTGGATGCGTGCCTGCACGGCAGCCTTGCCGGTTTGCAGGTGCAGTTCGAACGCCTTGCCCAGGGCCCAGCGGTGCTCGAAGGCGTGGTAACCGCCCGGGCTCATGATGGTGGCGAAGTCTTCGTTTTCCGAGAAGGTGGCGATGCTCGGTTGCAGCTGCCCCAGTGCCGAGGATGCGGCGCAGATGATGCCTGTCCCGCGGGGGCCGAACATCCACTTGTGGGTCCCGGATATGAAGTAGTCGCAGTTCAGGTCGGCGAAGCGCATGTCCTCGACGCCAAAACCGTGAACCCCGTCGATGACATACAGGATATGGTCGCGTTCGTCCCTGTTCTGATTGACCTCGCGTACGAGCGCACCGATTTCGCCAACCGGCAGTTTCACCCCGCTGCCCGAATGTACCCAGGTCATGCCCAGCACGCGCGTTTGTGGGGAAATGGCGGCCCGCACGGTACCCAGCACCTGGTCGGTGCTCACCTGCCAGGGTTGCTCGAACAGGCGTAGCCTGCGTACCGGGTTGCCATCGCGGGCGCTGCGGTAGTTCATGGTCTGCCGTGCGGCGGAATGCTCGTGCACCGTGGTCAGGATTTCCTGGCCGGGCGCCAGCTTGATGCCGCCATAAATCAAACCCAGGCCCTCGGTAGTGCTGCCCGTCAGGGCAATCTGGCGTGGCGCCACCTCCAGGTAGCGTGCCGCCCATTGGCGTACCTCAGCCTCGTGCTTCCACTCCGACTGGGCATCCCAGTCGACCATCAGCGCCGGGTGACGGTCGAAACGTGCACGCAGGGCCTCGATGGCTTCGCGTACCGGCCTTGGATGAGAGGTGATCAGGAAGTTGGCGAAGTGCGCATAGTTTGGGTCGAGTTCGAACAGGCGGCGAAAATCGGCCCATCGTTGGTTGCCGGCGCTCGGTATCGGCGTGGCGGCCTCGGCAACGGGTAGCAGATGGCTGGCGAGGGGCAGGCCGGCGGCGAGGATGCCGGCCCTTTTGAGAAAATTGCGGCGGTCGTTCATAAAGGTGCCCAATGGCTTAGCGCAGTGAAGTGTCGGTACCGCGGGCGGCGCTCTGTACCTGTGCCCAGACGCGCAGGAAGTTGCCACCCCAAAGCTTGGCGATATCGGCTTCGGAGTAGCCGCGGGTAATGAGTTCGGCCGTTACGTTGCGTGCTTGGCTGGCGTCGTGCCAGCCGTCGATGCCGCCGCCTTCGTTGAAGTCCGAGCTGATGCCTACGTGGTCTATGCCGATCTTGCGCACGGTGTAATCGATGGCATCACCGTAGTCCTTCAGGGTCGCTGGCGGCTCCTGTTCGAGGATTGCATAGAGTTCGTTGGCATATTGCCCGACCTTCTGCTCGGGCCAGCCGGCTATGACCGGGTCGCCAGGCATCAGCGCGTAGTTCAGGTCAGCCAGTGGCGGCAGCGCGTAGCGGGCACGCAAGGCATTGAGCTTTTCCTGGGTCTGCGCGCTGAGCGGCTTGAGGTAGCTGGAGAACGCGACCAGTTGCACGACCCCGCCGCTTTCCTTGATCAACTGCATTTCCTTGTCGGACAGGTTGCGGTTGATATCGACCATGGCCCGTGGTGCCGAGTGCGACGCCACCACCGGAGTACGGCTGAGCTGAATGACCTGGTTCAGCGCCTTGCTGGACATCTGCGAGACATCGATGATCACACCCAGGTCATTGAGCCGTTGTACGGCGCGCTTGCCGATGGGGGACAGACCCTCGAGCGCATCGACAGTGTCATTGAAGAACGGTAAGGGGCGAGACGAGTCGGCCCAGCTGTTGTTGCCGACGTAGCTGAAGCCGAACATGCGCACCCCGCGTGCCGCCCAGCGGTCGAGCTGGTCGATATCGTCCCCCAGCGCATACGCATTGAGCATGCTCAGGAACACCGCGAACTTGCCTTCGCCGTGCAAGCGCCGCATGTCCTGTGGGGTGTAGGCGATGGCGACGCGTTCGGGGAAGTCGCGCACCATTGCGGTGATGGCGTTGTAGCGCACTTCCTGGGTGTGGCGGGCGGCCTCGACGAAACCTGGCGTGGGGCGATGCGGGCTGTTTGCGCCCGTCCAGGATTCGGGCCAGGCAAAGATGGTCAGCGCCGCGCCAGACAACCGCCCTTGGGCAGCCTTGGCCAGGTCGAAGCGGCCCGGTCCGTCCTTGTCGGCTTCGCTGCCTTCGTTGCCGAAGTCCAGCGGCAAGGTGACATGGCTGTCGAACGAGATGATGCGTTCCTGCAAGTCGTTGGCTTGACGAACGACTTCCCGGGAGTAGCCGCCAGGGGCCGCGAAATGGTACCAGGCAGCCAGACCGGCACCCGCGGCGACTGCCGCAGCCAGGCTGATGTACAGGGCTTTTTTCCAGCGTGGTGTCGTCATCTTGGTCTCGGTAGGTTCGCCGTCGAGGGAGGGCACAGAGGCCGTCGCTACCTGGGGTGAACGAGTCGACACGGAGGAAATTTAGCCGCCCCGGCCGCGGCGTTAAATTTCAGTGCAGGTACAACGTTCTAGCCTTGGACGGGCCGTGCTCCATGGCCGCAATGAAGGCGCAGGTAGTTGCAATGACGATTTCTCGACGCGGGTTCATCGCTGCTGTGGCATTGACGGGCGTAGCGGTACCCGGAGCGCTGTATATACAGCGCCAGCGGGATGCCGAGGCGTTTCCGGAAACGCCTGGCGAGGCTGTTGTCGAGTTGGCCGATACCCGCCTGCAGCAGCTGGGCGACATCCTGCGGGGCATCTGGCGCTGGACTGCACATGGCAAGGATGCCCAACTGCTGGGTTTGCCCGACGGGGAGCTGGAATTGTTTCTGGATGTCGCCAGCAATGGCCGGGGGCTGCGAGGTTACCTGGACACCGCCGAACGCCTGCGCAGTGAGCAGGAACCCCGTTATCGGGTCATGGGTGACTTGCTGACGGACAAGCCCGGGATGTTGCGCTGGCGGCTGTTTTCAACCGAGCCCGGTGCAGGGCAGGCGCGCTATGAATGCCATGTGGTGCTCGATGAGGTCTGGGGCGCCTATGGCAATGCCGGGCCGGCAACGCTCAATGGTCGTATCTCGGCCCTGGACCGCGCCCTGTCTCTGCCTGTTCTGGACAATGGCTTCCTGGCCTTGAAGCGGCCTTTCCCGGAGGCTCGCGAACGTACGCCGCTGTCGCCACAGCTGCTGGCTTGGCTCATTTCGCCGGAGCATCGGCTGTTCCACCAGCTATGGCACGCATCGCGGGACAAGTGGCACAAGCTGGAAGAGGACAAGCAATCCGCCCTGCGTGGCTTGGGCTGGCAACCCGGGCCGCGTGGCCAGGAGCGTGATGCGCGTGGCCGGCACAAGGATCGCAACGGTTCCGGAGAGGACTTCCTGTTCATGCACCGGCACATGCTCGGCAGTGCCAGGGCCCTGCAGGACCTGCCTTCGTGGACGCGGTTCCCGCTGCCTCAGCCGGAGCTTGAGCGTGACCGCATCGGTTTTGCCCGTTACTTCGACAACCACGACGGCAATGCCTTGCCACCGACCTGGCTGGCCCATGACGACCAGGAGTACACCCAGTGGGTACGCGACATCAAAAGCCCGGATACCTTCCACGGCAACTTTCAGGTCTGGGAGTCGCGCTACAGTGATCCGGAATATCTGAGCAAGCTGACCTTGGGGCAGTTCGGCTCAGAACTGGAGCTGGGCCTGCATGACTGGTTGCACATGCGTTGGGCGGCGGTGCCGCGCGACCCGTCCAACGGTATGCCGGTGCCTGCTGCACGTACCCCGGGTGATTTCGCTGAGCGCTGGTTCGAAGCACGCAACGATTTTCTCGGCGACCCGTTCTCGTCACATGTAAACCCGGTGTTCTGGCATTTTCATGGCTGGATCGACGACCGAGTCGACGATTGGTTCCGAGCCCATGAGCGGGTCCACCCGGGTGAGATCCGCCGCTTGCAGGTGAACGGCGTGCCCTGGTTCGCACCCGGGCGTTGGGTGGCGGTGGCTGACCCGTGGCTGGGTCCCGATACCCATGGCTGTTCGACGGTGCCGGGCTTGCGGCCCGGTCGAAGCGTCGAAATGGACCCGGAAACCATGAAGCTGGCGTTGCGCATCATTTATGGCAACGAAGACCTCTTTGCCCGGCTGCAACCACGGGTGCCGCAGCGCCCCTGGTATGCCCGCAATCTCAAGGTTGTACGGGCGTCGGGTTGACGGTAAGCACAGCGCAGGTGTGCGTTGCTGAGAATCATTATATTTTGTAAGATCGCACGCTGATATCACTCAGTTCTGCATCTGCCCCAGCGTGGGTGTGCAGACGATTCCAGGTGTGTTTGTGGAACGTTACTATCGTGAGTTGGTGAGTTTCCTGTCCGCGCGCTTGGGTAACCGTCAGGCGGCAGAGGATGTTGCCCACGATGCCTACCTGCGGGTACTGGAGCGAACGGACAACGGGCAGATCGAGCATCCGCGCGCATTCCTGTACCGTATCGCCCTGAACCTGGTGATCGACCGTCATCGTCGCCATCTGGTGCGTCAGGCCGAACCGCTTGAGATACTCGACAGTGATGAGGGCGGGCATGTGCCGGCGCTGGCGCAGGAACTGCAGCTCAACCAACGCCTGGCCCTCATGCAGCGGGCGCTTGACGAACTGACCGGCCCCTGCCGCGAATGCTTCCTGCTGCGCAAGATCGAAGGCCTTTCACATCTGCAGATCGCCGAGCGGCTGGGCATCTCCCGCAGCCTGGTGGAAAAGCACATCGTCAATGCCATGAAGCACTGCCGGGTGCGCATGCGGCAATGGGAATCCTGATTGCCAGGTTAAAGGCAAATGCAAATTCCGTCAGTCAATCACTTGATTTATGCGGCTTTCCCGACTTCTATCAAAGAAGACCGTTGCCGGGCATGGCCTTGGCATTAGCCGTTACCGGCGCAGTAGGGTCATGGAGCGTGCCCATTACCCAATGGCCTAGGTCCGACCATGGTAAACAAGACCCTGCGCATTCTCATCGCCGATACACACCCGTGCCAGCGCCTGCAGCTGGAGCGGTTGCTCAATGGTTTGGGCTATTACCGGATAGCCCCAGTGGCCAGCTTCGAGGAGCTGCAGCGCCTGGTGCAGTGCGCCTTGCAGCCCTTTCACCTGTTGCTGGGCAATATCGAGCTGGCCAGCCATTGTGGCGTCGATCTAGAGCGCTTCTGCCGTGTCAGCACACAGATCCAGCATGCCCTGCTTTACCATTCGAGCCAGTTGAAAGTGCCAGCAGTGCCGCAGGCCGAGCGCCAGGCGGTCAGCCTGAGCCTGCCTCAGGCGCCCGATAACGAGGCGCTGGAGACGTTCATGGCAATCATCGACGCACCGATGGTGGTCGGCAGGCTACCGCTGCCGGGCACCCTGCCGGCCAGTACAGCGCGGCCACGGCCGCGAGCCAACTTCGCGCATACGGTGTTCAACCGCTAGCGGTGCCGCCGGCGGGGCAATCGGGCAGCTATTTGATATGCTCTTGCCCTTTGCCGATCTGCGGACCCTGCCATGACTGCCATCGATACCGCTCGCCCGCCCCGGTTCAGCCGCGGCGACCATCGGACCCTGGGCCTGGCGGCGCTGGGTGGCGCGCTGGAAATCTACGACTTCATCATTTTCGTGTTCTTCGCGCTGACCCTCAGCCAGCTGTTCTTCCCGCCCGAGATGCCCGAATGGCTGCGCTTGCTGCAAAGCTTCGGAATCTTCGTCACCGGCTATCTGGCGCGGCCGCTGGGCGGCATCCTGATGGCGCACTTCGCCGACCACCTGGGGCGCAAGCGGGTATTCAGCCTGAGCATCCTGATGATGGCCCTGCCGTGTCTGCTGATCGGGGTGATGCCGACCTATGCCGACATCGGCTATGCCGCCCCGCTGATCCTGTTGGCCTTGCGCATCCTCCAGGGGGCTGCCGTAGGCGGTGAAGTGCCAAGCGCCTGGACGTTCGTTGCCGAGCACGCGCCCAACGGGCGGCGCGGTTATGCCCTGGGCTTTCTGCAGGCCGGGCTGACTTTCGGCTACCTGCTGGGGGCGCTGACCGCCACCTTGCTGGCGCAACTGTTCACCCCGCAGGAAATCCTCGATTACGCCTGGCGCTACCCGTTCCTGTTGGGTGGGGTGTTCGGTGTGGTGGGTGTGTGGCTGCGCCGCTGGCTCAGTGAAACACCGGTGTTCCTCGCCCTGCGCGCGCGCCAGGAGCAACCTGTGAGTTTTCCGCTGCGGCGAGTGCTGGGTGAACACCGCCGGGCATTGATCCCTGCCGCGTTGCTGACCTGTGTGCTGACCTCGGCGGTGGTGGTGCTGGTGGTGATCACGCCGACGGTGATGCAGCAGCGCTTCGGCATGACTGCCGGGCATACCTTCGCCCTCAGCAGTGTGGGCATAGTCTTCCTCAACATGGGCTGCGTGCTGGCCGGGCTGCTGGTCGACCGTGTGGGTGCCTGGCGCGCGCTGATGCTGTATAGCCTGTTGCTGCCGCTGGGTATTGGCGCGTTGTACGCCAGCCTGGTGGGGCAGTGGGGCATGACCTGGCTGGCCTATGCGCTGGCGGGGTTGAGCTGCGGCGTGGTGGGGGTGGTGCCCTCGGTGATGGTGGGGCTGTTCCCGGCGCAGATCCGCGTATCGGGCATTTCCTTCACCTACAACGTGGCCTACGCAGTGTGGGCCAGTACCACGCCGCTGGCACTGATTGCGCTGATGCCGTGGAGCCCGTGGGTGTGTGTCGGGTTTTGTCTGATCATGGGCG
>RCUM01001065.1_pt1 | contig 12135 bp, 7 predicted proteins | sample 2166141 | NCBI WGS metagenome assembly RCUM01 (sample SAMN09932756, study PRJNA488358) | compost metagenome | isolation source: compost soil in crotonic acid-enriched | place: Germany: Experimental Botanical Garden
GGATATTTTCGCCTGAAGAATGATAAAAATGAACAAATTAAAAATTGCAGCGAACCCAAAAACTCTCTCTTGCTTTGAAACCACACGTGAAATTAGCGACGTGCACCACAGCGACTTTAATGACGTAGCCGCCATCGTGCTTTCCGTAGAAGACGTGCAGCAAGGTCTGGTGGCACAGTTGGAAGAAACCGGTTTAAACATTCCGATCTTTGTCGCTGTCTGCTGTGAAGAAGAACTGGATAACGCCGTATTACCGGCGCTGAACGGCGTATTTGAACTCTGCGGTAAGAACACTCAGTTTTACGGCAAACAGCTGGAAGCCGCTGCGGTAAAATATGAAAGCGAGCTGCTACCGCCGTTCTTTAATACCCTGACCCAATATGTAGAGATGGGTAACGCCACCTTCGCCTGCCCAGGCCATCAGGGCGGTGAATTCTTCCGCAAGCACCCCGCAGGCCGCCAGTTCTTTGATTTCTATGGCGAAACGCTGTTCCGCTCCGATATGTGCAACGCCGACGTTAAGCTGGGCGATCTGCTAATCCACGAAGGCGCGCCTTGTGACGCCCAAAAACACGCCGCCAAGGTGTTCAACGCCGATAAAACCTATTTCGTGCTGAACGGGACTTCGGCTTCCAATAAAGTCGTGACCAACGCCCTGCTGAGCCGTGGCGATCTGGTGCTGTTCGACCGTAACAACCATAAGTCCAACCACCATGGCGCGCTGATCCAAGCCGGGGCAACGCCGGTATATCTGGAAACGGCGCGTAACCCGTTCGGCTTTATCGGTGGCATCGACGCTCACTGCTTTGAAGAAGGCTACCTGCGCCAGCAAATCCGCGAGACCGCACCGGAACGCGCCAACGATGCTCGGCCATTCCGCCTGGCGATTATCCAACTAGGGACTTACGACGGCACGATCTATAACGCCCGCCAGGTCGTCGACAAGATTGGCCACCTGTGTGATTACATCCTGTTTGACTCCGCCTGGGTCGGTTATGAGCAGTTCATCCCAATGATGAAAGACTGCTCACCGCTGCTGCTGGAGCTGAACGAAAACGATCCGGGGATCATCGTTACCCAATCGGTACACAAACAGCAGGCCGGTTTCTCACAGACCTCGCAGATCCATAAAAAAGACAAACACATCAAAGGACAAGATCGTTACTGCAACCATAAGCGTTTCAATAACGCCTTTATGCTGCACGCGTCCACCAGCCCGTTCTACCCACTGTTTGCCGCACTGGATGTGAACGCCAAAATGCACGAAGGCAAGAGCGGCCAACGCCTGTGGAAAGAGTGTGTGCGCATCGGCATTGAGTCGCGCAAAATGCTGTTGGACACCTGCACCATGATCAAACCTTTCGTACCGGAGCAAATCGACGGTAAACCTTGGCAATCCTACAGCACCGAAGCCATGGCCAACGATCTGCGCTTCTTCAACTTTGTCCCTGGCGAAAAATGGCATGCCTTCGAAGGCTATGAAGAGTCACAATACTTTGTAGATCCTTGCAAACTGCTGTTGACCACGCCGGGCATCGATACCGCCAGCGGCGAGTACAGCAGCTTTGGTATCCCGGCCACCATTCTGGCTAACTACCTACGCGAAAACGGTATTGTGCCGGAGAAGTGTGACCTGAACTCCATCCTGTTCCTGCTCACCCCGGCGGAAGATATCGCCAAAATGCAGCATCTGGTGGCGCTGATTGCCCGCTTCGAAAAACACGTTGAACAAGACTCTTTGCTGAGTGAAGTTCTGCCAACCGTGTACAAGAACAACGAAAAACGTTACCAGAACTACACTCTGCGCCAGCTGTGCCAAGAGATGCACGATCTTTACGTCAGCTACAACGTGAAAGAATTACAGAAGGAAATGTTCCGTAAAAGCCATTTCCCACGCGTCGCCATGGATCCACAAACCGCCAATACCGAATTTGTCCGTGGCAAGGTGGAACTGGTTTCTCTCGCTAAAGCCGAAGGCCGCATTGCCGCTGAAGGCGCGTTGCCTTACCCACCGGGCGTGCTGTGCGTAGTCCCAGGGGAAATCTGGGGGGGGTCTGCTCAACGCTATTTCCTGGCGTTGGAAGAAGGGATTAATTTATTACCCGGATTTGCTCCTGAATTACAAGGCGTTTATATCCAGCAGGATGAAGATGGCTGGAACCGGGCTTACGGTTATGTCATGAAAGCGTAATTAACTTCAGGGAGGCGGCATATTCTTGCCGCCAGACATATTTAGATATTCCTCGAATTTCAATCCGAGATCATACGGCTGCACGAAATTCTAGGGATATAAGAGCGAGAATGATCATGAGCAAATCCAATAATAAGATGGGGGTTGTGCAATTAACGATCCTGACAGCAGTCAATATGATGGGATCCGGCATAATTATGCTGCCCACCAAGCTGGCCGAAGTGGGGACAATTTCCATCGTTTCCTGGCTGGTGACCGCCGTAGGCTCGATGGCCTTGGCCTATGCGTTTGCCAAATGCGGCATGTTCAGCCGTAAATCCGGTGGGATGGGCGGCTATGCCGAGTATGCCTTCGGGAAATCCGGCAACTTTATGGCCAACTACACCTACGGCGTTTCGCTGCTGATCGCCAATATCGCCATCGCCATTTCTGCCGTGGGTTATGGCACCGAACTGTTCGGCGTTGCCCTGCCTCCATTGGGCATCTGTATAGCCACTATCGCCGTGCTGTGGCTGGCTACCGTTGCCAACTTCGGTGGAGCACGCATCACCGGGCAGATCAGCGGGATCACCGTCTGGGGGGTGATTATCCCAGTGGTCGGCATCTCGATTATCGGTTGGTATTGGTTCAGCGGTACCGCTTATCTAGCAGCCTGGAACCCGCATGCGGTGCCTACCTTTGAAGCCATCGGGTCTTCTATCTCGATGACCCTGTGGGCCTTCCTGGGTCTTGAATCTGCCTGTGCCAATACCGATGTGGTAGAAAACCCGGAACGTAACGTACCCATCGCCGTACTCGGGGGCACACTGGGTGCCGCAGTGATCTACATTGTTTCTACCAACGTGATCGCCGGTATCGTGCCGAATATGGAACTGGCTAACTCCACCGCGCCGTTTGGCCTGGCGTTCTCACATATGTTCAACCCAACGGTCGGTAAAATCATCATGGCATTGATGATCATGTCCTGCGTGGGTTCGCTGCTGGGCTGGCAGTTCACTATCGCCCAGGTATTCAAATCCTCTGCCGACAGCGGTTTCTTCCCGAAAATCTTCTCCAAAGTCAGTAAATCAGGTGCGCCAGTGAAGGGCATGCTGACCATCGTGATTATTCAGAGCGTGATGTCGCTGATGACCATCAGCCCGTCGCTGAATAAGCAGTTTAACGTGCTGGTTAACCTGGCCGTAGTGACCAATATTATTCCGTATATCCTGTCGATGGCCGCGCTGATTATTATCCAGAAAGTGGCCAAAGTACCGGAGAACAAGGCGCGTATTGCCAACGTGATTGCCGTGATTGGGGCACTGTATAGCTTCTATGCGCTATACAGCTCCGGTGAGGAGGCGATGATGTGGGGCGCTATTGCTACGTTCTTCGGTTGGACGTTGTATGGGCTGGTTTCGCCTCGCTTTGAGATGAATGAAAAACATAGCTGAGTGAAGAGTGCTTCGGCGCAATGCTGGTCAATTATGGCCAGCAATTTCCCCTCACCCCAACCCTCTCCCACCGTACAGATCGAGTGCCTCATGAACACTTGTCTGGGGAGAGGGAGCTGCTCCAGAGCCGCTGTCAGGCGCAGGAGATAATTTGTAGCACGTTAAAATCCCCTCTTAATTTGAGAGAGGGGACATTTGACTAACTCAAATCCGCCCCATTGCTGGCAATCACCTTCTTATACCAGTAAAAGGATTTCTTTCTGGTTCTGGCCAAGGTGCCATTGCCTTGGTCATCGCGGTCCACATAGACAAAACCATAGCGCTTACTCATTTCCCCGGTAGAGGCAGAAACCAAATCGATGCAGCCCCAGGAGGTGTAACCCATCACCGGGATGCCATCTTCGATAGCGTCTGCCATGGCTTTGATATGCTCACGTAAATAGCTGATGCGGTATTCGTCGTCGATCTCGCCCTGCGGGTTGATTTCGTCCTTCGCTCCCAGCCCGTTCTCCACCAGGAACAGCGGCTTCTGGTAACGGTCATACATCATGTTCATGGTGATGCGCAGGCCTAATGGATCGATACCCCAGCCCCACTCACTGGCTTGGATATGTGGGTTTTTCAGCGATTTGACGATGTTGGCTGCGCTGCTGTTGTGCTCGTTCATCTCAGCCGAGGCACAGCGGGAGGCGTAATAGCTGAAGGAGACAAAATCGACGCTGTTTTTGAGGATCTCACCGTCGCCTGGCTCCATTGCTATAGTGATACCCTTTTCCTTAAACAGGCGCTTGGTGTATGACGGGTAAGCGCCGCGAGCCTGAACGTCGATGAAGAACAGGTTCTCGCGATCTTTCTCCAGCGCAGCCCAGACGTCTTCAGGTTTACAGGACCACGGGTAGAAATTGCCCCCAGCCAGCATGCAGCCGACCTGATTGTGCGGGTTAACCTCATGGGCGATTTTGGTCGCTAACGCACTGGCCAATAGTTCATGATGCGCAGCCTGATATTTCACCTGCTCCTGATTATCGCCTGGCTCGAACACCAGCCCCGCGCCGGAGAACGGGCTGTGCAGCAGGATATTGATTTCATTAAACGTCAGCCAGTATTTCACCAGCCCATCAAAGGCCTCAAAACAGGTGCGGGCGTAGTGGGTGAAGAACTCCACCATTTTCCGGTTGCGCCACGAACCGTATTCCCGCACCAGATGCATCGGCACATCAAAGTGGCACAGCGTGACCAGCGGTTCGATGCCGTGCTTTTTGCACTCGGTGAAAACGTCGCGGTAGAAAGCAATCCCTTCCACATTCGGCACCGTTTCGTCCCCGTTAGGGAAAAGACGGCTCCAGGCGATCGAAGTACGGAATACGCTGAACCCCATCTCTGCCATCAGGGCAATGTCATCTTTATAGCGATGATAAAAATCAATGCCGACATGGCTGGGATAGAACTCATCCTCCCGCAGCTCAAAGCGCTTTTCCTGGCCCAGTTTTACCGCCAGCCGATCTTTGCCATGAGGGATCATATCAACCGTGGTCAGCCCTTTGCCGCCCTCAAGATAAGCGCCTTCGGCCTGGTTAGCCGCTAGTGCACCACCCCATAAAAAGTCTGCGGGGAAAACAGATGCTGGCATAAGATACCTCTTCTCAAATATGCATTTTTACAACAGGTTATACGGATAACGCGGGCGCCGATTTGGCTTTTTCACTTTCCGCATCTTCAGTCACCGGGATATCTTCAAACCCGAGTAACAGCGTGAGGATGAAGGAAAGCACCACCGCCAAAATCATCACGCCAAACACCCAGACAATGGTCATTGGGTTGGCCGGATCAAAGAACTGCACGCTGGTAAACAGGCCTGGTGAGGCCATCGAGTGGCTCGCCAATCCGGCAATTCCGGCCACGCCGCCGCAGACAAAACCACTGATCAGCGCTGCGATAAGCGGGCGCTTCAAGCGTATTGCCACACCATAAAGCGCGGGTTCTGAAATCCCGGCAACAATTGCCGATGCCGCAGCGGCCAGCGCCGTCTGACGCAGCTCCGGGTTTTTGGTCCGCCAGGCTACCGCCAACGATGAACCGCCCAGCGAGAGGTTGGCACCAATTTCTGAGGGCATCACCATGCCTTCTTTGCCGGTTTCCGCGATGGTCTGAATGATGGTTGGCGTAAAGACGCGGTGCATCCCGGTCATCACCAGCAGCGGCCATAGCCCGCCCATAATCGCTACGGATAACCACCCCAGATAGCTGTGAATGGTGTACACCAACGCGGAAATGCCGCTACCAATCCAGATGCCCAGCGGGCCAATCAACAAGATGGCGATCGGCGCAGAGATCAGCACGATCAGCATCGGTTTGAGGAAGTTTTTCGTCACGGCTGGCGTGATGCGATCGACCCATCTTTCAATGTATGAGAGCAACCAGGTCATGAACAACGCCGGGATCACCGTGTAGGTGTATTTCACCGCCGTGACCGGGATACCCATAAATTCAACCTGTTGGCCCTGCGCGGCTTTCGCCATCAGATCGATAAATGCGGGATGAACCAGTACCCCGGCAATCGCAATCGCCAGTGACATATTGGTTTTGAATTTTACCGCTGCGGAAGCGGCAACCATCACCGGCAGGAAGAAGAACGCCCCGTCGCCAATGACGTTAAGGATAATCAGCGTCGAGGAGCCTTTGCCGAATACGCCGGTCATATCCAGGATCATGGCGAGCAGTTTCACCATCGAGCCGCCGATAATGGCCGGGATCAGCGGTGACATGGTACCAATCAGCGCGTCCAGGATCCCCGCACCGATGCGTTTGAGAGTGATCTTGTTCTTTTCCGGCGCCGGTTGCTGGGCTACCGCCCCTTCGGGCAACAGTTTCAACACTTCGGCATAGGCCTGTGAAACGGTGTTGCCAATGATCACCTGACACTGATTTTCGCTTCTTACCACACCCAGTACGCCACCAATTGCCTTCAGCCTGGCGGTATCGACGAGGGTGTCGTCGTTGAGCACAAAGCGTAAACGCGTCATGCAATGAGTCACCGCCGCGACGTTACTCGCTCCCCCAACTGCATCCACTATCGATCTTGATACTGCCGCATAATTCTTAGACATGAGGACAACTCTCATAGATAGGTAACCGGTTTCACACAAGAGTGTTGATATTAAGATTGAAGATCAACCTATAAATTTTTTTATTGTCTATTTTGTGATAATGATCGACATGAATGGGTTCGAGAAACTGCAAAGGGTCTGCTCTAATGCGATTGAATGTGTAGAATGGGGATAATTGTTAAAAGCCGGGAAAACCCTATGTCTACCATGCAGGAAGTGGCAAAAAAAGCAGGCGTCTCAAAAGCCACTGTTTCGCGCGTTCTTTCCGGCAAAGGGTACGTCAGCGAAGCCACCAAAGATCAGGTGTTTAAAGCCATCGAAGAGGCGGGTTATCGTCCCAATCTACTGGCGAGAAATCTGGCCACCAATAAATCCCAGTGCATTGGCCTGGTGGTCACCAACACCCTCTATAACGGCAGTTATTTCAGCGAGATACTTTCCCAGGCGGCGCAAAAGCTGGAGGACAACGGTCGCCAGTTGATTTTGGTGGACGGCAAACACAGTGCCGCAGAAGAGCAAGAGGCGATCCAATTCCTGCTCGATTTACGCTGCGACGCCATCATCATCTACCCGCGTTTCTTAACCATCGAAGCGATGGACGACATCATTGAGCAGCACAAACAACCCATCATGGTGGTTAACCGTAGGCTTAGAAAACATCACAGCCACTGCATCTGCTGCGACCACAAAGGAGCCAGCTTTAAGGCAACAAAATACCTGATTGAGCAGGGCCACCGGAATATCGCTTTTATTACCGGTTCTCTGGATTCGCCAACGGCGATTGAGCGACTATCTGGCTATAAAGAAGCGTTAAATCAACACGATATTGAGCTGAATGATAACCTCATTATCAAGGGAAAGTGGACGCCAGTCAGCGGTGCGGCAGCGATGGAGTCCTTGCTCAAGGATAAAATCACGTTTAGTGCAGTACTGGCCAGCAATGATGATATGGCCATTGGTGCCATCAAGAAATTGAACGAGGCGGGCATTGCCATGCCCAATGAAGTCTCCGTGATCGGCTTCGATAATATCCCAACGGCTCCCTATCTCTCCCCGGCGTTATCCAGCGTTAAAGACCCGGTGAGCGATATGATGAGCGAAGTGATCGACCGGCTGATCGCTATGCTCGACGGCGGCTATCTGTCGAAGGACAACGTTTTTACTTCGGAGCTGCTGGTTAGGGATTCGGTGGGCCCGGGTCCTTTTAAGATCGTCGCCTCCAAAAAGTAAGCTTTGATTTGAAAAAAGGTCGATGGGTTAACGCCAATCGACCACTAATCAAAACAACAGCAATACCAAATGAATGGCAAAATACAACAACGGATAAACCATCTAATGCCGCTCACCTATTTTTTCTTTGTTTTCCCTGCGGGTTTTTTCTCTATCTCAGTAGGCTTTTTGACGTAACCGTCATCGATCACTCTAATTTCAACAAAATACTCTTTCCCCAAGATCTTGCCATTACCCAACCAATCGACACCACGTGATTTGAAAAGCACGAAATTAGGTGCTTGAACCAGCTCTAGGCCACGGCTATCCATCACATCCAGGCCGTTCAACGTTATGTTCACCGCTGAATAGGTTGCCTGAGTGGCGTTAAATATAGTCTTGATTGATTTCAAATACTCTGGAGCATAGCTTTCTGTAATGCTGGCAACATCTTGTTGATAGTCGGACCACGACATATTTTTGTCTTTTTTTAAATTATTAGCGATAACCGCATAAAATTGTGCTGTCGCCTGAGCGATTGACATTCTCACCTTCATTTCACGGGCGAAAGCGTCTTGGTCAAAAACAGCAGGGTCTGAACTTTTCGCCTCTTTCTTATTGACAAAAAAACCACTATTAACAGCAGGATAAAATAATGATGTGGCAATAAAGCTTGCACAGGCGGTTTGCTGTTCTTCCCGATCATTATTCACCAGTAGAGACAATGCATGCCCCTGAGTGGGTATGGTTTTGGCATCGATATTATTCTGCGTTAAAACTTGGGCCACTTCTTGTTGGGTTCGGCTCCCACGAGCCAAGTCACAAACGAGTTGCATCATAAAATCGTTACGTTTCCCTTTCACTTGTGGCGTCATGGCGATTAAAGTGTCGCTGATTAAATTATAAGCCGGAACGCTGATAGATTTTACGCTCAATTCGGCCGTTGCCGGAAATGCCTGGAAAGTAACCAGGCAAAGAAGACCGCCAACGGCGGTCTTTAAAAACTTACATTTCATTTTCATCGCTTACTTTACTGATCAATAACATCTACAGAAATACGTCGGTTCGGGGCAAGGCAATCGATCACTAAAGGTGAGCGACTGCCCTGGCAATAAACCCTGGGTTCATTGGCACCCATACCTTCAGTAGCTATAATTGCAGATGGGATACCGTTATCAACCATTAAACTTTTTACCGATTCTGCGCGGGCGATCGAGAGGCGCTGGTTATCCTCTTCACTACCGAATCGATCCGTATGGCCCGTAATCAGCACACGCTTGTTATCTAACGATTCATTCTTCAGATTGGCGGAAAGCTCCTCAATCTGAACCATACCGGAAGGGATAACTACCGCACTACCAAAAGCGAACAGGCTTTCAGCATTCAAATCACGGTGAGCTACCTGCTCAGCGGTTTTTGGCGGTTCCAACTGAGACAGACAATCTTGCGGTAAGAAGTAGAAACTTTGCGCCTTCATATTCGAGTCAAACAAGACTTTATACTGGCAAGTCAGTACCGATTTGTCAGCCTTGGTAAAATGGAAAATATAGTCCCACTCTTTTACTCTCAACACGCCCTCTTTAAAGTGTGGAGTGCCAATCAGTTCATACAACTGCGCCTTGGTATCGCCTGGCCGAACCTGCTTCAGGTTATCCAGATTCACAAAGCTACCCTCTGCTCTCACCGCGCTAGCCGGTTTTGGGAACATCGGATTTTTTGTTGTGCCATTTGAGTCAACCTGGCTAACCGAATGTGTGCAACCGCCAAGGAATAAAATGCCGCCTAACGCCATTGCCATACGGGTAAAGGAATATTTTTTTAACATGTTCATTCTCATTAAAATAAGTTGGGAAATTGTCCCCAGCCCAAGCCGGGGACTAGTCCATTCAACATCAGTATCCTGCGTGTCTTACCATTGGTAGCCCACGCCAACCGATGCACCAAAGTCACCCTGCGAGTTGGTAGTGCCCGCTACTTTAGTGACCCATTTCCCGTTATCCGAGATGGTTGACACACCCAAGGCAACAGAAGACTGATTCTGGAAAGTACCGCCACCCATGCTCACCATGCTTGCGCCTGGTGCATAAGGTTGAGGTAGACTGGCCATCGCCATAGCCCCGGCAATACCGGCGCTCATCTTGTCTTTGTTGTCATCAATCATATTTTTCAATGAGTTGAATTTGTTATCGGTATACTGATACGAGCTGTCAAGACCAGCATTCAGTTGGTTGACGTTAACGGCATCCGTTCCTTTGGTTCCCGCGGCAACGTTGGCAATCTGGCGCTCCCCACCCACACTACCGATAGAAACTGTGTTATCTCTGTCTGCAACCGAGTTGGTCCCCAATGCCACCGAGTTACGAGCCGTTGCTGAAGAAGCGTTGCCCAGTGCAACGGAATCAGTACCCGAGGATTTTGCCTGCATGCCGACTGCCATGCTGTTCCCCCCCGAAGCTGAAGCACCCGCACCACCCGCCAGCGCATTGTCACCTGTCACCACTGGTTTAGACAGATTGTTGGTGTTGTTCACCTGGAACATACCGTCTGTACCATTGGCGATTTTGGTAATGGAATTGCTAACGTTAGTGATATCGCCAGAGACTTCTTTCAGTTGAGCCAGGTTAACCGCGTCGGTATCTTCTGTACCAGACGCTACGTTGGTAATTTGCCGTTCATTACCTGCCGAGCCAATAGAAACACTGTTGGCACGATCTGCCAGCGAATTAGCCCCCAATGCTACCGAGTTGTCCGCTGATGAGAGCGCTCCGTTACCAATCGCGGTACTATTTTCACCCGATGCCTTCGCATTACTGCCGGTTGCAACACTGCCATCACCGCTGGCATCTGCATTATTGCCCATTGCAATGGAGCCCAAACCAGATGAGGCCGCACCTTTACCTGCAGCAAGAGAGTTATCACCAGAAGCCACAGAATCTGGACCTATCGCTATAGCTTCTGAACCGGTAGCGATTGAACCCGCACTGGTCGAATTCACCTTCAGATATTTCACCTGTGTTGGTACCAGGTTATTGATGGTGTCTTCAATGTTGGTCACACGACCATCGAGATTGGTGACATTCTCGTTGGTGGCATACAACTGGGAGCCATTGACCGCATCGGTACTGGTTTTGCTCAGCTCACCTGCTGCGACGTTAGTGATTTTGTTCACATTGACGGAGCCATGGCTGGCACTAAAAGCACCCAGCTTGCTATCCCACAACAAGGCATCCTGCATTAGTCCATTGATATTGTTAATATTATTATTAACAAGTTCATTGGTTGCGTTCAACTGCGAACCGTTCACTGCGTCGGTACTGCTCGCACTCAGAGCACCCTCTGCCACATTGGTGATCTTGCTCGAACCTTTCCCCATATGATTGGCACTATATGCCCCTTTACCACCGTTCGCCGTCGCATCCCACAGCAGCGCATCGTCCTTCAAACCATTAATACTGGTGGTGTTGTTGGCGATGTTGGTGGTGTTGCTCGCCACCTGCTGGTTAGTGTCATACAGTTGCGAACCGTTCACTGCATCAGTGCTGGTCCCGCTCAGCTCACCGGCTTGCACGTTGGTAATCTGTGTTGGTGCACCTTCCAAGGTGATCTTGTTGTGATTCACCGTGCCGTCTGCATTCAGGTCATATTTCACCGCACGGCCATCCAACCCGTCAAAGTTGTTGGTAATGCTGTCAATCGCCTGGTTGCTGGCAAACAGTTGTGAGCCGTTCACCGCGTCGGTGCTGTCGGCGCTCAGGCGTCCTGCCGCCACGTTGGTGAGAGTACGCTCAGAACCGACATCACCAATACTCAAGGTGCCCACCGGTGCAGCACCGGCAAACGTATAGCTCTGGCCGCCAATTGTGGCGCGGCCTGTCCCTACGATTGCGGCTGTCTTCGCGCCATCGCCCAAGGCAATACTGCGATCCACATCAGCCACTGCGCCCATACCGATCGCAATAGCATCAGTGCCGGTGGCAGACGAATCTGTGCCGGTGGAGTTGGCGTGGAAGTACTTTGTTCCTTTGTTGTAGATGTTGTCTACGGTATCGCCCAGGTTGGTGATATCGGCCGTGTTGTTGGCGATATTGGTGGTGTTGGTCGTCACCTGATCGTTGGTCGCTTTCAACTGCGAACCGTTCACCGCATCGGTGCTGGTATCGCTCAGCTCACCGGCAGCCACATTGGTGATCTTGGC
>RCUM01001066.1_pt1 | contig 12122 bp, 10 predicted proteins | sample 2166141 | NCBI WGS metagenome assembly RCUM01 (sample SAMN09932756, study PRJNA488358) | compost metagenome | isolation source: compost soil in crotonic acid-enriched | place: Germany: Experimental Botanical Garden
CAATTGTCATCCGCTAGATGGGCCCAAATGTGGCGCAAAGTCTCGTCTCGACCGCAGAGTAATGCATGATATATCATTTTTCTGGAGATACATGAACGGTGGCCGGTTAGAAACTGCATTTGGAATGGGCACATAGAGAAGATTGAGCGAGTGAGGGCCCGAGGGCTTACTTGGGCCTCCAGCTAACTTCAGGCGATACCAAAGCCACCATCTACCGGGATCACAGTGCCAGTGACATATGCGGCATCCGCCGAACACAAGAAACGGACTACTTTTGCCACATCCTCAGGCAGACCCCATCGTTTCATTGGTAGCCGTGCATGAATGGCAGCGTTGCGCTCGGGATTTTCAAACGCACCAGATGATAGCTTGGTGCGAATCCAGCCTGGGGCTACTGCGTTGACTCGAACGCCAGCACCCGCCAATGCAGCAGCGTAAGAACGAGTAAGCCCAACCACCCCAGCTTTACTCGCCGTATATCCAGGATTGGTCGGCGATCCGAAGTAGCTCCACATCGAGGCGATGTTCACAATGGCACCGGCGCTTGAGCTTATGCGGTCTTGAACAACACTGGTCATCACTTGAGCACCCACCAGGTTGACCTCAATCACCCTGCGGAAACCCTCAGGAGTAAACTCTCGACCTTCATGGAGTATGATGCCAGCGCAGTTGACCAGAGCATCAATGGTAGGAAGATCACCCAATACATCATTGGCGTCCGCAGCATTGGTAACATCCAGCTTGCGGAAGTCCAGACCACTGGAAAGATCCGCGTCTGCATCCATGCCGGTACAGATAACCCGGTAGCCCGATGCCAACAACTCCTCCGCGATTGCGCGACCGATGCCGGTGCCACCACCAGTAACCACAGCGATTTTCTTGGCCATACCACCCTTCTCCTTCTTATTTGATGATAGCGAGCAACCAGGCGATACCCTCCTCATTGCTCAACCCGCACACAGGATATATCATACATTCTGACGAAAACAATCATGAAAAATTCCTGACAAGCTGTAACGGAGGTCTCATGGCTCATCAAAGCAATCCCACTGCAAAGGTTAACGGGCGCACCAAGGCCATCGGACTGGTGGCCTATCCGAGCGATCATGTGCGTACACCAACCATTCTCAATGAACACATGGAACGCCGCGGCCTCAACGCCGTAATGCTGCCGCTCCAGGTGCCGCCGCACCAGCTCGCCACAGTTTTCACAGGATTACGGGAAATCGAGAATCTGGCTGGCATCATCGTCACTGTGCCTCACAAAGCAGCAGCTGCTGCTCTATGCGATGACCTCGAAGGCGTGGCCGCAACGCTCGGAGTTTGCAACATAATCCGTCGCTCCACCCAGGGCCGCTTAGTCGGACGCATGATGGATGGCGAAGGTTTTGTGCAAGGCATGAAGCAGCAGGAAATTGATCCTCGCGGGATGAACGCGCTGCTATTAGGTGCCGGCGGAGCAGCCACGGCGATTGCTGCTGCATTGATCGAGGCTCAGGTGGCCTCGCTGACAGTAGTCAATAGGACGTACGCTAAGGCAGTTGAGCTCGCTCGGATTGTGGAGGGATTGTTTCCAACTGCTCGCATTCAAGCGGCAGAATCCACTGAGGGGAAATGGGACCTGATTGTTAACGGTACATCCATCGGGCTCCACGATGACGACCCTCTACCACTTCCGCAGGAGCACCTGAATCCAGAAGCGATCGTCGCCGAAGTCATCATGCAGCCCGCAAAAACCAAATTGTTGATCACGGCCGAAGCTCGGGGCTGCCGCATTCACCTCGGAGAGCACATGGTTCAAGCACAGCTTCGCGGTTTTGTGGATTATCTTTCCCTGGAGAACTGATCTGCTAGACTCCAGATGCCTGCATGATCACTATTGATATATCATGTTTCCAATTTTAACTTCTCCAAGATGATGCAGGCGTTATGAATGAGATGGCTCGCGTAGACAAGGGCAACCTTTCCTCCCGGGTGTATGACCAAGTGAGGGGGGCCCTCATGAGCGGAAAATATCTGCCTGGCGATCGCTTGCGTGTTGCTGAGCTGGCAAACCTGCTGGGAACTAGCTCGACTCCAGTGCGTGAAGCTATTTTTCGGCTGGTGAGTGAGCACGCGCTGGAAATGCGAGCAGCGACTGCGATTACTGTTCCGGAACTTGAGCAGACCGCGGTGTCAGAGATTCAACTGATGCGGATGCTTTTAGAAGGTGCCGCCGCTGAGGCGGCAGCTAGGTTTGCAACACCCGAGCAGATCGCCTCAATGGAAACCACTCATGCGGCGTTCATCGCCGCGATTCCCGTAAGCCCTCGTGAGGCGGCAAGCCTGAATCGGAAATTCCATTTTGAGCTCATTGCCGCCGCTCGTATGCCAAGCCTCTACGGTGTTGTCGAAGGACTGTGGGTGCGTATGGGGCCGCTACTACACGTCTTCCATAATGAACTCACCCCAAGCCGAGATGACCTCACAAACCACCCTCATTACGAGGTTCTAGAAGGCCTACGCAGTCGAGACGGAGTCAAGACTTCAAATGCCATCAAGCGCGACATTGAGTGGGGCCGCACCGTCTTGCTTGAGTGGATGAACGTCCGTGCTGATGAAGAGATTGCAGCCCGTAATTAAATTCGAAGTATCGAGTAGGAGGCGGATTTACACCCGCCGTCCTCTCACACCACCGTACGTACGGTTCCGTATACGGCGGTTCAGGTTATACGGCTAAGCCGGTTTATCGTATCCATTATCGAGACCAGACCGAGCCGATCCTAAAGTTTCTTCGGCAGCGCCTGATTCATATGTGACGCTCCCGAGTTCCACCAAGGGCCCTGACCATTGGACGCCGATCTACGGGCGCGTCCTTCGTCGATCCTCAAGCCCATCAGGTTACGCGCCCTCGTTGAGGGCTGCTTCCATTGGCGCCAGAGGATGCAGCGAAGTTTGTGACGCACCCAGCCGTCCAACTCCTCAAGGGGTCGCTTGCTCTGACTGAGCTTGAAGTAACCCGCCCAAGCGCGCAGTACAGGGTTTATCCGCTCGATGACGCTCGCCATCTTGCAGCCCTGCGCTCCGCGCAGCAGGTCTCTGAGCCGGTCGCGCAAGCGTCCCAGGCTCGTCGTCGCTACTCTTAGTCTCGGCTGCTGATGCCAGCTCATCTCGTAACCCAGGTAATCGCACATCCAAGATCCGGCTACCCGGCTCTTGTCCCGGTTCAGCGTCAATTTAAGGCGCTGATTCAGGAACCGCTCCACGCCGGCCATCACTCGCTCACCAGCACGAAGGCTGCGCACATAAATGTTCGCATCGTCAGCGTAGCGCACGAAGCGATGGCCCCGTCGCTCCAATTCGCGATCGAGTTCGTTGAGCAGGATGTTCGACAGCAACGGCGAGAGCGGGCCGCCTTGCGGCATCCCTTCCTGTCGTCGACTGGCAAGACCACCTGACAGCGTCCCCGCTTCGAGGTAGCGACGGATCAGCGTGAGCACACGTTTGTCATCGATTTGACGCGCAATATGGGCCATCAGCACGTCGTGGTTGACCCGGTCAAAGAACTTCTCCAGATCAAGCTCCACACACCAGCGGTGCCCTGCCGCCACATGGGCGCGGGCAGTTTCAATGGCTTGATGAGCGCTTCTGCTCGGACGGAAGCCGTAGCTGTAGTCCGAGAACAGTGGGTCGAAGATCGGCGTGAGCTGTTGCAGCAGTGCCTGTTGGATCAGGCGATCCACGACGCAGGGAATGCCCAGCTGCCGTGTCCCGCCTTTGGGTTTGGGGATCTCGACGGCGCGCACACCTTGCGGGTGATACTCGCCGGCCAGCAACCGAGCCTTGAGGGTCGGCCAATACTGTTTCACGTAGCCCGCCAGCTCGGCGACCGTCATGCCATCGGCACCCGGTGCACCCTTGTTGCTGACTACGCGATGATACGCACGTTTGAGGTTGGCCGGTGCGAGCACCCGCGTCATCAGCGTGTCCGGCTCCGCGTTCGTCCACGCCACAGACGCCGTCGATACCTGTGCGCTGTCAGCCTTCATCCTCGGATTCTGTCCGGGACTCGGAGTGACAGTCTTCTCTGGGAGAAACTTCGGCATTTCGGTATTCAACGAGACTCTGGCGCCTACTGGCGGCATAACCTGTTCGGCCCTTGGTGGCGCGGTTAACCGCCACTTACTACTGTTTCGGCTGACTTCTGTACACCCATCCCGTCGCCTCACGACGCTCGGTAGCACACTGGCAAGCGCACAGAAGGGTAATTCGCGCGACCTTCCTGCTTATGCCTGTCGGAAATACGTCGCAGCGTTCCGTGCAAGTATTGGGCTTTGGCAATTATGGCTACCTTACCCCGCTACGCCGCCTCATCCGCTTCCTGTTCGTCAGGCCAGCATTTTGCCTCGGGCTTCCTTCAGATTCGCAGTCACCCGCGACACCCTTGCCTCTGGCTAACACTTCCCCTTGCCGGGTGTGTAGAGGACTTTCACCTCCAAGTCACCAGCGAGGCCACCACAGCCAAGCTGGTTGCGCTTGCGCGCAACGCGCCATGCCTGGCGCACCATAAAAAAAACGCCGGTGCATGCACCGGCGTTTCTTTTAAGGGCTCAGAGCACTTGAGCCATGGCCTTTCGAGTCACTTCGGTGATACCTGGGCCGTCGAGCTTGTAGTGCGCATAGAGGTGCGTCGGTGGTGCAATGAGACTGTACTCGTCGTAGATGCCGTGACGAACCAGACGTACCCCAGCCCCTTCATCGGCCAGTACTTCGGCAACAGCGGCACCCAGGCCGCCGATAACGTTGTGCTCTTCGACCGAGATCAGAATCTTAGACCGGTGAGCAGCGCGCAAAATCGCATCACGGTCGATAGGCTTGATGGTTGCCATGTCGATGACACCAACGGATTTGCCTTCTTTCTCCAAGGCTGCCGCCGCTTCCAGCGCACCTGAAACCGTAATACCACAGGCAATGATAGTGGCATCTGTGCCCTGACGGTGCTCAATGGCCTTGCCGATTTCGAACGTTACGCCCTCTTCATAAATCTGCGGGTCACGACCGCGACCGATGCGGAAGTAGATCGGATCAGGCCAGCTTGCCGATGCCTTGATGGCAGCAGCAAGTTGTGGCCCATCAGCCGGCGAAATCACCGTGAGGTTAGCAATCGCGCGGGTTGTAGAAATATCTTCCGTGGCGTGGTGTGAGGTGCCGTAGAAACCCAGGGAGATACCGGTGTGGTGCCCGATCAGACGCACTGGCAGCTTGCAATAGGCGACGTCCATACGAATCTGTTCACAGCACAGCAGACCGAGGAACGAGGCAAAAGTAGCCACGAATGGCATCACGCCCGTGGTAGCCATGCCCGCAGCTGCGGACACCATGTTCTGCTCGGAGATGCCGAACTGCACATAGCGCTCAGGATACTTGCCGGCAAATTTATTTAGACCATTGGAGTACTGCAGATCGGCAGAGCCTGCTATCACTGGGTAGCCTTCATCGGCCAATTTAATCAGAGCATCAGACAGATAGTCCAACCCAGGGTTTTTCGCATTGAGCGAGCGGTACTGCCAAGAATCAGGATTCTGAGGGGTGTTCATATCAAATCTCCTTGCTCAAGATTTCTTCTACTGCACGGGCAGCATCGTCTGGTGCGAGGTAGCCCAAGTGCCAGCCTGGCTCGGTCTCCATGTACGAGACCCCTTTACCTTTAATGGTGCGCGCGATGATGCAGGCGGGTTTTTCCCGAGTAGTGTCGGCTTTCAATCGGCGCAGCAGCGGCACCAGTTCGCCGAGGTTGTGCCCATCGACTTCGTGCGTCTCCCACCCAAATGCGGTCCACTTGTCGACCAGCGATTCAACACCGATAACGTCATCAACTGCACCATCGAGTTGGAAGCCGTTACGGTCGACGATCGCAATCAGGTTGGAAAGCTTGTGGTGAGCCGCAAACAGAGCGGCTTCCCAGACCTGACCTTCTTGCATCTCACCGTCGCCCATCATGGTAAAGACCTTGAAGTCTTTGCCTGCAATCTGCGCGGCTTTAGCCATACCTGCACCGTTAGACAATGCATGGCCGATAGATCCAGAACTGAAGTCGACACCAGGCACTTTGGTCATGTCTGGGTGATCACCGAGTGGATTTCCAAGGCGGGTGTAACCATCGAGCGTTTCACGATCAATAAAGCCAAACTCCGCCAGGATTGGGAAGATCCCAACAGCGGCGTGCCCCTTACCGATAGTGAAACGATCGCGATCCGGCCAAGCCGGCTCCCCGTTGCGAATGTCCATCACATCGTAATAGAGCGCTGCAAACAGCTCTGCAGCGGAAAACACCGATGTGTAATGACCCGTTTTGGCGATCTCGATCAAGCGGATCGTCTCAAGACGGATGAACTGTGCCTTGCCCCGCAAGAACGCGAGTTCGGACGCTGTCAGTTGCACACTACTGCCCTCGTTTTGGATAGCCATACACTTTTTCCTTTCACCATGCGCTGTTCACCTGAGTACTAGGCATCAGCAGTATTAATTATGATGCATGATGCATCATGTTTCCGTGCGTGCCTTTTGGCTTCGCAACGTACCTTGCCTTACCAAGTATCTGGACGGTTGAGGTCACGATCTTTGGTTTCACCTACCAGCAGTGCGCAGATAAGGGTCACAATCGAACAGCCAATCAAGAACAGCGAAATCGGCCAGCTGTTACCACCCGCCCAGGCGAGCAGAACGGTAGCAATCATTGGGCTCATACCGCCAACGATGCCGGTCAGCTGCGACCCAAGCGAAATACCGGTGTAGCGAATTTCAGTGGGGAACATCTCTGACAAATAGGCAGGCTCGATTCCGTACATTGCACCAACCAAGCCGCTGTAGCAGATACAGGTCGCAAGGTAGATCGCAAACAGATTCTTCGTGTCGAGGAGCATGAAGAGAGGGAACGAGAACAACATTGCCAACACTGAACCGAGGATGAAGACGTTCTTGCGCCCAATTCGATCGGACAGTATTCCCCACAGCGGGAAGGTACCGACCCCGAGCAGTGCTGAAAGCATCACACCGACCAGGATACTGTCACTAGCCATACCCAAGTGTTTGGTGCAGTACTGCAGGATGTAAGTGATTGCCATGTAGCCAAAGACTGTTTCGCTCATCCTCAATCCCGCAGCGAGCAGTACTTGTCGTGGGTATTTCGTCAGCACGACCTTAAGCGGGATGCTTTTCTCCTTTCGCTCAGCCTTCATCTTCAAAAATGCTGGTGGTTCTTGAATACGCAGACGGATGAAGATGCCAACGGACAGCAACAAGGCACTGGCCACAAATGGTACTCGCCAGCCCCACGACAGAAATGCATCGGACGGCAAAGTAGAGGCGATGGCGAATGCGCCAGTAGAGATCAACACACCAAAGGCGTTACCGAGCTGCACGAAGGTGCCATAGAACCCTCTCTTCTCCTTAGGCGCATATTCGATGATCATCGTTGTCGCGCCCCCCCACTCCCCTCCCACAGCCAGTCCTTGGAAGAGCCGAAGCACCACTAATAGGATCGGAGCCAGTATACCCACTGTCTCATACGTGGGAAGCAATCCGATTGCCACTGTCGACAACCCCATGATCAGCAATGATGCCAACAGCATTGCCTTGCGGCCCAAGGTGTCCCCATAGTGGCCAAACAAAATGGCCCCAATTGGACGGGTGATGAAGGCAACGCCCAGCGTCGCGAATGAAACTACGCTCGCCATCACAGGGGAAAGGTTTGAGAAAAATAGCTGCGGGAAGACTAAGGCTGCCGCTGCGCCGTAGATAAAGTAGTCGTAGAACTCGATCGTGGTGCCGATCAAGCTCGCGAACGCCACTCGCTTGACATCACCCTGGGTTGGGGTTGAAGACTCCTCAACTTCCAGAGCTTCTAACGTCTGTGCGGATGATTGACTCATAGTGCCTCCAGAACCGGCTCGCGCGGTCGGAATAAGGTGCGATCATTGTTTTAAGCAGGCGCACTGGGATCGCGGATACAGCGCGCCTTGTTCCTTCGCCGCCGAATCAAACCGAGGCGTCACGATGCTTCCTTTCACCGATTCAGGATGCGCCATATGATATATGATGCATCATAGTTTTTCCTATTCTCACCCACAAAAAAGCGGGTAACTATCTAGATTACTGCAGCGTTTTCCATAGCTTGGATTTGCCCGTCCGACTTGCCCAGCCACTCGCGCAAAACCTCTCTGCTGTGCTGACCAAGCGTCGGAGCTGCATGACGAATGGACCCTGGAGATTCACTGAGACGGATTGGCATGCCCTGCATAGGAAATGCTCCTACTACTGGATGGTCAACAGTCACAATATGCTCCGCCTCACGAAGGTAGTCATTGCGGGCAACATCCTGCAGCGTAGCAACGATCGAACCAGGTATTTCGGCTTGACTGAGCTTGGCCATGATCTCGGTCGAAGGATGGTTGAGCGCCCAGTCAGCGACGATCGATTCGATTGCATCACGATTGGCCAAGCGAGCTCTAAGCGTGCTGAAGCGCTCATCTTGGAGTAGGTCTTCTCGGCCCATGATCTTGGCTAAGCGGGGGAACAGCGCGTCGTTGCCGCTGATCATATAAAGCCACTTGCCATCTGCAGTTTTGAATACATTAGCCGGCGCCGAGTAGCGGTCCTGATTACCACAACGGGGCATTGTCTGATCCAAGAGCAACTGCTCAGGTATCGCAGTCATCAACAGCGAGGTCGCCGCCCCCATCAAGCTGACGTCTACCAGTTGTCCAAGGCCGGTCTGATGGCGTTGCTGCAGTGCACCCATGATGCCGATGGTCGTGTATAGCGCCGTCGCGTAATCGACAACAAAAGACCCCGCAACCGTAGGTGCGCCATCGGCGTACCCAGTGATGGACATTAACCCCGAGTTCGCCTGCGCGATGCCATCGAAGCAGGGCTCAGCGGCCATGGACCCGGTCTGGCCGTACCCAGAAATGCGCGCCATGATCAAACGAGGGTTGAGCCTATGGACCTCATCCCAGCTGCAGCCCATTCGCTCCATTGTGCCTGGGCGGAAATTCTCCACTAAGACGTCTGCTTCCTTGATCAACTCTCGCAACAGCTCCTGCGCCTCCGGATTACGAAAATCCAGGGTCAGGCTTCGCTTGTTGCGGTTGAAGATCATGAAATAGAGGCTCTCCCCTTCAATCTGGGGGAATACCTGGCGTGTATCGTCCCCCGACTTGCGACGCTCGACCTTCACTACATCCGCCCCCAGATCGCCCAGTTGCATCGCGCAATGCGGACCGGCGATGAATCGGGACAGGTCCAGGACTCGCAAGCCGCGAAGAGCTCCTGTATTGGTTCCAATCATAGGTTGGTTCATATGCTTGATCTCAGGCAATCAGGAAGGTGGTATTAGGATCGATTGAGCTTCGGATCAATTCGAGCTCACGAGCTCCCGGTGCTTTCGTGGTCGCAATTTGCGCCGGCACTTCAGGCATGAACGCCATGTTGTCGAGTACCTGCTGCAGTTCCACTTCAGGGTGGAGGCTCCTCAAACGCATGCGATGAGTAACAGGGTTGAAATCGAAAATGGCTTTATCAGTGATCACGAGAGCTGGTCCTCCAGGAGCGGCACCGAGCTGTTCACGAGTCTGGCCATTCGCGAAGTGTCCAACGCTGGTAATGAAATCGACGTTCTCTACGAAGCTTTTCCGCCCGAGGTCCATCATGATCAGCGGGCGTCGAATGTAAGCAAGGTGCTCAGGTTGAGCGAGGCTACCGACCAAACGGACCTTTGGGCGGCGGTAGTCGCCAATGGCGGTGATGTTGAGGTTGCCATATTGATCAATCTGGGCGGCCGAATCGAAGCAAAGATCGAAGGCACCGCGTGCAATCATGTCGCACTTGATACCGGTGTCGAGGGGACACGCTTGCGCCGGCCACCTCGTCAACACATCCTGGTCAATGCTGCGTGGTTGAATCGATAAGTCCGGCCCCAACAGGTTGCCCCAATGGACGCTACAGTCGGGCGCGTGAGTGAGTTGCGCCAGGCGAATGGCTACCAGTGGAATACCGACCGCCAGCGTGAAGGCACGACCGTTCGAGCCTACGCCAACGAATGCGAGATCACCGTCCTGAATATGTCTGGCGACTTCACAGACCATCAGTTCATTGGTGCTGAATACCGAATCAGTCATTTGCCGCTACCTCCGCAGCCAATTGGTCCAGTCGAGCACGTCCAATCTTCGCCAGATAATCATCATGCGAGGCTATGGAATTCACGAACTCGTCGAGGTATCCCTGCACTTCACCATTATCGATGCCCGAGGCCATGTAGCGCCGCAGGTGCTCATGGTCTTCGTTATAAACGGTGTCGCAGGCCACAGGATGCGCGCCAAATGGCACCTCAACTACGGCCTCTACCCAATGGCTCGGAATGTAGGTTAAAGACGGCTGCTTCCGTACCTCGCTGTGAGGAATGATTTTCTCCACGCTTACAATGAGTCGTTTGGCAGCGCTGGCCATCAGTTGGTCGATATCATCGGAATCGCGGACCACTGGCCATTGAACATTCCCGAACTCATCGCTAGCGTAGCCATGGATAATGGTGAAGTCCGCGTGCGCAGGCGCTACCGCATGCAACAATCGTTGGGTGAACGGGCACTCAATTGTCTTGAACTGATCTGGGTTCAACCGCGCGATGTCCGAGCCCAATAAAGCCGTAGTGGGATAAAACGGCAGATTGGCGGCGGCTGCACGATAGCGGGCGATAATGGTCGATTCGGAAAAATCACCAACCTCAATTTCACCACTTTCGACCCCCCTTCTGAAACATGGCGCCAATCCATAACTGAACATACCCGCATAGGCGCCTTCGTATCGACGCAAGGCCCCGGCAGCGGCCAACAGTTCAACGGCGGTGGTAGTTACCCATCCGAGGACAGTGAGGTCTTTCACGCCATTTCGGATCAACGCACGCACTGCAGCGTTGGGATGCCGACGAAGTAGCGCACCGCCCAGCGCAATGGTGCATCCAGACTGAATAGGGGCCAGAGCCTCGTCGAGGCTCACAAGTTTGGACTTCATATTTCCTCCTTTTTAGATGTTTTGTTTCGGAGTACTAGTACGAGTGGGCTAGCTGCCGGGGGGGGCGGTAGTGCCTCTGATGACCAGCTCAGGCTCGATAGTGATGCACCGATGGGGAAGCGAGTTCTTGCTTGCGATCCGCTCTAACAGCAGGCGAGCGGCAGCGATTCCTGATTCGCGCTTTGGTTGGCGAACCGTAGTGAGATTGATCAAGGGGTGAGCCGACATATCGATGTCGTCAAAACCAGCCACGGAAATCTGCTGCGGCACATTCACTTGACGTTCGCGCAATACCCCGAGCACACCGAGCGCCATAAGATCGTTTGCGGCGAAAATGGCCGTAGGGGGCTCCTGCAGATCCAGGAAATAGCGTGCGGCAGCAGCCCCTGCCTCCATGGTGTAGTCCCCTCCTGCAACGTACTCATCAAAAATCTGCAGGCCTGCTTCCTCCATCGCTTTGCGGTAACCGTCGAACCTAGCGGTGGCAGCGCTCGAGGAGGCGAGGCCCTTGATGAAAGCAATTCGCTGGTGATCTAGCGATATCAGATGCCCCATTAGCGCCGCAGTACCGGATTCGTTATTCAGCGCAACGTGATCGCTAGAGAGGAATTCACTGGTTCGGTTGATCGTCACGATGGGCGGCAACTGGGACAGATCCAAAGCCGCCACCTCATCCGAGGTGAAGCTCTGCGACAACATGATCAGGCCATCAATCTGCTTATCCAACAGCGATTGAACGTAGGCAATCTTGCGCTGGGACTTGGAGTCAGTGTTGCAAAGGATCAGGTTGTTGTTCATTTCCCAGAGTGTGTCTTCGACGCCCCGAACCACTTCGGGGTTGAAGGGGTTGGCGATGTCACCGATGACTAAGGCTACCGACCAACTGCGCTGGAGCCGGAATCCACGCGCAGTGGCAGAGGCGCGATAGCCCAGCTCACTGACTTTCTCATGGACAAGTTTGCGCGTGGCTTCAGAAACGTGCGGCTTGTTCGCCAGCACATTGGAAACGGTGGCAGGCGACACGCCGCAAGCTTGTGCCACATCCAGAAGGGTTGCCCTGCGCCCCGCCCCAATGG
>RCUM01001070.1_pt1 | contig 12064 bp, 11 predicted proteins | sample 2166141 | NCBI WGS metagenome assembly RCUM01 (sample SAMN09932756, study PRJNA488358) | compost metagenome | isolation source: compost soil in crotonic acid-enriched | place: Germany: Experimental Botanical Garden
AGGAATTTGGACAAGGCATCGTGGCTGGCGAACAGGAACGTCGCCACCACCACCAGGGCGATGCCGCGCAGGGGTTGGTTGACTCCGGACAGCGGTGTGCTGGAACTCATGGCGTTCTCGACGGCGGCGCGGCTGGATACCGCGCCCTGGGAGGGTCGCGCAGGGCTGGCCTGGGATGCGACCACTGGGATTCTAGAAGAGATGCGCCAGCATAAGGAAGTTCAATTGCCGGGTGTCTGTGCGCGTTGCGTTTTTCGTTCGATGATCGACCGGTTTCTGCCCGTTGCGCACCGGGGCATGCCGTACGGCCGTGCCGCCCACCCCGGTCGCTGTCATTCGCCAGCCAGCGCCAGTTGCGTCAACCGCTCATTCGCCGGCGCCGGTCGCCCGTAGAAATACCCCTGCAAATGCGAACACCCTTCTGCGGCCAGCCGGCGCATCTGCTCTTCCGTTTCCACGCCCTCGGCGGTGGTCTTGATCATCAGGCTGTTGGACAACTCGGTAATGGCGCGGATGATCGACATCGCCTCGCGGCTGTCGCACATGTCGTGCACGAACGACTTGTCGATCTTGATCCGGTCGAACGGGAATGAACGCAGATACCCCAACGACGAATAGCCGGTGCCAAAGTCATCCAGGGAAATGGACACGCCCAGGTCCTTCAACGCCCGCAGCGTGCGCACGTTCTCGTCGCTGTTGCCCAACAACACCGACTCGGTGATTTCCAGCTCCAGGCGCTGGGCCGGCAGGCCCGAGTCGGCCAGGGCCAACGCCACGGTATGCACCAGGTTGGCGTTCTTGAACTGCACCGGCGACAGGTTGACCGAGACCGTCTGTTCACTGTCCCAGCTGGCGGCTTCCTGGCACGCCAGGTTCAGTGCGCGAATCCCCAGCTCGTGGATCAGCCCGGTCTCCTCGGCGATGGGGATGAAGTCCAGGGGCATGACCATGCCCCGGGTCGGATGCTGCCAGCGCAGCAGCGCTTCGTAGCCGGTGATGTCGCGGGTCTGCTGGTCGACCACCGGTTGGTAATGCAGGTGCAGGTGGCCCAGGTGCAGGGCGGTGCGCAGGTCGGTTTCCACCAGGCGGCGCTGGCGCGCGGCGACGTCCAGTTGCAGATGGAAGCACTCGTAACGGTTGCGGCCATTGCGCTTGGCCTCGTACAGCGCCATGTCGGCATAGCCGAGCAACTGCTCGGCCTGGTCGTTGTCGTGCGGGGCGATGGCCACGCCGATGCTCACCCCCACGGAAAACTGATGCCCTTCGATCTGGAACGGCGGGCAGATCGCGTCGATCAGCCGCTGCGCGGTGTTGCACGCGGCCTCCCGGCTGTCCAGGCCAGTGAGGACCACGGCGAACTCGTCGCCACCCAGACGGGCCAGGGTGTCGTGCTCGCGCAACTCGCGGCGCAGGCGCTTGCCCAGGGCGCGCAGCAACTTGTCGCCGAAACCATGGCCGAGGGAGTCGTTGATGTTCTTGAAGTTGTCCAGGTCCAGGCACAACGCAGCGGTCAGTTTCTCGCTGTCGTCGCCGCGCACCAGGGCCTGCTTGAGCCGCTCGTTGAACAACGTGCGGTTGGGCAGCCCGGTGAGCGCGTCGTGATGGGCCATGTGGTGGATCTGCGCATGGGCGGCCAGCTCTTCGGTGGCGTCCTCGGCGACGAACAGCACGTAGTCGGCCTGCCCCTCCCGGTTCTGGCTGAGCAAGGCACGGCTGCGCAGGGTACGCGGGCCACAGGCGGTGTCGACGCGCGTCTCGGCCGCGTAACCTTTGCTGCTGCGCGCGCCCCGAGCGAGTTGCTGTTCCAGGTAGTCGGCGGCGGCTGGCGCCAGGCTTTCACGGGGCAGGCGCCCGATCATGCTGTGTCCGCCGGCGCCGAACAGGCGTTCGGCCTGCTGGTTGGCCAGCAGGATGCGCTGGCTGTCCAGGTCCTGGACGATGACGCTGGCGGGGATGTTGGCGATCACCGAATCGAGGAACTGCGACAGGTTGGCCATTTCCTGGCTGTACTGTTCAGCCAGTTCCTTGGCCTGCAGCAGTTCCAGCTCCTGCTGGCGCCGCTCGGAGATGTCCCGCGTGACCTTGGCGAAACCCACCAGGCGACCGCTGTCATCGTGCACGGCATCGATCACCACATGGGCATGAAACGCCGTGCCATCCTTGCGCAGGCGTGGGCCGATCTCTTCGAAGCGCCCGGTACAGCGCGCTTGCTCAAGGTTGAAGTCGGGCAGGCCGGCGGCGCGCTCAGCGTCGTTGTAGAACACCGAGTAATGCTGGCCGACGATTTCCTCGGCATGGTAGCCCTTGGCACGCTGGGCGCCGGGGTTCCAGTTGGCGACGATGCCGTCGGGGGTGAGCAGGTAGATGGCATAGTCCACCACGCTCTGGATCAACAGCCGGTACATGATGTCGGGGCTTGTGACTAGCGACATGAGATTAACCTGAACCTGCGACGCGCGCGAAAAACACCGGGCCAGAGCGGCCGGGTCTAGTGAAAGAGTGATGGCATTATGCCGCTTGCGCGTTTTTTGTGAAGTGGTTCACAGAATTTTGCTGTGCCACTCCAGGCTCAGGCCGCCACAGGGGTGGGTCAGCAGCCAGCGTTTGTAGGTTGCTTCCGGATTGCGCGTGCCCTGGGCAAACACCGCGTTTGTTTCCTTGCCGGTCGCCAGGCGTTAGATTGCAGGCTCTGGCACGGAGGCCGGTCATTCATTCGGCAGTCAGACAAGGAACGCCCATGTCCCACCACCATTTCCAGATCGCCTACACCATCAATCCACGTCGCGAGATCATCGACGAAGACGCCGCCAGGGATGCCCGTCGACGCTTGCGAGCCCTTGGCTGGCAGACGGTCCCCGACATCGAGACCACCTTGCTCGGTGAAATGACACTGTTCAACAGCACGCTTGCCAGCCGGATCAAGGAGGCCGAAAAGCAGATCCGTGACCGCGTTCATGAAGAGCTCAGAGGCCTGCAGGTGCTGACGCGGGTCAAGTTCCATGGCAGCTTGATGGTCGATGGGTTGGGCGAGGCTATCCGTATCGATATTGATTGATAGCCGTCAGGCCCTGGCATCAGGCGCTGGCGCCTGATGCCCACTGCTCATTTTTCCTGCAGCACCGCCCTGCCCTTCACCGCCCGCGGCCCGCGCCAGGCCCAGAACAGCAACCCCGGAAACGGCGCATAGACCACGAACACGATCCACAGCATCTTGCGCTCGGCCCGGCGGTCACTGCCGATGATGTGCCAGATGGCAAAGATTTCCAGAAGAATCACCAATCCCGCGATGATGATCCAGGTCGTTCCGATTTCCATGAGCGCTCTCCCGTTGGCATGTACTGGCTTGGGTAGCACCACGCGCTCAGGGTTCAGATTTTCTGGTTATCGGTGCGGAGCCTGCTCCAGCGCCGTCTTCAGCTCGCCAGCCTGGGAAAACGCCCGCTGACTGACCAGCACGCCGTGCTCCAGTTGCAACCACGACACCGAACCTTCCTGCCCTGGGTATCGGCTGGCCACTTGCCCCTCGCGGTCCAGCATCACCCGGTAGCTGTAGTCACGCATGGCAGGGATGGCGAACAGTTTGCTGATGATCGCCGGCATGCGCTGGATATCCGCGACGAACACCGCATCGCGCGCTTCCAGGTAGCCTTTGGGCTGCTCGGCCAGCGCCGCCTTGACCAGTTTGGCGCCGTCCATGTCGCGGGCCACCAGCAAGATACGCGTGCCGGCGTCCAGGCTGTAGGGCTGATCGTGCTGGTCGAGCAAGGTAAAGGGCGCCAGCTTCTCGCCCGGCTCCAGGGCGTGGGCCATCAGCGGCAGCAGGCTGAACAGCAGGGCAGCAAGGTATTTCATTGACGGTTTCCTCATGAAAGGGGCGCCAGCATAGCCGTAAAGCGGCCGGGCCGGCAGGTTGTCTCATTACGACCCCCAAGGCGACACGCCCACCTCGGAGATTGTCTTTCCCCCGGCCACCCGCCACACTCTCCAGGCCAGCCAGGAAGCGGAGTCCAGAGTGCCCACGCCACGTCAGTTCAGCAAGAAGACCAGCACCAGCAACATGTTGCGGCTCAAGTCCGCCGGCGGCAACGCCCAGGTGCCCTATCGGGTCGACTTCGTCCTGCTCGAGCACTTCTCGATGGCCAGCTTCACCGTGGCCATGGACGTGTTGGTCACCGCCAACCTGCTGCGCGCCGACAGTTTCCAGTTCACCCCCTTGTCGCTCGACGGCGAACGGATCATGAGCGACCTGGGCCTGGAGCTGGTCGCCACCGAGCTGCACCCGCACGCCCTCAAGGAGCTGGATCTGCTGGTGATCTGCGGCGGTCTGCGCACGCCGCTGAAATACCCCGAACTCGACCGCCTGCTCGCTGATTGCGACGCCCACGGCATGGCCCTGGGCGGCCTGTGGAATGGCGCCTGGTTCCTCGGCCGGGCGGGCGTGCTGGACGACTATGGCTGCAGTATCCACCCCGAACAGCGCGCCAGTCTTTCCGAGCGCAGCCCGCAGACGCGCATCACCCCGGCCAGCTTCACCCTCGACCGTGATCGCCTCAGTGCCGCCAGCCCCAACGGCGCCATGGAGCTGATGCTCGGTCTGGTCCGCCGGCTGTACGGCGATGGGCTGGCCGAGGGCGTCGAAGAGATCCTGTCGTTCTCCGGGGCTCGCTACCGCCAGGTCGGGCCGGGGGCGAAGAAGTCGATGAGCCTGCACCTGCGCACCATCGTCGAGCTGATGGAAAACAACCTTGAGGAAACCCTCAGCCTCGATCAGCTGGCCGCCTACAGCGGCCGCTCACGGCGGCAGATCGACCGGCTGTTCCAGGCCCAGCTGGGCACCTCGCCGCGGCGTTACTACATGGAGCTGCGCATCACCAAGAGCCGCCGCCTGCTGCAGTATTCCGACCTGTCGGTGATGGACGTCGCGGTGGCCTGCGGGTTCGTCTCGGTGTCGCACTTCAGCAAGTGCTACGCGGCGTACTTCGGCTACCCGCCGTCACGCGAGCAACGGCTGGGCGAGTAGCCGGCTCAGGCGCGGATATAGCGCATCACGGCGTCGCAGATCATCGCCTTGTGACGCTGCTTGACCTCGTCGTCGGACAGGTCGATCTGGAAGATCTCGCTGAAGGTGTGACGGTTGGACACCCGATAGAAACAGAACGAGCTCATCAGCATGTGCAAGTCGATGACCTCGATGCCTGCGCGGAACACGCCTTCCTGCTCGCCCCGGCGCAGGGTGCGGCGCAAAGCTTCGAGGACCAGGCTGCTCATCTCGCGGATCACCGGCGACTGCTTGACGTATTCGCCGTAGTGGATGTTCTCGGTGCAGACAATGCGCACGAAATCGACATTGCGGTCGTGGTGGTCGAAGGTGAACTCCACCAGACGCTGGATCGCCTGGTCGGCCGGGAGCGACTCCAGATCCAGGCTGTGCTCGGTCTTGCGGATGTCGCCATAGAGTTTGACCAGGCACTCGACGTACAACTGCTCCTTGCTGCCGAAGTAGTAGTAGATCATGCGCTTGGAGGTGGCCGTGCGCTCGGCGATGGCATCGACCCGCGCACCGGCAAGGCCCTGCTGGACGAACTCGTTGATGGCAGCCTGGAGGATGTCCTCGCGTGTTTTCTCGGGGTTGTTCTTACGCGACTTGCGTGCCCCTTCGATCTCAGGCTGGCCGAGGTTGACTACGGAATCACTCATACCCACTCACAGGCTACTTATTGGAATGCGGGGGATTATCCGTGAGCCGGGCGATGCAGGGAAGCACGCTGTTGGTCGGGTGGTCAGCTTCGCCCGGGTCTTTCGGCGTTGCGGTAGTGCCCAGGGGTGGCCGCCAGGTGCTGCTTGAACGCTCGCTGCAGGTGCGCCTGATCGGCAAACCCGGCCTCCAGCGCGACCTCGGCGATCGCCCGCCCCTGGCGCAACTGCGCCCGTGCATGCTGGACCCGCTGATCGAGCAGATAACCGTGGGGGGTCAGGCCAAAGCGCTGGCGGAACGCGCGAATCAGGTAGGAACGCGACAGGCCCGAGGCCGCGCAGATGTCTTCCAGGCTCAAGGGGTCGGTGCGATGGGCGCGGATGAAAGCCGCTGCCGCGTCCAGGCGCGGATGGCCCTGGGCCAAGGTGCCTCGCGCAGGTTGCAGATACCCCGGCAACGCGGCGAAGAAGGCCGCCAGCGCGGCTTCGCGCTCAGGGCTTGGATGATCGAACAGCCCGGCAAAGACCTGCAGCAGGTGGCTGTACAGTTGCGCTGACGTGCTGTGGGTCTGCGCGGGCAGCTCGAAGCCGAGCCCTTGCAACCACGGCAGGTCGACGAACAGCATCAGGTACGACCAGCCCTGCCCGTCAATCGGGTTGCAGGTGTGCACCACGCCCGGGTTCATCAGCACCGTGGTGCCGGCAGCGACCTCGATCTGCTGCTCGCCGGTCAGGTAGGTGCTACGCCCAGCGGTGATCACGCCGATGGAAAAACTCTCATGAGAATGGGCCGCATAGCACACCTGGCGCCCGTCCCCGACCTGCCGCGCCTCGACGAAGGGCAGTGCCGGATCCCGCCAGAACCGTGACGCCTCGATCATTGCCTTGCCCTCATTCGCCGCTGTCGTGCACCACCACCAGCAACTGCGCCGGGCACGCCCCGACGGACCGCAGCCGGTGGGGTGTCTGCGCGTTGAAATGCAGCGCGTCGCCTTGCTCCAGCAGCACCCGCTCGCTCATGAAATCCACCTCGACCTGGCCGGCGTGGACGAACAGGAACTCTTCGCCCTGGTGCTCCTTGAAAGTCGGGTCGCTGAACTCGGTCGGCGGCTGGATCAGGAACGGCAACAGGCTGCGCTGCCCCACCTGGCTGGTCAGCGCGGCGTATCCCGGACCCTTGCCGTCACCCACCAGGGCCTGGCGCTGGCCATGGCGCACCAGGCTGTAGCGATGCTGCCCGGCCTGCTCTTCGGCGAACAGTTCCTCGACGTTGACGTTCAGCGCCCGCGCCAGCTTCAACGCTGCAGCGATCGACGGCGTGTTCAGACCCCGCTCGACCTTGGACAGGTAGCTCTTGGTCATGCCGGACTTCTCGGCCAGCAGCTCCAGGGTAATCCCCAGTTTTTTTCTCAGCAATTTCAGTCGGATAGACATGTGACGCGGTTTTCCCAGGCAAACGCACTTGCTTATGACACTTTGTGTCATCTATGATATTTTGTGTCATCTGCTTGAACCCGTAAGGGAACTGCCTCTCCACCGACCAAAGCAGCGAGGCAGGCAAGCAACGACATCGACCATCACGCCACAAAGGATATTCCCCATGGCCAAGACCCTGACGCTCAGCAAGGACCAGTTGGTTCAAAAAGCCCTGACGCAGATGCAAGGCTCGCTCGCCGATAATACGTGGACTGTACGGGAAAAGCTGGCCCTGACCTGCCGAATTCTCTTCGACAACGGCCACGACTCCGGCCTGGCCGGGCAGATCAGCGCCCGCGGCCCGCAACCGGGCACGTTCTATACCCAGCAACTGGGCCTGGGCTTCGACGAAATCAGCGCCAGCAACCTGTTGCTGGTCAACGAAGACCTTGAAGTACTCGAAGGCCAGGGCATGCCCAACCCGGCCAACCGCTTCCACAGCTGGGTCTACCGCGCGCGGCCGGATGTCAACTGCATCATCCACACCCACCCCACCCACGTCGCCGCGCTGTCGATGCTGGAAGTGCCGCTGGTGGTGTCGCACATGGACCTCTGCCCGCTGTATGAAGACTGCGCGTTCCTGGAAGCCTGGCCCGGTGTGCCGGTCGGCAACGAGGAAGGCGAAATCATCAGCCAGGCCTTGGGGGACAAGCGGGCGATCCTGCTTTCCCACCATGGTCAGCTGTCCACCGGCACCAGTGTCGAACAGGCCTGCGTCTACGCCCAGTTGATCGAACGCGCCGCCCGCCTGCAGTTGCTGGCCATGTCCGCCGGCACCGTCAAACCGATCGCGCCCGAACTGGGCCGTGAAGCCCACGACTGGATCGACCGACCCAAGCGTCACAGCGCTGCCTTCAACTATTTTGCCCGGCAGGCCCTGCGTGCCCACGGCGACTGCCTGAACTGAACCCTGAATGCCTTGCTTGCGGAGCCTGTACCCATGACCACTCAATTCCACGGCATCATCGGCTATACCATCACCCCCTTCAGCGCCAATGGCGAACAGCTCGACCTGCCCGCCCTGGGCCAGTCCATCGACCGCCTGATCGACGGCGGCAGCCAGGTGATCGCGCCCCTGGGCAGCACCGGCGAAGGCGCCTACCTGAACGACAGCGAATGGCAGCAGGTGGCCGAATACAGCCTCGCCCGCATCGCCAAGCGTGTGCCGAGCATCGTCAGCGTCTCCGACCTGACCACCGCAGGCGCCATCCGCCGCGCCCGCTTCGCCCAGGCCCATGGCGCCGATGCGGTCATGGTGCTGCCTACCGCGTACTGGAAGCTCAGCGAAGCGGAAATCCTGCAGCACTATCGGGCCATCGGCGAGGCGATCGATATCCCGATCATGCTCTACAACAACCCGGCCACCAGCGGCACCGACATGTCGGTGGAACTGATCCTGCGGATCGTGCGCGAGGTCGACAACGTGACGATGGTCAAGGAAAGCACCGGCGACATCCAGCGCATGCACAAGCTGCAGCTGTTGGGCGAAGGCCAGGTGCCGTTCTACAACGGCTGCAACCCGTTGGCACTGGAGGCGTTCGTGGCCGGTGCCAAGGGCTGGTGCACGGCGGCGGCGAACCTGATTCCAGCACTCAACCAGCGGCTGTACCAGGCGGTGCTGGCGGGGGATCTGGAGCAGGCCCGCGTGCTGTTCTACCGGCAGTTGCCGTTGCTGGACTTCATCTTGAAGGGTGGATTGCCCGCGACGATCAAGGCCGGCCTTGAACTGACCGGGCTGCCGGTGGGTGAGCCGCGCCGGCCCGTGTTCGGGCTGGACCAGCAAGGGCGGGCAGCGTTGGCTGCACTGCTCGCGCAGATGTAACCAACGCCGTGTGCTGCGCCTGCGCAGCACACGGTTCACAGCGCCGTTACAGGGTCCAGTCGAGGCTGAGCATCATCGTCCGTGGCTCGCCATGGTAGACGCCGTTATAGAACCCGACGTTGTTGTAGTAATGCTCGTCAAACACGTTCTTGACGTTGAACGAAGCCGCCAGGTGTTCGTCGATCTGGTAGCGGGCCATCAGCCCCACCACCGAAAACGCCTTCTGGCCGATGACGTCCTTGGCCGTGATGACCTTGTTGTTCTCCCCTCGCCCGACCGGCCGGTTGGCGATCTTGTAGTTGTCGCTCTGCCAGTCAAGGCTGCCGCCCACGGTGAGCGCCGGGGTCACCTTGTAGGTGGTAGAGAAGCGCACCAGGTTCAGCGGCTGCTCGGTGTTCTTGCGCTTTTTCTCAGGGGTGGCGGCGTGGGTGTAGCTGTAGCCCAGGCTCATCTGCCAGTCGGTCAGCACTTCACCGGCAATCTCGGCTTCGAAGCCTTCGACCACCACGCCCTTGCCGCCGGTTTTATAGAACACCTCGTTGCCGTTCGGTGGCACCGAGTCATCCTGTTCCGCCACGTTGTCCTGCTTGCTGCGGAACACTGCGGTGCTCAGGTTCAGGCGATCCTCCATCATGCTGCCTTTCAGGCCGATCTCGTAGACTTTGCCGACGATGGGCTCCAGGTACTGCTTGTTGACGTCACGCACCGATTGCGGATTGAAGATGTCGGTGTAGCTGAGATAGACCGTGAACTGCTCGGTCAGGTCATACAGCACGCCGGCGTATGGGGTCCATTGATCGTTCTGGGTCTGGCCGCTGGTGGTCTGCTCGGTGGCGTTGAGCGCATCGTCGTAGGCCCATTCACGGCGCTCGGTCTTCCAGCTGCCATAGCGGCTACCGAGCACGAAATGCAGCTGGTCGGTAGGGTTCAGGCGCGTGGCGATGTAGCCGGCCTTCTGCCGGGTGTAGGTACGCGCTTCGTCCAGGCCGGTGTCGGTATCCCAGAACTTGGCAATCGAACTCATGTACTTCCAGTCCGGGATCTTGCTGTAGTCGTCGGGGACCGGCGCGCTAAGGCGATAAGGCTCGTTGTTGCGCCGCTCCGACTCGCCATAGCCGACCATGAATTCATGGCTGCGACCGAACAGTTGGTAGGGGCCCGCCACGTTGAAGTCGACGGCGTCCATTTTCTCCTCGCCACCAAAGTGCGAGTACCAGGCGTTCATGCCGCTGCGGTCGGCTTCGGGGAAGCCATTGCCACCGTAGTAGACCTTGCCGTCGCTGTCGGTCTGGCGGTGGGTATAGGCCACCTTGAGCTTCCAGTCATTGCCCAGTTGCTGGTCAAGGGTGGCGAACACCGTCTGGTCCTTGAGCGGCCAGGATGACCAGGGCGCACTCAGGTTGGTCGAACGCGGCAGGTTGGCCTTGCTGCCATCGGCGTTCCAGAACGGCACGGTGCCCCAGGACGAGCCTTGCACGTGTTTGTTCTGGTAGTCATACCCCACGGCCAGCACCGTGCTGTCGGTCAGGTCGGCTTCCAGCACGCCGTAGGCCACTTCGCGCTGGGTGGCGTACTTGTTCATGAACGACTTGTTGTCGCGGTACGCCAGCACCGTGCGCCCGCGCAGGCGGCCGTCCCAGCCCAGCGGGCCGCCGGCATCCACGTAGCTGTAGTAGTTGTCGTAGCTGCCGGCACTGACGCCGCTCTTGACCGCCAGTTCGTGGGTCGGGCGCTTGCGGACCATGGCGATGGTGCCGGACGGATCGCCGGCCCCCGTGGTCAGCCCGGTGGCGCCGCGAACGACTTCGATGCGGTCGTAGATGATGGTGTCCGAATCGGACTTCAGGCCCGAGAAGGTGTTGAGCATCCCGTCGATCTGGAAGTTGTTGATCGCGTAGCCGCGCGAGTAATAGCTCGGCCGCTCCGAGTCATTGCGCTGCACGGTAACGCCGGTGACATGGGCCATGGCTTCGGACAGGGTATTGAGCTTGAAGTCATCGAGTTGCTGGCGGGTGATGACCGAGACCGATTGCGGGGTTTCCTTGATCGACAGGTTCAGGCGCGTGGCCGCACTCATGCTGCCGGTGGTGTAGGAGCCACTGTGCTCCGTGGTGCTGCCCAGTCCCTGGGCGACAATTTCGGTGGAACCGAGTTCCAGCACACCCTCTTCTGATCCGGGTAGGGTCTCCTCGGCCAGACTGACCGGGCTGAAGACGGTGGCACACAGACCCAGGGTCAGGGTCATGGAACGGCTTATGGGCGCAAACATCGCTGCCTTACTCCTTGTACGTTCGATGAAAATCCATGAGTGCCGCTTTCACGGCGCGCGCATGATAACTAATTGCGCATGCGAATGGTTTTCATTTGTTATCGAACGTAAACAAATTTGTAATGGCAAGGGATGGGGAGCGCGGGCAAAAAAAGGGGGAAGCGGTAGGCCGCTTCCCCGGGGTGCAACGACGACAGTGAAACCTAGAACGTCATTTCTTTCACATCATCCGGCACGATCAGCTTGCCGGCAGTCTTCTCGATGATCTCCTCGACACTCACCCCCGGCGCCGTCTCGCGCAGGATGAACGCGCCATTGTCGATTTCCAGGTAGGCCAGGTCGGTCAGGACCTTGCGGATGCAGCCGGCGCCGGTCAGCGGCAGGCTGCAGTGCGACAGCAGCTTGGACTCGCCGTCCTTGGAAGCGTGGGTCATGGTGACGATGATGTTGTCGGCACCGGCTACCAGGTCCATGGCGCCGCCCATGCCCTTGACCAGTTTGCCGGGGATCATCCACGAGGCGATGTTGCCTTGCACATCCACTTCGAATGCCCCCAGTACGGTGAGGTCGACGTGGCCGCCACGGATCATCGCGAACGACTGCGCCGAGTCGAAGATCGACGCGCCACGGCGGGCGGTGACGGTTTGCTTGCCGGCGTTGATCATGTCGGCATCGATCGTGCTCTCGGTGGGAAATTCCCCCATGCCGAGCAGGCCGTTTTCCGATTGCAGCATCACATCCATATCGTCGGGTACGTAGTTGGCCACCAGGGTCGGAATGCCGATGCCCAGGTTGACGTAGTA
>RCUM01001072.1_pt1 | contig 12060 bp, 10 predicted proteins | sample 2166141 | NCBI WGS metagenome assembly RCUM01 (sample SAMN09932756, study PRJNA488358) | compost metagenome | isolation source: compost soil in crotonic acid-enriched | place: Germany: Experimental Botanical Garden
CGCGCAGGCCGGACTTAAGATGATCGATAATCGCCAGCAGGTGTTTGCGTTGATTATTGTGCGTACTAATAACGGTGGCTGAACGTATTGCCGAATAATTCTCTGCCATAGAAAATCCCCGTGAGTTTTTTCTGCATTGCAGAATGCGAAAATGCTTATAATTTATTTGGATTTGGAACGGCACCGGGTGCCTATGGCGAAGGTAATTGGCGGTGAGATTACTGTCTAACGGTAAAAGTGACAGGTTTACAATAATAGGCGGTTATGATATTCGCGTAATTCCGGTTATTAGTCAGCGTTAAAAACGTTATTTATTAGCGTTCGGATAACCATAGCTTTTTTTGTTATAGCCATCGTATTTTTTATACTATGAAACGGCTGTTGCAGCCCGGATGCCCCTACTATAGTTAATGCCACTTATCGATTATCCGGTACCGCTTTCTGGAGAACGTGTTTTATGAACACCCGTATTCAGCCTTTGATGGACGCTTTACTCGGCAGCGTGCACGACTGCGAGCTTTTTTTACGCCGTCTGGAACTCTGCGCTCGGACGCTGGGCTTCGAATACTATTCCTATACCGTATTTTCATGTTACCCCGCCAGCCGGCCCAAAATGCAGATAAAAGGGAACTATCCTGCCGAATATCTGGCGGACTACCGCAAGTTGCGGGCCTATCTGCAGGATCCGGTTATCGACCAGGCCCATCATTCCACTCTGCAGTTTCATTGGGACGAAGGGTTCTATCAAGATAAACCGGAGCTGTGGTGGCGTATGGCGCAGTTCGGCATTCGTGAAGGCTGGTCACAGTCGATCAAGGACTGCTACGGCCGGTTGGGCATTCTCACCTTTGCCGGCAAAAAAATCCCTGAGCAGTCGTCGCAGATAGGTGCGCATAACGAAACCTTCTTTTTGTGGTTGGCGCAGATAGCCCATAAAACGTTGCGCGAAGCATTGATATCGGTGAACGACGAGGCGATCAAAGACGTGTTGACGCTGCGTGAAAAGGATATTTTACGCTGGTGCAGCGAAGGTAAAACTTCAGAGGAAATTGCCATGCTTCTGGGGTTGAGTGAAAGGACGGTGAATTTTCATATTGGTAATTCGATTAAAAAACTGTCAGTGGCCAATAAAACCGCCGCTACGGCGAAAGCAGTGTATTTGCAACTTATTTAACGGGTGTTGAAATAATTAATCGGCTAGCTGTTAACTTCGCTATGTTTATATTTTGTTAAATAGTCAATTATCCTGGCCAGGAGTTACCGGCGATCACAAAAGCGCAAGAAAGCGGTTCACGCACCTTTCTACCGGCAGTACCCTATAGGCACCAAGGTTTACATAGAAGGGATGTAATATGTACAAGACCATACTAGTGCCGATAGATATCGAAGAAGATCTGCTGACAGAGCATGCCTTGAAGAATGTTGAGTACCTGGCGAAAATTTCCGGAGCCAAAGTGCATTTCTTCCACGCGCTGCCGGACGCTTCAGCGTTCGTTACCGCCTATTCGTTTGGCATCAAGGAGTTTGAGAATCAAGCGGAAGTAAAAGCGGTAGATAAGCTGAAGAAAATCATGTCGGAAATTGATATTCCGCTGGAACGTCTGGATTACACCATCAGCTTTGGCTCCCCGCGCGATCAGGTGCTGGAATTGGCTGAGGAAATCAAAGCGGATTTGATCATCATAGGTTCGCGCCGTCCGAGCGTGAAAACTTACCTGCTGGGATCTAATGCAGCGGCGATTGTGCGCCACGCCAATATCTCGGTCATGGTGGTCAGATAATTCGTTAAATCAGGCCCGCCGTTCAGCTTGCGGGCCTGTATCATTTAACGGCAGAGGGCCACGATTTCTTCATACAACGCCAGTGGCAAGGTAACGCCGTGCTGCTCGCTGTATTGCCGCATCTGAAAACGCCGCTCCCCTGGAATGCGCGCCCCTTGCCCGGACATATCGGTGAACAAGGCTTCCGCTCTGGCAAAGTGAACCTCTTTGTCGGCCCCCATAAAACGATCGGGATCCATGGCGATAATCAATTCGCCGCCGTAAGGAGAGGAGCCGGTCTTCCGATCGTAGGCCAGCGATTCCTTACTGGTCATATCGCCAATCAACGGCCCGGCGAGCAGCTCGACCATTGCTGCCAGCGCCGATCCCTTATGGCCACCAAAGGTCAGCATCGCGCCCTGCAACACGCTGTCCGGGTCGGTTGAAGGTTGACCCCGCTCATCAATTCCCCATCCTTCCGGCAGCGGTGTGCCGGCGCGGCGGTGCAGCTCGATTTCGCCACGTGCCGCGGCGCTGGTAGCCATATCAAAGATAAAGGGTGGGCGTTGCGGGCGTGGCCAGCCAAAGGCGATAGGGTTGGTGCCGAACAACGGACGGGTTCCCCCGGCGGGGGTGACCCAGGCATGGCTGGGGGTGCATGCCAGCGCCACCAGTCCTTGCTCGGTTAAGGGTTCGATATCGGCCCACAGGGCGGAAAAATGCACACAGTGGTTAATGGCCAACGCCGCTATGCCGTTAGCGCGGACCTTGTCGACAAAAGCAGGCAGTGCGCTGCGGTAAGCCAGCAGTGAAAAACCATCGTTGGCGTCCACCCGCAGGATCGCCGGAGCGCTGTCGGAAAGCACAGGAACGGCGCTGGCGGACACCTTGCCGGCCAGTAGCGTTCGCACGCAACCGAGCACCCGGTATAGGCCGTGCGAGGCGCAGCCATCACGTTCACCGGCAGTCACATTTTGCGCGACGGCATCGGCATGTTCAGCGCTGAAACCGTTGCTGCGCAGTGCGCGCAGCGCGAGATGATAGGCCTCGCTCAGTGACAGAGTCTGGGTTTGCGTCATTAGATTTCTCCTTTGCGGCTACTCTTCTTCATCACCGTCGAAATTCGCCTTGGGTAAACAGGTATAGGCGCCCCAGTAGTAAATCACCAGCGCAATGACCGCCACCATGAGGGTATCCCACGGGTGGCCGATGGCATTGATACCGCCAAAGCTACCGAGATAAGACGCCACAATAATCAGCGCATAGAAGCCGATCAGCCACAGTGAGGACCAGATCTGCTGCCGCAGGCTGACGGCATGGGTGGGCACCTTGTTTTTGAACAGGATATAGACCACGAACATCAGGATCTGCAGGCCAAGCAGCCAGGAAACGGTGTTCCATCCGGACCAGTAAACGATAAGTGCCGAGATGATGAATGATACCGGGCCGAGCACGCAAAACCCACGAACGAAGAACGGGCGAGGCAGGTCCGGTGCATTACGCCGCAGGCCGGCGGCGGTGACGGGCGCAATGGCGTAACTCAGTACCAGCGCGGCGGATACTACGCCGATCAGCTTCTCCCAAGAGGGGAAGGGCAGCGTCCAGAAGATCGACAGACCAAAGGTTAGCCACAGCGCGGGGCGCGGAATGCCGGACGCCCCGTCGACGCGGGTAAAAATTTTAAAGAAGGTCCCGGCGCGCGCCCAACCGTAGATCACCCGTGGCGTGGCATTCATATAGATATTGCCGGTGCCGCTCGGCGAGATAATCGCATCGCTCACCACCAGGAACGCCAGCCACCCCATCCCCAGCGTGATGGCGATATCGCGGTAAGGCAGTGAGAATTGCCGGCTGATACCGGCCCAGCCACCACCCAACATCTCGCTGGGAATGCTGCCGAGGAAAGCCACTTGCAGCAGCACGTAGATGATGGTGGACAGCACCACGGACAGGATCAGCGCGATGGGGATAGTGCGCTGCGGGTTTTGCACCTCGCTGGCGACCGAGATAATCGGCGTCAGGCCGAGGTAAGCGAAGATAATCCCGCCTGCCGAAATGGCCGCCTCTACCCCGGCGGAACCGAAGGGTGCAAAGCCCTGGCTATACAAATTTTCGGGTTTGAAGAAGTTGAACAACACCACGATCACCAACAGCGGCACCACGAATTTAATCACGCTAATCAGGTTGTTGGATTTGGCAAAGGTTTTGACACTGTAGTAGTTAAGGGCGAAAAAGAAACACAGCAGCACCAGCTGCACGACCCAGCCGATCGGCGTCGGGTCGCCGGAACCGGGTTGGCTCAGAAAGGGAAACCAGGCGGCGGCGTACTGGCGGGCGGCGACGATCTCGATCGATATCAGGCTGGAGAAGGCGATCAGAGTGATAAACCCCAACAGATAGCCCATCAGTTCGCCGTGGGAAAATACCGGATAACGGATGATGCCGCCAGCGCGTGGCAGAGCTGCACCCAGTTCGCAATAAACAATGCCGAGCAACAAAACGGCCAGGCCACCGATAAGCCAGGAGTAAATGCCCGCCGGGCCGGCAATGGATGAGACGTGGCTGGCGGCAAATAGCCAACCGGAGCCAAATATAGCGCCCAGACCAATAAACGTCAGATCGGTGAGCGTAAGCTGCTTCTTGAATTTGCCTTGGGTTGTCATGGGGTTACCCTCTTGTTATTTGATGGCATTCAGATACGGCCTGGCTAGTCGTTGGTAGATAAAGTAATGGGATCCCGGGTATAAATACCGTTAACCAGCCGCAACAGGCCAAGTGGATTGCTGTCTTGCAACGGTGGGGGGAGTAGCGCCGCAGGGTAATTTTGCAGGCAAACCGGGCGCAGAAAACGTTCGATGGCCAGCGTGCCTACCGAAGTGCCGCGTGCGTCGCTGGTCGCCGGATAAGGGCCGCCGTGCACCATGGCGTCACAGACCTCTACCCCGGTGGGATACCCGTTGAACAGTACTCGCCCGGCCTTGCGAGTCAGCAATTGGGCCAGCGGTGCCGCGTCGGCTTGATCATCTTCCTCCGCCAGCAGGGTGGCGGTCAGTTGCCCTTGCAGGCCTTCCAGCACGGCGGCCAGTTGACGGTTGTCTTCCACCGCCACCAGGACGGCCATCGGACCAAAAACTTCCTCCTGCAGCAAAGGGTTGCCACTCAGCAGCAGATTGACGTCGGCCTGATAAAGCTGTGGAGCGGCCAGATGCGGTTGCTGCTCGCGGTTGCCGGCCAGATGGCGAATGCCCGGCACCTCTTCGAGCGTTTTTAATCCGTTGCGGTAATGCGTCAGCGTGCCGGTGTTCAGCATTGGCTGCGGTGCGGCAGCGTTTATCAGCGTGTTTAACTCGTTAATCAACCGGCTGAATGCCGCACCGCGCTGGCCGAGGATCAACCCCGGCTTGGTGCAGAACTGGCCGCACCCCAGGGTGAATGAGGCAACCAGTTCCTGAGCGATTTTCTGCCCACGTCGGGCCAGAGCCTGGGGCATCACGATCAGCGGGTTAATGCTCGACATTTCGGCAAACACCGGAATAGGCTGTGGGCGGCGCATGGCCAGATCGAACAGGGCTCTGCCACCCCGCAGCGAGCCGGTAAAGCCCACCGCCTGGATCGCCGGGTGCTGTACCAGCTCGGCGCCAATGCGATCGCCGTAAATCATGTTGAACACGCCGGCCGGGATTTGCTGCTGCTCTCGGGCCCGTTCAATCGCCTGCGCGGTCAGCTCTGCGGTGATCATATGGCCGCCGTGCGCCTTGAACACGACCGGGCAACCCGCAGCCAATGCGGCCGCCGTGTCCCCGCCTGCGGTGGAGAACGCCAGCGGAAAGTTGCTGGCGCCGAACACCGCTACCGGGCCGATAGCGGTGCGATACTGCCGCAGATCCGGGCGTGGTAATGGCGCTCGCTGTGGCAGAGCGCAGTCTATGCGTGCGCCGTGCATATCGCCGCGACGCAATAGGGTGGCAAATAACCGCATCTGACCGCTGGTTCTGGTGCGCTCGCCGCTCAGGCGAGCCAAGGGCAGGGCGGTCTCCAGCATGGCGAAGGCGAAGAAATCCTCATCCAGCGCGTCCAGTTGATCGGCAATGGCCTCAAGAAATGCAGCCCGGCGCTCGGCGCTGATTTGTGAATAGGCAATGAAGGCCTGTGCGGCAGCCTCGGCTGCGGATGCGGCTTCAACGGTGGTTGCCTGATGGAAACGGTGGCCGGTTGGTTGGCCGTTATCGGCTCGCAGGCTGACCAGCGTAGCTTCTCCCCCGGAGCAGCGTTTGCCACCGATAAACTGTTGGCCGCGGATAGTATGGATATTGGGCATGTATCCCCCGTCAGAAAAAATGAGAATGCCCGGCAGACGGCCGGGCGAAGGCGGCGATTACAGCCCGACATCCGCCAGTTCGGGGCGGTTTGCCAGCGCTTTTTGGACCACTGCGGTGACTTCCGCCAGCGTGTCGCCTTGCAGCGCCAGGCGTGGGGGACGGGTAACGGCGCTACCGCGGCCCACCAGCTCTTCACACAGCTTGATGCACTGCACCAGATCCGGCCGCGCATCGAGGTGCAGCAGCGGCATAAACCAACGGTATAGCGACAGCGCTTCTTCAAAGCGTTTTTGCTTCGCCAGACGGAACAGCGTTTCACCTTCACGCGGGAAGGCGTTGGACATCCCGGATATCCAACCTTCGGCCCCGACAGCGATGCTTTCGAGCACCACATCATCCAGCCCGGCGAACAGGACGAAGCGATCGCCAACCTCGTTGCGCAGATCGATAAAGCGGCGGGTATCGCCGGAAGAGTCTTTGAAACACACGATGTTTTCGCAGTCGACCAGCGAGGTCAGGATGTCGGGCGTTACGTCGTTTTTATAAATGGGCGGGTTGTTGTAGACCATGATCGGCAGATCGGTGGCGGTGGCGACGCTGCGAAAGTGCGCAGCGGTTTCGTGGGGTTTGGCGGAGTAAACCAGGGCCGGCATTACCATAATGCCGTCGACACCGACTTTCTGCGCTTCGAGCGCCATATTGCGCGCAAAGGCAGTAGTGAATTCGGCGATGCCGGCGATCACCGGTACCTTGCCCTGGGCCGCATCCCGCGCGACCTCAATGACTGACAGCTTTTCCTGTACCGTCAATGAAGTGTTTTCGCCGACGGTGCCGCATACCACCAGACCTGAAACGCCGTCCTTGACCAGGTTTTTGATCACCGTATGAGTGGCGTCGAGATCCAGAGAGAAATCACTGCGGAACTGGGTGCTGACCGCCGGGAACACGCCGCTCCATTTAATGGCTTTATGACTCATAGTGTTTATCCTGTCGTCCAAGTTTGTTAATCGATGGTGAACTTTTGGTGAAATCCAACCACAGATTGACCTGTATTGTTCGCAGGGGCTTGACGGTTTTCGCCGAATGCCACGACGAAATTGGCACAGTAACGCAGATCATCGGGCGGCAAAAAACCTGAGGGTTCTTCCGCCGAGAAAAGAGAGCAGGGGGAGTAATATCAGCCGGTTAAGGGATTATCGTTAGCCGGAAATCGCGAGGGGTCAAGCCGGTCATCGACTTGAACTGACGGCTGAAAGCGCTGTGATCGGTATAGCCGCATTGCAGGGCAATGTCGGTGATGGGCAAATCGCCGGCCAGCAATTCGGTCGCTTTTTCCAACCGAACCTTGTGGATCATCTGGCGCGGCGTAAGGTGAAAAATGCGTTTGCAGTAGCGTTCTATCTGCGCCACGGAAAGCGCGGTGAGCAGCGTTAGCTCTTCGAGAGCGATCGGCCGGGCATAATGCTGGCGGATATAGACGTCGATGGCAGCCAGCCGTTGATAGGCCGGGTGGTTGGCTTTGGCTTCCTGCAGGTCATGCGAGATGCCTGCCATGCCGATGATTTTACCCTGCGCGTCGTACAGTGCCAGCTTTTGCGTCAGGCACCAGCCGGTTTCCCGACCGTTATACAGATGCATTTCCAGCTGATCCTGAATCAGCACCCCGTGGCGCAGCACCCGGAGATCCTGCTCGGTGTAACCCGATCCAAGCTGGGCGGGAAAGACGTCCGCCGAGGTTTTTCCCAGCAAGGGCATGACGGTTTTAAACCCACAGCGCTTGGCCAGCGTCAGATTTGCCAACAGGTAACGCGCCTGCGCATCCTTGATAAAGAACACCACGTTGGGAATGGCGTTGAGCAGCGGGGCGATCAGCGCCAGCGAGTTCAGCAATTCGTGCAGGTTGTTAGGGCGCTGTTGCGCCAGGCCATCGCACAGCCGGGACAGCTGTTCTACGGCAAATACGTCATCTTCCTGCTCATCTGTTGCGGGCTGAGGAGAAGTAACAACCTGATGGTCATGGGCCAATCGCATAGCAATACCTTCCCCCGCTGTTTGACACCGAACCTGAGGCGGCTCGGACAGGCCATTCTTGGCGCCGTTAATCAATATTAACTTTCTGATAACTTTTCAAGCGCAGCTGCCAAATATGCGCATTGCCGCATACTTTTTCTTTTTGCAGCGCAGTTTTTAGCAAGAGCAACGGCTGCCGCCTCGCAGTTTTAGAAATAGCATATCAATAACATAATGATAAATAAGTCATTCTTATGACCGCTGCAACTGGGTTATGCGGCATGGGGTAAACGCCGTTGTGTGCATTGTGCTGATTTCTGCATTTACCGCGCCGAAATGCATCAAGCTCTCGTCGGCGTATTCGGTCAGGCTAAGGCTATAGGTAACACGTTATTAACCCCTGGAGACTCCGATGGCAATTTCTTCGCATTTCACCGTACTGCGGGCGATCGATTCCCACACCGGCGGGGAACCCACCCGATTGATTATTGAGGGGTTCCCCGATCTGGGCAGCGGCAGTATGGCGGAACGCAAGGCGTTGTTTGCGCAGCAGTATGACGACTGGCGAAGCGCCGTGATTCTGGAGCCCCGCGGCAATGACGTGCTGGTGGGAGCATTGCTGTGCCAACCCTGTTCACCACAAGCCACCGCCGGGGTGATTTTCTTCAACAATGCCGGCTATCTGGGCATGTGCGGCCACGGCACTATCGGGCTGGTCGCCTCGTTGGCTTATCTGGGGCGGATCAGCGCCGGGGAGCATTTGATTGAAACCCCTGTCGGTACGGTCAATGCCACGCTGCACCAGGACGGCAGCGTCACGGTGGAAAACGTGCCCGCCTACCGTTATCGCCGACAGGTGGCGGTCGAGGTGAAGGACTATGGCGTCGTGACGGGCGATATTGCCTGGGGGGGGAACTGGTTTTTCCTGGTTGCCGAACATCCTCTTGCCATTACTACGCAAAATCTGGAGGCGCTTACCGCCTTCTGCTGGGCGGTACGGCAGGCGCTGGAGCTGGCGGGCGTTTATGGGGAAGACGGCGGTGTTATCGATCATATTGAACTGTTCGCCGCCGACCCGCAGGCTGACAGCCGCAACTTCGTGCTATGCCCCGGCAAGGCCTATGATCGTTCGCCTTGTGGGACCGGCACCAGCGCCAAGCTGGCTTGTCTGGCGGCCGACGGCAAATTGCAGCCGGATGAGGTCTGGCGCCAGGCGAGCGTGATGGGTAGCGAGTTCAGCGGTTATTACCGCCCTGATGGCGATCGCATAACCCCTTTTATTCGCGGGCAAGCGTACGTTTGCGCCGACAGCCGGTTATTGCTGGATGAGCATGACCCCTTCGTCTGGGGGATCCGTTGATGGTCACCGGCAGGTGCGCGGAAGCGATAGTGATAGGCGCCGGCATTATAGGTGCGGCCTGTGCCTGGAGGCTGGCGCAGGAAGGGCATCGGGTCTTGCTGGTGGATAATCAGCGCCCTGGTGCCACGGCAGCAGGCATGGGACACCTGGTCTGCATGGATGATAACCCCGCTGAATTGGCCTTAAGCGCTTATTCGTTGCAATTGTGGCGCGATGTAGTGGATCGCATGCCGGAAAGCTGCGCCTGGCGAGGTTGCGGCACGCTCTGGTTAGCGGAGCGTGAAGATGAAATGGCGATTGCCGAACTGAAGCAGCGGCGAATGGCGGAATATGGCGTGCTTAGCGAGACGCTCGGTGCTGAGCAGGTTACCCGTCTTGAGCCGATGCTGCGGCCCGGCCTGGCGGGCGGGTTACGGGTGCCGGGCGATGGCATTGTGTATGCGCCCAACGTTGCCCGCTGGTTACAGACCGATGCGGGAGCGGCGATCGGCGTGGTTGCCGGCGAGGCTGTCATGCTGGAGGATCAAACGGTGGTGCTGGCCAGCGGTGAGCGCCTGACTGCACCCGTAGTGGTGCTTGCCTGCGGCCTCCAGGCCGATCGGCTGTTGGCGCAGCCGTTGTTGAAAGCCAAAAAAGGGCACTTGGCGATCACCGATCGCTACCCACGGCAGGTTCGCCATCAATTGGTTGAACTGGGCTATGGCGCCAGTGCGCATGCCTGCGACGGCACTTCAGTGGCGTTTAACGTTCAGGCGCGCCCGACAGGCCAATTGCTGATTGGTTCTTCCCGCCAATTTGGCACCTTAGACACCGACATAGACATGCCAATACTGGCGGCGATGCTGGCGCGCGCCCAAACCTTTTTACCCGCGTTGGCGCAACTGAATATTATCCGCTGCTGGACCGGCCTGCGCGCCGCTTCGGCCGATGGTTTGCCGCTATTGGGGCCGCACCCGCAGCACTCCTGGTTATGGCTGGCATTGGGGCATGAGGGGTTGGGGGTGACAACCGCATTGGGCAGCGCCGCACTGATTGCGGCGCAGATCCAGAATCACCGGCCAGCGATTGACGACACTCCCTATCTTGCTGCGCGGATGTTTGGCACGGAGGTATTGTCGGTATGAGCCAGGAGGATAATTTGCTGACACTCACAATCGAGGGGGAAAGCTTACGCGTGCCGGAGGGCATCAGCGTGGCAGCAGCGCTTAGCCTGAGCGGGCAGGATCGTTGTCGTCACTCGGTCAGCCAACTGCCGCGAGCGCCGTTTTGTGGCATGGGTATTTGCCAGGAGTGCCGCGTTACGGTGAATGGCCTGCGACGGTTGGCGTGCCAGACCCTGTGCCAATCAGGCATGCGTATTGAGAGGAGCGATGATGAGTAATCTGACGTGCGATGTGCTGATTATCGGTGGAGGGCCTGCTGGGTTAGCGGCAGCCCGCGCCGCTGCGCAAAGTGGCCAGTCGGTGCTGGTGTTGGACGATAACCCCCGCCCAGGCGGACAAATTTGGCGCGATGGGCCGGGAGTAATATTGCCAGTGCTTGCGCAGCAGTATCGGCAGGCCGTTGAGGCGCTGAATAACGTGACGTTACTCAACGCCGTTAAAATCGTGGCTCATTACGGGCCGCAGCAAATCCTCTATGAAGGTGCTTTGGGCAGCGGACTCGTCGATTATCAACGGTTGATCTTGTGTTGCGGCGCACGGGAGCTTCTGCTGCCGTTTCCCGGCTGGACACTGCCAGGGGTGACCGGTGCCGGCGGGTTGCAGGCGCAAATAAAGCAGGGGCTGCAAATCAAAGGGGAGCGGGTGGTGATTGCCGGTAGCGGGCCGTTGCTGCTGGCGGTGGCCAATAACGTTGCCAAAGCCGGCGGCGAAGTGGTGGTGCTGGCGGAGCAAGCCTCTGTCCTGCGGTTGGCGGGGTTTGCCGGTGGGCTGTGGCGCTGGCCGACGAAGCTACGCCAATCATTGACTCTGCTAAATCGTCGTTATCGCCCTGACAGCTATGTACTGGAGGCGCTGGGCGAACAACGGCTGGAGGCGGTGCGGGTTCGGCAGGGCAGGCGAGTGGTGACGCTGCCTTGCGATCGGTTGGCCTGCGGTTTTGGCCTGGTGGCTAATATCGAACTGGCGATGCTCTTGGGATGTCGAATTTTCAATCATGCTGTGGCTGTGGACGAGCAGCAGCAAACCAGTCTGCCGCAGATTTATGCCGCCGGAGACTGTACCGGCGTTGGTGGCAGCGAGTTGGCGCTGGCAGAGGGAGCTATCGCAGGCTATGTCGCCACCGGCAATAGGGAACAGGCGCAGGCATTGCTGGCGCAGCGTGATAAGTGGCGGCATTTCGCTGGGGCGGTAGAGCGCGCCTTTATGCTAAACCCTGCTTTGAAAGCGTTGTCGATGCCCGATACGCTGTTATGCCGCTGTGAGGATGTCCCACTGGGACAGGTCCGTGAGTTCTCTGGCTGGTCGGCGGCCAAGCTGGGTAGCCGCTGCGGCATGGGCGCCTGTCAGGGCAAAATTTGCGCGACGGCGGCACGTCATCTTTTTGGCTGGCCGCTGGAGGCTCCACGGATCCCATTGACGCCGGCCAGAACAGAAACGCTGGTGCGGCT
>RCUM01001076.1_pt1 | contig 12011 bp, 8 predicted proteins | sample 2166141 | NCBI WGS metagenome assembly RCUM01 (sample SAMN09932756, study PRJNA488358) | compost metagenome | isolation source: compost soil in crotonic acid-enriched | place: Germany: Experimental Botanical Garden
AGAACCCGTTCTCGTGGTAGAAACGGTGGATCGCCTGCGCCAGCGTATGACGCACGCGGGCCACGGCGCCGATCAGGTTGGTGCGTGGGCGCAGGTGAGCCACCTCGCGCAGGTACTCGATGCTGTGGCGCTTGGCCGCCATCGGGTAAGTGTCCGGATCGTCAACCCAGCCAACGACTTTGATGGCGGTCGCCTGCAGTTCGAAACTCTGGCCTTCGCCCGGTGAGGCAACGACTTTGCCGGTGACTTCAATCGAACAGCCGGTGGTCAGATGCAGTACTTCATCCTGATAATTCGGCAGAGAATTATTAACGACGGCCTGTAACGGATCAAAGCAGGAACCGTCATAGACGGCCAGGAAGGAGATACCAGCTTTAGAATCTCTCCGGGTACGCACCCAACCGCGTACGGTGACTTCACTGTCAACCGCAGCACGGCCTTGCAGTACGTCGACTACAGGCACTACGCTCATAGATTTCTCTCTTTAATAATTTGGTTTAGAAATAGCTTATAACCCAAGAATATGGGGATGTTGCTATGTTACTTGCCGCGGTGCAGAGCACAAGTAGAAATCGCCGGATTGGTGCAACATTTCTTGGGGCTGGGCGAAAAGGGAACAACGAGAAGGACTATATAAGGACTATATAAAGAAGGAAAAGCCGGCGTGAGGTCTTCAGCCGGCTTTTTAACGTTTATCGGGCAGGGGGCTAGCTCGCTTTTTTTACCAGCGGCAGATCGAAGGCTTTGCGTAACGCTTTTACAAAGGCCTGATCCTGACAGATGGTTTTACCCGGGCTGTCGGAGAGTTTAGCCACCGGTTTGCCTTTGCATTCGACCAGTTTGATAACGATATTCAGCGGTTTAACTCCGGGAATATCGCAGGTCAGACGCGTACCTATACCGAACACCAGGTTGACGCGTTGGTAGAAGTGGCGGTAAAGCGCCAGTGCTTTGTCCAGATCCAGGTTATCGGAGAACACCAGAGTTTTGCTCATCGGATCAATCCCCAGCTTCTGGAAATGCGCGATGGCTTTTTCGCCCCATTCGAACGGATCGCCTGAGTCATGGCGCAGGCCCTGATAGCGCTGGGCAAACTGAGGGCCGAAATCACGCAGGAAGGCATCCATGGTGATGCAGTCGGTCAGTGCAATACCAAGCTGATCCGGGTATTCATCCAGCCAGGCCTGCAGTGCCGCCCGCTGGCTGTTGGCCAACACAGGGCTTATCTGCTGATGAGCCTGGAACCATTCATGGGCCTGGGTACCAACTGGTGCAAGATCAAGCTGGTGCGCCAGATCGTAGTTGCTGGTCCCCACCAGATACGGGAATTCGTTTTTCAGCGTGCCGACGATCGCCTGCTGCACAGCCTGTGAAAAACGGCGGCGGGTGCCGAAGTCCATCAGCTTGAAGCGAGAAATATCTACATCGCTACTCATGGCTTTAAACTGTGCGAGCTTGTTGCGCAAATGGGCTACCGCCATCTCTGGCGTGACATCCGGTGAGCGGTGACGGTGTACCACTTCGCTGATTACCGCCAGCAGTGGGACTTCCCACATGATCACTTCGCGCCACGGGCCGGCAATGCGAATATGCAGCTTGCCCGCGTGGTTCTCGATCTGGACCTGTTGCGGATCGTAGCGGAAATCGCGCAGCCAGTTCAGGTAATCCTCACGGAAGAAGGGCAGCCCTGAGAGATAGTCGAACTCAGCGTCTGTCAGCGCCAACTGGCTCATCAGTGCGATTTGCGCACCAATTTCGTCGGCATATTCGCCAAGCAGCTCGTCACCACGGCAGCGGAATTCCGCCGCCACGCTGATAGCGGGATAGCGATGAAACACTGCTTGCTGCATATGAAGCTTGTAGGCATCAGTATCAAGCAGTGATGTCAAAATCGGGGAGGCGTATTGAGTCATAGCGCGTTACTGCATCCTCGTCAGGCGCGTGTCCAAATCCGGATAATCAAAAAAAGTGGGGGGAGTATACCCGGATTATCCTGTTATTGAAGCTGCATCACACCACAATTCATCGGAGCCGGTCGAGGATTAAACGTGCCTTTATCTCTGCTTGCCATCAGGATGCCGACAGAAAAGTCAGATAAGTCTGTAAGGTGAATGACTTAGCCTAATTAGTCATAAAAATTATAATGTTAATTATTTTAAACAACAATTCAGATAAAACCGGTTGGGGTGTAAATGCCGATCCGGTCCTTACCGTTATTTTTACTGAAATAGAGCGCTTCATCCGCCTGTTTGATCGCCGTTGGCAGCAGCCGGATATCGCTTACCTGTGCAATGCCGCAGCTGGTAGTGAAGCGGACCTTTTGCCCATCGGCCAGTGTCAGGGTGAATTGATGAGTTCGCTCGCGTAGCTTGGATATTACTTCGCGTGCATTCTCCAGCGTACAGTTCCCGAGGATCACGGCGAATTCCTCACCGCCATAGCGACAGAAAATATCACTGGAGCGGAAGGTGCTTTGCAGCAGTTTGCCGAATGCCACCAACACCTGGTCACCTATGTGGTGACCGTAGTTATCGTTGAGATTTTTAAAGTTATCGATATCAATCAGGCAGAAGGCCAGCGGGTAGCTGCTGGCGGCCAGCGATTCGCACTCGCGGAAAAATTTGCGTCGGTTATAGATGTTGGTCAAGGGGTCAAGGAATGAAGAGGCTTCCAGCTCTTTGATCAGCAGATGCTTTTCGTTTTCCAGCGTTACCTTTTCCAACTGATACTGTTTGAGTTGTTTAATGGCATCGCTGATGGCCATTAACTCCTGGCCGTAAAACACCTCATTAGGCACTATGTTCATATTCCCGCGCGACAGCCGCAAAATATTATTATGCGTTTTCGTTAACCAGCGGCTGATATTTGAACAGTAAACCAGCGTTGGCAGAAAAATAAACAGGGCGATCAGGCCACCCAGGGAAATCATGCCGTAAATGGCGGTCTGGCTGTTATAGATCTTATGCTGAGAGGCGGCGATCTCCATTTCAAAACTACGCTGGAAAAGCCGTTGTGAAAGCTCTGTCAGGTTTTTAACGTACTGATAAATCGAACTGGTGGGATAGAGGCTGTGAGTATCGACGGCAGTATCGAGTCCGTTGGTAATCTGGCCGATCTTTTTGGTCGATATTTGCTCAAGAATATCATTCACCAGGAACGTGGTTTGCACATCGTTATAGCTCAGCTTCATAAATATCAGCCGGGCGCTTAAAGAACTTAATACTCCGGTGAGCTGAACGGCTTTCAAATAAGCGACTTTACGCTCCAACGGGTTGATATTGACATCGATAACCTGATCGATAAGTTCGGTGACGGACAGGTTCAGCCGGTTATTCAGCCGTACGGCTTCCAGAAACAGAAATGAATCGGCATCGACCATGCGGTTGTCGTAGCTATAGCGGTAATAGCTTTTGCTGGCCTGAGAAATGTAGTAGGCACTGTTGATATTAAACAGGTTGGCGTTGGCATTGGCATCGGTAACGAGCGAAAGCTGCAGATTGTCACTATTGAGCAATTGTTCCATCAGGTTGAGCATGGAGAGTGCAGCGATTTTTTGCCGAATGCCAAGCTGTTGCGAGATATCACTGTCAATATGGGGGCGAAAGCGGGCAATTTTCTCCCGAGCTATTCGATCCGCTTCCTGCCATTGCTGCGAAGTAATGTGAGGATCGACCAGGCTCAGGCGTTTCAGACGGTGCGCCAATAAGGTGGCCTGAAAAGCCTCTGAAATCTGTTTGGCGCGGGTAATTTTGTACAGGTTAAGCTGGTTGTCGCGATAGCCGGTTTCGGCCTCGACCAACTCGTCGGAAATGAACAGGGCGAAAGAGGACATCAGGGCAAAGGTAAAAAAATAGATCAGATATTTTACTTTCATACGCACCGCGCGTCCTTGAGCCAGATTTGCTAATTATATCATTGAGTCTCCCAGGCTGTCTTAACTATACCCAGCGAGCGGCTGCGGGCAGAAAAGTGCTGCTGTGCCGCCGCTGTTTGCCCATGAGCGCTGAAAAAACCGTACTTTTCACCCGCTTTCTGAAGCTTGGGCAGGCGTGTAACCCGAAGGAGGTTTTTTAGCATTAAATGCTGATTTTTATGCTGCATCAGGTCAAGGCACCTGACTGGGTGGGCAATTCGTCGACAATATTAGGATCCACCTCCGATTTCTCCGCACTGGTGGCCCGGCATCTCTGGGTTTTTTTTGTAGCTGTGATACAGTTTATTTACAATCAGGCTCATCGAAATTTCTGCTCTTTCCCCACGGCGAAATAACCTCAAGATGAAAGCCTGGCACCTGTAACTCACTGAGACGTCAAAGGGTTTTTATGACACAACAGCCACAGGCGAAATATCGCCACGATTATCGTGCACCAGATTACACCATCACTGACATTGACCTGGATTTTGAGCTGGACTCAGAGACCACTCGCGTCACTGCCGTCAGCAAGATTAAACGCCAGGGCGCAGCCGACGCGGCACTGGTACTGAACGGTGAAGACCTTACGCTGGTGAGTATTGAGATCGACGGCCAGCCATGGACTGCCTATCAGTTGCAGGATAACAAGCTGGTTATCGAGAAATTGCCAGCACAATTTACCATGACCATCGTCAATGATATTCACCCGGCGAAAAACACCGCGCTGGAAGGGTTGTACCTGTCCGGTGAGGCGCTGTGTACTCAATGTGAGGCCGAAGGTTTCCGCCATATTACCTATTATCTGGATCGCCCGGACGTACTGGCCCGCTTTAGCACCCGCATTGTGGCTGACAAGGCTCGTTACCCGTTCCTGTTGTCAAACGGTAACCGCGTAGGCCAGGGAGAGCTGGAAGACGGACGTCACTGGGTGCAGTGGCAAGATCCGTTCCCAAAACCTTGTTACCTGTTTGCGCTGGTGGCCGGTGATTTTGACGTGCTGCGCGACAGTTTCACCACCCGCTCCGGGCGTGAAGTGGCGCTGGAGCTGTTCGTTGACCGTGGCAACCTGGATCGCGCCGATTGGGCGATGACCTCGCTGAAGAATTCGATGAAATGGGACGAAACCCGTTTCGGACTTGAGTACGATCTCGACATTTATATGATCGTCGCGGTCGACTTCTTCAACATGGGGGCGATGGAGAATAAAGGGTTAAATATTTTTAACTCCAAATACGTGCTGGCAAAAGCCGAAACCGCCACCGACAAAGATTATCTGAATATTGAAGCGGTGATTGGCCACGAATACTTCCACAACTGGACCGGCAACCGCGTGACCTGCCGCGACTGGTTCCAGCTCAGCCTGAAAGAAGGGCTGACGGTGTTCCGCGATCAGGAGTTCAGTTCTGATCTGGGTTCACGTCCGGTTAACCGCATCGATAACGTGCGCGTGATGCGCGGTGCACAGTTCGCCGAAGACGCCAGCCCGATGGCGCACGCCATTCGTCCGGACAAAGTGATCGAAATGAACAACTTCTACACCCTGACGGTGTATGAGAAAGGATCCGAAGTGATCCGCATGTTGCACACGCTGCTGGGCGAAGAGCAGTTCCAGAAAGGCATCCAGCTGTATTTCGAGCGTCATGACGGTAGCGCGGCCACCTGCGATGATTTCGTTCAGGCGATGGAGGATGCATCCAACGTTGATTTGTCGTTATTCCGCCGCTGGTACAGCCAGTCCGGCACGCCATTGCTCACCGTGCGCGATGAATACGATGCCGAGCAGCAGCAGTATCGCCTGCACGTTAGCCAGAAGACCGAACCGACCGCCGATCAGCCGCAGAAATTGCCACTGCATATTCCGCTGGATATCGAACTGTACGACGCACAAGGCAATGTGATTGCTCTGCAGAAAGACGGCTCAGCGGTCAATAACGTCTTGAACGTTACCGAAGCGGAGCAGACTTTCGTGTTCGACGGCGTGGCGCACAAGCCGGTACCGTCCCTGCTGCGCGAGTTCTCTGCGCCGGTGAAGCTGGATTATCCGTACAGCGATCAGCAATTGACCTTCCTGATGAAGCATGCGCGCAATGAATTTGCCCGCTGGGATGCGGCACAGAGCCTGCTGGCCACCTATATCAAACTGAACGTTGCCAAGCATCAGCAGAAACAACCGTTGTCGCTGCCATTACACGTTGCTGATGCGTTCCGCGCCGTGCTGTTGGACGAAACGTTGGATCCGGCATTAGCCGCGCAAATCCTGACGTTGCCATCGGAAGGTGAAATTGCCGAACTGTTCGCGACCATCGATCCCGAAGCGATCGCTGCGGTGCACGAAGCGATCGTCCGTTGCCTGGCCAAGGAAATGGCTGACGAGTGGCTGGCGGTTTATAACGCCAATAAAACCGACGGTTACCGGGTGGAACACGCTGACATCGCCAAACGTTCGCTGCGCAATGTGTGCCTGGGCTATCTGGCCTTTGGCGATGAAGCGCTGGCCGAGCGATTGGTGTCCGAGCAGTATCGTCAGGCAGACAATATGACCGACTCACTGGCGGCTCTGGCGGCGGCGGTAGCGGCACAGTTGCCTTGCCGCGATGCGCTGTTAACGGCATTCGATGAGCGCTGGCATCAGGATGGTTTGGTGATGGACAAGTGGTTCGTGTTGCAGGCGACCAGCCCGGCGGCGGACGTGTTGACCAAGGTGCGTAGCTTGCTGAAACACCGTTCATTCAGCCTGAGCAATCCCAACCGCACTCGTTCGTTGATCGGTGGTTTCGCTTCTGCCAACCCGGCGGCGTTCCACGCGGCGGACGGCAGTGGTTATCAGTTCCTGGCGGAGATCCTCAGCGATCTGAACCAGCGCAATCCGCAAATTGCCGCACGCCTGATTGAGCCGCTGATCCGTTTGAAACGCTATGATGCTTCACGTCAGGCGTTGATGCGCAAAGCACTTGAGCAGTTGAAGGGGCTGGAGAACCTGTCCGGCGACCTGTTCGAGAAGATCACCAAAGCGCTCGACGCGTAAACCGAACAAGGGACGGCATGCCGTCCCTTTTTTAATTCGCGACCCGGCGCGAAGTTTCAGCCAACGGCGGCGGTGACAGTACCCGGTCCAGCACTTCGGCTTCCAGCTCTGCCAGCCTGGCCGATCCCTTACGGCGTGGACGCGGCAGGTCAATGGTCAAATCCAACCCGATACGCCCTTCCTCAATCAAAATCACCCGATCCGCCAGCGCAATGGCTTCACTGACGTCGTGCGTCACCAGCAATACGGTAAAACCATGCTGTTGCCATAGCCCTTCGATAAGGCCCTGCATTTCAATCCGCGTTAACGCGTCCAGCGCGCCCAAGGGCTCATCCAGCAGCAACAGGCGTGGACGGTGGATCAGTGCGCGAGCCAGCGCTACCCGCTGCTTTTGCCCGCCGGACAAGGCTGCCGGCCACTCATTGGCGCGATCGGCCAGCCCAACGGTTTCCAGCGCTTGCAATGCATCGGCTCGCCAATTACCCCGCAGGCCGAGGCCGACATTGTCGATCACCTTTTTCCACGGCAGCAGGCGGGCGTCCTGAAACATCAGGCGAGTCTCGTTCCTGGCATTGGCGAGTGGCGCATTACCGCTTAATAACGCGCCGCTGCTGGCATTCTCCAGCCCGGCCATCAGACGCAGCAGCGTGCTTTTGCCGCAACCGCTGCGGCCAACCACGGCGACGAACTGGCCGGCGCTGATGCGTAACTGGATATTGTCGAGTACCCTGCGGTTACCGTATTGCTTGGCAATGGATTCCAGCGTGACTGGAGTCCCCTGGGGAATACGCGCGGGAGTTGTCATAGCGCTTCTCCTTGCTTGAGTTGATAGGCCGGATGCCAGCGCAGCCAGACGCGCTCCAGCAATTGGGCGCTGACGTCCGCCAACTTGCCGAGCAGGGCGTACAACACAATCGCCACCACTACCACGTCGGTCTGCAGGAATTCACGGGCGTTCATCGCCAGGTAGCCAATCCCCGAATTGGCGGAAATGGTTTCGGCGACGATCAGTGTCAGCCACATAAAGCCCAATGCAAAACGCACGCCGACCATGATCGAGGGCAGGGCGCCCGGTAAAACCACCTGGGCGAATAACTGGAAACCGCTCAGGCCGTAGCTGCGTGCCATTTCAAGCAGGCCCCGATCGATATTCTTGATACCGTGATAGGTATTGAGATAGATAGGGAACAGGGTGCCCAACGCCACCAGAAAAATCTTGGCGGACTCATCGATACCAAACCACAGGATCACCAGCGGGATTAATGCCAGATGCGGTACGTTACGGATCATCTGTACGGAACTGTCCAGCAGGCGTTCGCCCCAGCGTGACAGGCCGGTGATAAAGCCCAGCGCCAGCCCGATGCTGCCGCCAATGCTAAAACCGATCAACGCGCGCCAACTGCTGATGGTCAGGTGTTGCCACAGCTCGCCGCTCTTGGTCAGGGTCCAGAAAGCGGTCACTACGGCGCTCGGTGCCGGCAGAATGCGGTTCGACAGCCAGCCCGCTTCCACGGATATTTGCCAGACTGCCACCAGCGCTACCGGCAATGCCCAGGGGGCCAACCGGTGCAAGATTCGTTGTGTGCCGTTTGCCATAGTGCGGCTCCTCAGCTTTGCGATGCTTTTTGTGGAATATAAATATTGGCCACCACTTCGCCCTGTGCTTTGGCTGGTCGGCGTGGTGCGGGCGCTTGGTTTTCCACCAGATCAAGATGTGGGAACAGCAGTTCGCCAACGCGATAGGCCTCTTCCAGATGCGGGTAACCGGACAAAATAAAGGTGTCGATGCCCAGATCGGCGTATTCCTGCATACGCGCTGCCACCGTCGGGCCATCGCCCACCAGCGCGGTTCCGGCACCGCCACGCACCAAACCCACCCCGGCCCACAGATTGGGGCTGATCTCCAGATTGTCTTTCTTGCCGCCGTGCAATGCCGCCATTCGTTGTTGCCCTACGGAGTCAAACCGAGCGAAGGCCTGCTGGGCATCGGCGATGGTCTTTTCATCCAGATTGGCAATCAGCCGGTCGGCAGCTCGCCAGGCTTCCTCGGTGGTTTCGCGCACGATGACGTGCAGGCGGATACCGAAACGCACCTGGCGACCTTTGGCTGCGGCCTTGGCGCGTACCTCGGCAATTTTTTCTTTTACCTGCGCCGGCGGCTCGCCCCAGGTGAGGTACATTTCAACCTGATCGGCTGCCAGATCCTGCGCAGCGGCGGAGGATCCGCCGAAATAGAGCGGTGGGCGTGGCTGTTGCACCGGTGGGTACAGCAGTTTTGCGCCCTTTACCTGAATATGTTTACCGTTAAAATCGACGGTTTCTCCTTCCAGTACCTTGCGCCAGATATGGGTGAACTCCGCCGAGGCCTCGTAGCGTTCTTCGTGATTCAGGTGCAGACCTTCCGCCGCCAATTCATCAGGATCGCCGCCGGTAACCAGATTAAACAGTGCCCGGCCATTGGAAAGACGATCCAGCGTCGCTGCCTGGCGAGCCGCCAGAGTGGGTGAAATAATGCCGGGGCGCAGGGCTACCAGGAATTTCAGTCGTTGGGTGACCGGGATCAGCGAAGCGGCCACCAGCCAGGAGTCTTCACAGGAGCGGCCGGTAGGGATCAGCACGCCACCAAAACCCAATCGATCGGCCGCCTGGGCGATTTGCTGTAAATAACCGTAATCGACGCTGCGGGCACCTTCAGTACTGCCAAGATAGTGACCGTCACCGTGGGTGGGTAAAAACCAAAATACGTTCAGGCTCATCGTCAGTTCTCCTAAATTATTGTGCGCTTGGGTGCCAGATGCGTTGCGAAATATCGACTTTTACCGGCACCAGGCGGTTGGCATAAAACAGATCGGCCGTTTGCTGCTGAGCGGCTATGGTGTGCGCATCCAGAGGTTTGATGGCGGTGGGCGGGCGGTGATCCAGATAGGTCGAAATCACTTTCTCCGGCAGGCCCATGGCATTGGCCAGCAGCGTGACGCTTTGCGCACGGTCGCTTAGGGTCAGCGCATCAGCCTGAGTCAGCGTATCGAGTACCTGTTGAATAAAGGGTCCATTGGCCTCGGTATAAGTTCGCACCGCCAGATAGAAGGAGCCGGTTTGATTCAGATCGGTACCGTCACCCAGTACCCGCACGCCGCCCTGCAACAAGGCCGCGGAATAGTAGGGATCCCAAATTGTCCAGGCATCGACATTGCCCTGCTGGAAGGCGGCGCGGGCATCGGCCGGGGTCAGATAGACGGGCTGAATATCGGTGAATTTCAGCCCGGCTTTTTGCAATGAGCGCAGCAGCAAATTGTGGGAGCTGGAGCCTTTCTGGAAGGCAACCTTGTGGCCCTTTAGCTCCGCGACGGTTTTGATCGGGCTGTTTTCTGGCACCAGGATCACTTCTGCCTTGGGTTTTGGTGGCTCTACGCCGACATACAGCAGATCTGCACCGGCAGCCTGGGCGAAGATCGGCGGAATATCGCCGGTACTGCCCAGATCGATACTGCCGACGTTCAGCGCTTCAAGCATTTGCGGGCCGGCGGGGAATTCGATCCAACTGATTTTAGTGTTGGGAAAACGCTGTTCCAACAGCCGATGGGTTTTTGCCAATACCAGACTGACCGATCCCTTTTGGTAGCCAATGCGAAACTGCGCCGGATCCTGTGCGCTGGCGGCATTGGTCCATGCCAATGAGAGGATGCCTGCCAATGCGCTGGTGCCCAGCCAACGGCCCAGTGAAGAAAGTCGTTTCATGTTTATTTCCTTATATGCTGTGCCGTCAGGCGGTTTGGCGGGCAAACAGGGAAGGGGAGAGCCTGGCTCTCGGCGGCTTGCGGCGGCCCAATGCCAGATAAAAGCTTTCCAGGGCTTCTTCCAGCCGGACAGCCAGATTTTCGGCCAGGGTGACCTCTTCCCCGTCCAGCACCACCTGACTGTCATCGGCAAATACCCCGTGCAGCACTTCCTGCGCTTTCAGCGCCGCCAGAACCGGCTTGAGGGCGTAGTCCACTGCCAACATATGGCCAATGGAACCGCCGGTGGCCAGCGGCAATACCACCTTATGATCCAGCGCACGCTCTGGCAGCAGATCCAGCAGGGTCTTCAGCGCGCCAGAAAACGAAGCCTTATACACCGGTGTCGAGACCAGCAGGCCATCTGCCTGTGCCAGTTGCTCGGTAAAGGCTTTGATCGCCGGGCTGTTAAAATTGGCATACAGTAAATCTTCGGCATCAAAATCATGCAGGGTATAGGAAATCACCTCCACGCCTTGCTGCTGCAACCAGTTTTTACTCACAGAAAGCAGTGCCGCCGAGCGTGATGGGATGCGAGGGCTGCCGGCCAGTGATATAACGCGCATTACCACTCCTTATAACTAAAAGTTAGGTTTAATCATGAAATTGTCGAGAAGTGTTTTAAACCTATCAGTAATAAGGTGGGTTACTTAAATCTCATTTTTCGATTTTGTTATGCGCAAATGCGGATTGGCGGCGGTTTTGGCTCAGAAGGGGGAAAACGATTGCGTAAAAAACGCTTTTTTTGCTTTTAATCAATTCCAATTGGTCAGGGGATACCGGATAATACGCCCCCGGTTTGCAACCGGGAAATCAGGAGAGTACATGTACTACCCCCTCATCAGAAAAGCGTTGTTCCAGCTCGATCCCGAGCGTGCGCATGAATTGACTTTTCAACAGCTTCGCCGTGTCACCGGCACCCCGTTAGAATTCCTTATTCGTCAGTCTGTGCCGACCAAACCGGTAAGCTGCATGGGGCTCTCTTTTAAAAACCCATTGGGCTTGGCCGCCGGTCTGGATAAAGACGGCGAGTGTATCGATGCGTTTGGCGCTATGGGTTTTGGTTTTGTCGAAGTCGGCACCGTGACGCCGCGCCCGCAGTCGGGCAATGACAAACCGCGCCTGTTCCGTATTGTGGAGGCCGAAGGCCTGATCAACCGCATGGGCTTTAATAACCAGGGTGTGGATAATCTGGTTGAAAACGTTAAGAAATCCCATTTCGGCGGTATTCTGGGGATTAATATCGGCAAGAATAAAGATACCCCGGTTGAGCAAGGAAAAGACGATTATCTGATCT
>RCUM01001077.1_pt1 | contig 11989 bp, 12 predicted proteins | sample 2166141 | NCBI WGS metagenome assembly RCUM01 (sample SAMN09932756, study PRJNA488358) | compost metagenome | isolation source: compost soil in crotonic acid-enriched | place: Germany: Experimental Botanical Garden
CAGCGATGTTACGCCGTGATTTTATCAAATTGACCGCTGCGCTGGGCGCGGCAAGTGCTTTACCCTTGTGGAGCCGGGGCGTGTGGGCAGCCGAGCTGCCGGCGTTGCCGATCCCGCCGCTGTTGATGCCGGACGCTCAAGGGAACATAGCGCTGGCGCTGCAAACCGGCGAAATGAACTGGCTGCCGGGCAAGGCGACCCAAACCTGGGGCGTTAATGGGGCGTTATTGGGGCCTGCGGTGCGATTGCAGCGCGGCAAGCCGGTGACGGTGGATATTCGCAATGGCTTGCCGGAGGCCAGTACCGTTCACTGGCACGGCCTGGAAATCCCCGGTGACGTTGATGGCGGCCCGCAGGCACTGATTCAGCCAGGTACCACGCGCAGGGTGCAGTTCAAGGTCGAACAGCCCGCAGCCACCTGCTGGTTCCATCCGCATACTCACGGCAAGACCGGCCAGCAAGTGATGATGGGTTTGGCGGGGCTGGTTCTGCTGGAAGACGACGAGAGCAGCAAGTTGCCGCTGCCTAAAACCTGGGGGCAGGATGATGTTCCGGTGATCCTGCAGGACAAACGGTTGGGTAAAGATGCACAGATTGAATACCAGCTGGACGTAATGAGTGCCGCAGTAGGCTGGTTCGGTGACCGCATGTTCACCAACGGTGCCCAGTATCCACGGCATGTGTCACCGCGCGGTTGGCTGCGTTTGCGTTTCCTCAACGGTTGTAATGCGCGTTCACTGAATCTGGCAACCAGCGATAATCGACCGCTCTACGTGATCGCCAGCGACGGCGGCTTTTTGGCCGAGCCGGTCAAGCTGACCGAACTGTCGATGCTGATGGGCGAACGCTTTGAAGTGCTGGTGGATGCCTCCGACGGCAAGCCTTTCGATATTGTTACGCTGCCGGTTAAACAGATGGGCATGACGCTGGCCCCGTTCGACCAGCCGCTGCCGGTATTGCATATTCAGCCTTCGCTGGCGCAGGGTATCAAGAGCATGCCGGACAGCCTGGTCAAATTGCCCGCAATACCGGCGGTAAGCGGGATCCAGGAGCGCTGGTTGCAACTGATGATGAACCCGCAGTTGGATAAGCTGGGTATGCAGGCGTTGATGGACCGCTACGGCCATCAGGCCATGGCCGGCATGAGCATGGACCACGGCAGTATGCCTAAAGACGGTGGTGATATGGCCGGCATGAAAGGCATGGACCATGGCAGTATGAAGGGGATGGACCACGGCAATATGAAAGGGATGGATCACGGCGCCAAGTCGTTCGACTTCAGCCATGCCAATATGATCAACGGCAAGGCCTTCGACATGACCAAGCCGATGTTTGAGGCCAAGCGCGGCAAATACGAAAAATGGACCATTTCGGGTGAGGGCGACATGATGCTGCATCCGTTCCATATTCACGGCACCCAGTTCCGCATCCTGTCGGAAAACGGCAAACCTCCGGCGGCCCACCGCAGCGGCTGGAAAGACACGGTGCGGGTCGAAGGTTGGCGCAGTGAAGTATTGGTGCGCTTTGATCACCCAGCCAATAGCGATCATGCCTATATGGCCCACTGCCACCTGTTGGAGCATGAAGATACCGGCATGATGCTGGGCTTTACCGTCACCGACTGATCACCCCCATGGAACAACTGGCGGCGCACTCGCGTCGCCACGCTTGGTTTGGCCTTGGGAAGTGGCTATACTGCTTAAAATATCAGCTATGGAGGGAAGCATTATGTCGACAAAATTGGACCCTATCGTCTCGGAGTTTGAAACTCAAGAGCAGGCTGACCACTACGACCGTTGGTTTCGGAGCCAGGTTGAAGCTGCAATCAATAGTAGCGCCCCTTTGATCCCTCATGATGAAGTCATGGCCGGTGCCCGCAAGATTATCGAAGAAGCTAAAGCTAAAAGAAAATCAGCCTGATGCTGACCGTCAAATGGACTGACGAGGCAAAAACGGGTTTATATACCCTGATCGCTTTTATCGCGGAACAAAATCCAGTTGCCGCTGAGTCGCTGATGCAGCGTATAGAAGAATCGGTCATTCCGGTAACTGAACATCCGTATTTGTTCCGAACCGGGCGCGTAGCCGGAACTCGGGAAATAGTGGTACACCCAAATTATATAGTGATTTATCGCGTATTAGCGGAGCATATCGAGGTGTTAAGTGTGCTTCATGCCCGTCAGGAATACCCTCGAGCTATACCCTAAACTTAGTTGATACCTGAACCCGCCAGATTCAACGGGCGGCGCACTCGCGTCGCCAGCGGCGTCAGGCTATGCTAAACTCTGCGCCCTTCTTCCGGCAACTGACCTGAAAACTATGAAACACACTGTAGAAGTAATGATTTCCGAGCAGGAAGTTAAGACCCGTATCGCCGAACTTGGCCGCCAGATCACCGAAGATTACCGCGATAGCGGCAGTGATATGGTGCTGGTCGGGCTGCTGCGCGGTTCCTTTATGTTCATGGCCGATCTGTGTCGCACCATTGAAGTGCCGCATGAGGTCGACTTTATGACCGCCTCCAGCTACGGCAGCGGCATGTCCACCACCCGTGACGTGAAAATCCTCAAGGATTTGGATGAAGACATCCGTGGCAAAGACGTGCTGATCGTCGAAGACATCATTGACTCCGGCAATACGCTGAACAAAGTGCGCGAAATTCTGGCGTTGCGCGGGCCGAAATCACTGGCGATTTGCACTCTGTTGGACAAGCCTGAACGTCGTGAAGTCGAAGTGCCGGTGGAGTACGTGGGCTTCCCGATCCCGGACGAGTTCGTGGTGGGTTATGGCATCGATTACGCTCAGCGTTATCGCCATTTGCCGTACGTCGGCAAAGTAGTGCTGCTGGACGAGTAATATGCGGTGGGCGCGGTTTGCCGCGCCCCTGACAGGATTAAATCCCCTTATCCTGCTGCAGTGTAGCCATCGCCTTGCGATAGCCCATTTCCAGGCTTTCCCGGCTGGTGGCTGCAACTTCCAGATCCCGCAGACGTCCGTCTTGGATCCCGTACACCCAACCGTGAATCATCACTTTCTGCCCGCGTTTCCACGCTGACTGCATAATGGTGGAATGGCCCAGGTTATAGACTTGCTCAATCACGTTGATTTCACAGAGTACGTCGAGGCGCTGTTCTGGCTCCAGCTCACCCAACAGTGAACTGTGTTTGTACCAGAGATCGCGGATGTGCAGCAGCCAGTTGTTGATCAGCCCCAGCTCAGGGTTCTCAACCGCGGCTTCTACGCCACCACAGCCCAGGTGTCCGCAGATAATAATATGCTCAACTTCCAGAACGTCGACGGCGTACTGCACCACCGACAGGCAGTTTAAATCGGTGTGAATCACCAGGTTGGCCACGTTACGGTGAACAAAGAGTTCACCCGGCTCCAGCCCGGTCAGTCTTTCCGCGGGAACGCGGCTGTCTGAACAACCTATCCATAAAAAGCGAGGCTTCTGCGCCTGGGCCAAACGTTCAAAAAAGTTCGGGTCTTCCTTGCTGATGTTAGCCGACCAGGTATGGTTATTAGCGATAAGCTTTTCGATTTCTTTCATGGAGGTTATAGACCTGTAACGGACAGATTGCGTTGGGGTAATATAGGACAAGCGTCACAGTTTGGAAATCGGAACAGCTACGCTAGAGGGTATTCAGCCACTTTTTATACAGTAAAGCGGGATGGAACCTGAATTTTCCGCACGGATTTGCCTCAGTGAAAACGCTGCTGATGATAAGATCATCTTCATTACAAAAACGCAGCAGCATACTCATCGTCACAAGGTACTTTTTAACTTATGAATTATGCACTGGAAATAGCGCAGCTCACCAAGACTTACGCCGGTGGCGTCAAGGCGTTGCGCGGGATCGACCTGAACGTCGAGGCGGGGGATTTCTACGCCTTGCTGGGGCCTAACGGCGCCGGAAAATCAACGACCATCGGCATTATCAGTTCGCTGGTTAATAAGACGTCCGGCAGCGTGCGGGTGTTCGGCTACGACATCGATAAAGACATCGTCAACGCCAAGCGCCAACTTGGGCTGGTGCCGCAGGAGTTCAACTTTAACCCGTTCGAAACCGTGATGCAGATTGTGGTCAATCAGGCGGGCTACTATGGCGTGACCCGCCGCGAAGCCTTGGCTCGTGCGGAAAAATACCTGACTCAGCTGGATTTGTGGGGCAAGCGCGAAGAACGCGCTCGCATGTTGTCCGGCGGCATGAAGCGCCGCTTGATGATCGCCCGGGCCTTGATGCATCAGCCAAAACTGCTGATCCTCGATGAACCGACTGCCGGGGTGGATATCGAGCTGCGTCGCTCGATGTGGGGCTTCCTGAAAGAGCTTAACGCCCAGGGCACCACCATTATTCTCACCACTCACTATCTGGAAGAAGCAGAAATGCTGTGCCGCAATATCGGTATTATCCAGAACGGTGATCTGGTGGAGAACACCTCGATGAAAGGCCTGCTGGCCAAGCTGAAGTCCGAAACCTTTATCCTCGATCTGGCGGCGAAAAGCCCGCTGCCGAAGCTGGACGGCTACCGTCATCGCCTGACGGACACCTCGACGCTGGAGGTGGAAGTGATGCGCGAGCAGGGCCTGAACGGCCTGTTTACCCAACTCAGCGCACAGGGCGTCCAGGTCCTGAGCATGCGTAACAAGGCCAACCGGCTGGAAGAGCTGTTTGTCACCCTGGTTAACGGTAATGGAGAAAAAGCATGACGCGTTTGTATTGGGTGGCTTTACAGAGTATCTGGGCCAAAGAGATCAACCGTTTTGCCCGTATCTGGATCCAGACCCTGGTGCCGCCGGTGATCACCATGACGCTGTATTTCATCATCTTCGGCAACCTGATTGGTTCGCGCATTGGCGATATGCACGGTTTTGATTACATGCAGTTTATCGTGCCCGGCCTGATTATGATGGCGGTAATCACCAACTCGTACGCCAACGTCGCATCGTCGTTTTTCAGCGCCAAGTTCCAGCGCAATATCGAAGAGTTGCTGGTGGCGCCGGTGCCGACTCATGTGGTGATTGCCGGTTACGTCGGCGGCGGCGTGGCGCGCGGTATTTGCGTCGGCGTGCTGGTGACGGTGATCTCGCTGTTCTTTGTGCCGCTGCAGGTGCATGCCTGGTGGGTGATTGTGGTCACGCTGCTGCTGACGGCAATCCTGTTCTCGCTGGCGGGCCTGATCAACGCGGTGTTCGCCACTACCTTTGACGACATCAGCCTGATCCCGACGTTCGTATTGACGCCGCTGACCTATCTGGGCGGGGTTTTCTATTCGCTGACGCTGCTGCCGCCGTTCTGGCAGGCGGTGTCCAAACTGAACCCGATCGTCTATATGATCAGCGGTTTCCGCTACGGCTTCCTCGGCATCAGTGATGTGCCGTTGGTGCTGACCATGGCGGTGCTGGTGGCGTTTATCCTGGTGTTCTATCTGCTGTCCTGGTACCTGATAGAGCGCGGTCGTGGCCTGCGCACCTGATGTACTGACGCCCCCGGACCCGCGTTCGGGGGCGCTGTTATCGATCTGAAGCCGGCATCACATAAATCAATAGAATTGCTCACATAACCCCTTTCTCCCCGATGTTCAAATCGTGCTATGCTGACGCTCCACACTTTCTCCATTTTGTTATATACCCTATGAATTTCAAGTTGCAGCCAGGCGGCCAACTTACTCATCCTCAGGCGCTTACTTTAGTAAGTCACTGGGGTGAGTGCAGGTAACAACTTGAAAGGCGACGGGTATTACGCACTCGTAAGCAGAACATAACCATGCGGTCTACACACAAGATAGCGGCTGGGTTACTCGGCATTCTATTGTCCCTTGTCGCCCCGGCAAGCCTGGCAAATTTGTTGTCGGAAGACAGTGCCGTTAAATCCGAATATATGGAAGCGCAACGCGACAGTGAGGTTTATTCGCTGATTGGCGAGCATGTCATTCCTGTCGGTGAAGTGAAGCAGGGGCAACTGATCCAGGTGTTCCCGGCGGATGCAGAATATTACGAGTTCAAATTCGGCCACGGCACGGGTTTTATCGATAAAGACGATGTGCGAGAGCTTAAAAAATCACGCAAGGTGAAAGACGATCTGGGGGAGTTGAATAAACCGCTGACTAACCAGAACCTGATCACGCAGAAGGCGATCAACGTCTATACCGATGCGGATAACACCAGCGATGTGTTTGGAGTACTGGAACAGAACCTGCGCTACCCGATTATCGGCAAGCTGAAAGATCGGCTCAACAACACCTGGTATGAGGTTAATATTGGCGATCGCCTGGGTTATGTCAGTGAGCTGGACTGCGAGATTGACACCGGTATACCGATACTGACCTATCATCATCTGCTGAAAAACGAAGAGAACAAGCGCTTCCGCCATACCTCGACGACCACCTCTGACGTGGCGTTCAGTAACCAGATGACCTATCTGAAGCAGGCGGGCTACGACACCATTTCCCTGTATCAGTTGGAAGCCTACCTGAAAAACCAGATCAATCTGCCGGGCAGGGCGGTGGTGCTGACATTTGATGACGGGCTGAAATCGGTCTATCGCTACGCTTACCCGGTCTTGAAGAATTACGGCTTCCGTGCCACGGCGTTTATTATTTCTTCACGCATCAAGCGTCACCCGCAGAAGTGGAACCCAGATTCGCTGCAGTTTATGAGCATTTCCGAGCTAAAGCAGATTCAGGACGTGTTCGACGTGCAGTCGCATACCCATTTCCTGCATCGTACCGACGGTAATCGTCAACCGATCCTGCTCAGTCGTTCGCTGCACAATATTGAATTCGATTTTGAGCGCTCACGCCGCGCGCTGTCGCAGTTTAATCCGCATGTGCTGTATGTCTCCTACCCATTTGGCGGCTACAATCAGCGGGCGATACAGGCTGCGAAAGACGCCGGTTTTCATATGGCGGTGACCACGGTGCAGGGCAAAGTGAAACCGGGGGATAACCCCTATACGCTGAAACGGCTGTATATTCTGCGCACCGACTCGATTCAGACCATGGCGGACAGAATAGCCAATAAACCGGGAACGCTGGTGGTGCAATAATCAGGAAGGAACGGGCGCCGGCAGCGCCCGTTTTTACTTTTATGCGACCTGAACCGGCACGGCTTTTGCCTTGCGCTGCAGGTGGTTGTCACCCTCGAAGTAGCCCACTTTCGGGCGGTGTTGGCGGGCATCGGCATCGCTCATCTGTACGTAGGAGCAGATGATCAGTTTGTCGCCCACGCAGGCGCAGCGTGCTGCCGCACCATTGACCGAAATAATGCGCGAACCGCGTTCGGCGGCGATGGCATAGGTTGAGAAACGCTGACCGTTATCAACGTTATAAATATCGATAGCTTCATATTCCAGAATGCCTGCGGCCTCCAGGAAATCCTGATCGATGGCGCAGGAGCCTTCATAGTGCAAGTCGGCCTGAGTCACTTTCACCCGATGCAGCTTGCCTTGCAGCATAGTACGTATCATAACTTTACCTAACTGAGTATCAGCCTTCACAGGCGATTGAGGTTGAACATCCATCCGGCGTTTATCGTCACCGATAAGTCCCTCCATGTCTACTTTCAGAGGGGCTGAAACAGTGACGATTGCACAAAAAGTAGCTTACAGCGTCAGGTCAACCTGCTGGTTGTCGATCAGGCGCGCCTTGCCCAGCCAGGCGGCCATCAGTACCACTGCGCGTTGGCTTTCAACACCCAGCGGTTGCAGGCTGTCCGCGTCACGGATAAACAGTTCGTCCGGGGTGAAACCGGCGGCGCGCAGGTGCGCGGCGGTTTGCTCCAGCAGATCGTCGACGTGGCGCTCGCCGTTGCTGAGTTGTTCTGCCAATGCGTTCATGATCTTGCTGAGCTGAGGGGCTATTTTGCGTTCTTCGGCAGTCAGGTAGCCGTTGCGCGAGCTGAGCGCCAGGCCGTCTTTAGCGCGCACGGTCGGCACGCCGACGATATCGATGTCGTACCCCATGTCCGCCACCATCTTGCGGATCAGCGCCAGTTGCTGGTAGTCCTTCTCGCCAAAACAGGCCAGATTGGGCTGAACCAGATTGAACAGTTTGCTGACGATGGTGGCGACGCCGCGGAAATGACCGGGGCGGCTGGCGCCTTCCAGCATGGTGGAAATGCCCGGCACGTCGACATAGGTTTGCTGTTCCAGCCCCTGCGGGTAGACATCGGCCGGCGCCGGTGCGAACACCAGGTCGACGTTGCGGCGGGTCAGCTTTTCGCTGTCCTCCTGCAGGGTGCGCGGGTAGCGCGCCAGATCGTCAGGGCGTTCGAACTGCATCGGATTCACGAAAATGCTGACCACCACGATGTCGGCGCGCGCGCGGGCTTCATCAACCAGCGTCATATGGCCTTCGTGCAGATTGCCCATGGTCGGTACCAACGCGATGCGTTTGCCGTCCTGGCGCCAGCGGCGGATCTGCTGACGCAGCAAAGGCAGGGTTTCGATAATAATCATTGATAGCTCCTGGAACGATCGCTTAATTAAAAGAGTGTTCTTCAGCGGGGTAAGCGCCTTGCTCCACTTCCTGCATATACTGTTGCACCGCCAGGCGAATATCGCCGCTTTGCGCCAGGAAGTTTTTAGCGAATTTCGGCGTATGGCCACCGGTAATGCCAAAGGCGTCGTGCATCACCAGGATCTGGCCATCGGTCACGTTGCCGGCGCCAATGCCGATCACCGGAATGGACAGCGCTTCGGTGATCTTGCGCGCCAGTTCGGTCGGTACGCACTCCAGCACCAGCAGTTGCATGCCGGCCAGCTCCAGATTTTGCGCATCTTCCAGCAGTTGTTTGGCGGCGAGCTCGTCACGGCCTTGCACCTTGTAGCCACCGAATACGTTCACCGACTGCGGCGTCAGGCCGAGATGGCCGCACACCGGCACGGCGCGCTCGGTGAGCATTTTCACCGTTTCGCACAGCCAACTGCCGCCTTCCAGTTTCACCATATTGGCGCCGGCCTGCATCAGTTCGGCGGCGTTGGCGAAGGCCCGTTCCGGGGTGGCGTAACTCATGAAAGGCATGTCAGCCAGCAGCAGGCAGGCCGGGGCGCCACGGCGTACGGCTCGGGTGTGGTAAGCGATGTCGGCGACGGTGACCGGCAGCGTGGAGTCGTGGCCCTGCAGCGTCATGCCCAGCGAATCGCCCACCAGCAGCACTTTAACGCCTTGCTCTTCAAACAGTTTGGCAAAGCTGGCATCGTAGGCGGTGAGGGAAGCAAACTTGCGTTGTTCCTGCTTCCACTGGCGCAAATGGGTCACGGTGGTGGGTTTCATCACTACGTCTCCTGAATAGAGCCGCGCGATACGCGCAGGGCCCTGGCTGCAAAAAAGTGCTGTCATTCTACTGTAACCCTAACGGGGTGGGTAGCGCAGATCATAATGCTTAAGCGGTTCTTAAGAACCTTGTGGTGTAATGGGCGGCAATGGCTAAAAAAGGACGCACATGCGAATTCTGCTGATAGAAGATGACAAGTTAATCGGCGACGGTATCAAGGCCGGGCTGACCAGGTTGGGCTTTAATCTGGACTGGTTTACCGATGGACTGGTCGGCAAAAATGCGCTGGAAAGCGCGCCTTACGATGCGGTGATCCTCGACTTGAGCCTGCCGGGCCTCGATGGCCTGGATCTGTTGCGTCAGTGGCGGCAGGCCGGCCATGACGTGCCGGTGCTGATCCTGACCGCGCGTGATGCACTGGAGCAACGGGTGAGCGGTCTGCAAAGCGGCGCCGATGATTACCTGTGCAAACCTTTTGCCCTGACGGAGGTTGCGGCGCGCCTGCAGGCCTTGATTCGCCGTCGTCACGGCCAACTGATGCCGCAACTGGTCCATGGCAATGTGGTGTTCGATACCGCAACCCGCAGCGTGAGCTGTAACGGTGAGCCGGTCACGCTGACCCCGCGTGAATTGGCGGTGCTGGAGCTGTTTTTGCATAACAAGGGGCGGGTATTGGCACGGCCGCTGATCCAGGAAAAACTGTACAACTGGGACGACGAAGTCAGCAGCAACGCGGTGGAGGTGCATATCCATCATCTGCGGCGCAAGCTGGGTAACGGGTTTATCCGCACCATACACGGCGTGGGTTATACGCTGGGGGACAACGCGTGAAACATCTTAGTTTGCGGCTGCGGCTGATCCTGATTTTCAGCCTGCTGGCGTTATTGACCTGGTGCGCTGCCAGCCTGGTGGCCTGGAAGATGAGCCGCAATACCATCAACGAAGTCTTCGATACCCAGCAGATGCTGTTTGCCAAACGGCTGGCAACCGCCAATCTGGGCGATCTGTTGGCAGACGAGAGCGTGCGCAGCCTGCCGAAAACCAAAAAACTGGTGCATCACGGCAAGCGTGGCGAGCAGGATGATGATGCGCTGGCGTTCGCCATCTTCGACCGCAGCGGCAAGATGCTGCTCAACGACGGGGAGAACGGGGCGGATTTCCGTTTTGACGGCGACCGTGAAGGCTTCACCGACGGAGAACGTAAGGGCGATGACGACAGTTGGCGGTTGCTGTGGCTGACCAGCCCGGATGGCCGTTATCGCATCGTGGTGGGGCAGGAGTGGGATTATCGCCGGGATATGGCGCTGGGCATGGTAACCGGGCAACTGGTGCCGTGGCTGGTGACGCTGCCGATACTGATGCTGCTGATTGCGCTGATGGTCGGGCGCGAGCTGCGGCCATTACGCACCGTCGCTGCCGGGCTGCGTAAACGCGCACCGGACGATGCCACGCCGCTGGATGCTGGTCAGGTACCGACCGAAGTCCGGCCATTGGTCGATGCGCTTAATGCTCTGTTTGCCCGAATCAATGCGCTGTTGGTGCGTGAACGCCGTTTTACTTCTGACGCCGCCCACGAACTGCGTAGCCCGTTGGCGGCGCTGCGGGTGCAAACGGAAGTGGTACAACTGGCCGGTGATGACGAGCAGATGCGTGAGCATGCGCTGGGCAATCTGACGGTAGGTATCGATCGCGCCACCCGGTTGGTGGATCAACTGCTGACGCTGTCGCGGTTGGATTCCCTGTCAGACCTCGCCGAGCTGGAAGCTGCCGACTGGAGCCAACTGGTACCGATGACGTTGGCTGAGCAGGATCGCTATGCTCATGCGGCCGGCGTCACGCTACGTTACGAACAGCAGGGGATGCCACCACCGTTACAGGGGCAAGCGTTGCTGCTGTCGCTGCTGGTGCGCAACCTGGTGGATAATGCGGTGCGTTACACCCCGACGGGCGGTACGGTCACGGTGAGGCTGACAGAGCGTCTGTTGACGGTGGTAGACGATGGCCCGGGCGTGACGACGGAACATCTGGCGCGGTTGGGGGAGCGTTTTTATCGTCCACCGGGTCAGGAACAGACCGGTAGCGGGTTGGGGTTGTCAATTGTGCAACGCATTGCCGGTTTACACGGGCTGCGGGTTAGCTTCGCCAATCGGCCTGAAGGGGGCTTTGTTACTCAGGTAGCGCTGTAGGGGCGTTCTGTATATCCTGCGCCGACTTAGGCTTTTTGCCTGGGTTGGTGCCAGAGCTCCATGCCGTTTTGCGGTACGCGCTTCAGGCAGCTGACCAGCGATTCGCCGTCCGGGAAGACTAACTCGGGGGCGATTTCTGCCAACGGATAGAGCATAAACTCACGCTCTTTCAGACCGTAGTGCGGCACCGTCAGGCGATCGGTATGGATCACTTGTTCGCCATACAGCATGATATCCAGATCGAGGGTGCGTGGGCCCCAGCGCTCATCTTTGCGCACGCGGCCCTGATTGCGTTCAATCGCCTGGGTGTGATCGAGTAACTGTTCGGCGGGCAGCAAGGTATCCAGTGCCACCACCGCATTGAGAAAGTCCGGCTGGTTCTGCGGCCCCAGCGGCTTGGTGCGGTAAAACGACGAACAGAGGATCAACCGGGTGCGCGGAAGATGCTCCAGCGCCTCCAGTGCGGCTTTCACCTGTTGCAGCGGTTGCGCCAGGTTACTCCCCAGCGCGATATAAACGCGGATCA
>RCUM01001078.1_pt1 | contig 11988 bp, 9 predicted proteins | sample 2166141 | NCBI WGS metagenome assembly RCUM01 (sample SAMN09932756, study PRJNA488358) | compost metagenome | isolation source: compost soil in crotonic acid-enriched | place: Germany: Experimental Botanical Garden
AACCAGTATATCCCTTTATTCGCCCTGTTGGCAAAATCATCAGTTTTTAACTGAGCGCCACGCCGATGGCGAACAATACGTTGGCCAGCAGCGCCGCCTTGACCATATGTTCCAGCATCGGCCGCATGCCGGCCGGGGTCGGATCGCGCAGTACGCGCAGGCCATGACGCACCAGCAGCGGGATAGCCAGCACAAACAGCCAACCCCACAGGCTATGCAGATTAAGCAGCGTAAACAGCGCAAAACACGCAACCGCGCCAATCAGCAGCAGGGCGTGGTAGTAGCGCGCCTTCTGCGGGCCGAGCCGCACCGCCAGGGTATTTTTGCCGTTGGCGCGATCGCTTTCGATATCGCGCAGGTTATTGATATTGAGTACCGCGGTTGCCAGCAGACCGCAGGCGGTGGCCGGCAACATCACTATGCTGTCAAAAGCGTGGGTTTGCAGGTAGTAGGTGCCCGCTACGCTCAGCCAACCAAAGAACACCAGCACCGAAATATCGCCCAATCCCAGATAACCGTAAGGCTTGTTACCTACGGTGTAGGTAATGGCGGCGACGATAGAAAGCCCGCCCAGCACCAGAAAGCCTATGACGTCGCTGGGCTGCTCACAGGCCACGGCGATCAGCGAACAACCGGCGATGGCAATCAATACCACCGTCACGACCAGCGCGCGTTTCATCTGTGCCTGGGTGATCATGCCTTTCTGCATGCCGCGTAGCGGTCCGATACGATCTTCCTTGTCGCTGCCTTTTACCGCATCGCCATAGTCGTTCGCCAGATTGGAGAGAATTTGCAGCAAGCCGGCAGTCAGCAGCGCCAGCAGCGCCACGCCGGGTTTCAGGCTGTCATGCCAGGCGGCAATGGCGGAACCGACGACGATCGAGGCAAAGGCCAGCGGCAGGGTGCGCGGTCGTAAACTTTCAAGCCAGGCTCTGGCCGGGGAGGTGGAAGTTGATGAGCTCATTTTTCGCTTCAGAGTAAGTGGCTGTGTCCGTTAGAAATAATTGTGGGAGGCAATGCCTCCCACACAGATGACCGACAGGACATGATTGAGCGATTATAGGATAAAACGACTCAAATCTTCATCCGCTACCAGTTCATCCAGATGATTACGCACGTAATCCGCATCAATTGTAATGGATTGGCCGTTAATTTCACTCGCATCGTAGGAAATATCTTCCATCAGACGCTCAAGCACGGTGTGCAGACGGCGCGCGCCGATGTTTTCGGTGCTTTCGTTAACCTGCCACGCGGCTTCGGCGATGCGGCGGATACCTTCGGCGGTGAACTCGATATTGACGCCTTCGGTGCCCATCAACGCTTTGTACTGCTCGGTTAACGAGGCGCTTGGCTCGGTCAGGATGCGCTCGAAATCTTCGGTGGTCAGCGCCTGCAATTCAACGCGGATCGGCAGGCGGCCCTGCAGTTCCGGGATCAAATCCGACGGGCTGGCGGTCTGGAACGCGCCGGAGGCGATAAACAGAATGTGATCGGTTTTCACCATGCCGTGCTTGGTGGAAACGGTACAGCCTTCCACCAGCGGCAGAAGATCGCGCTGCACGCCTTCGCGTGACACGTCCGGGCCGGAGCTTTGACCACCGCGCTTACAGATTTTGTCGATCTCGTCGATAAACACGATGCCGTGTTGCTCAACCGCTTCGATCGCCTGCTCTTTCAGCTCTTCCGGGTTCACCAGCTTGGCGGCTTCTTCTTCGATCAACAGCTTGAAGGCTTCTTTGATCTTCAGCTTGCGCGGTTTGTGCTTCTGGCCGCCGAGGTTCTGGAACATCGACTGCAACTGATTGGTCATCTCTTCCATGCCCGGAGGCGCCATGATTTCGACGCCCATTGGCGCAGAAGCCAGATCGATTTCAATCTCTTTGTCGTCCAGCTGGCCTTCACGCAGTTTCTTGCGGAATGCCTGACGCGCGGCCGACGGCTCTTGATGTTCTTCCGGCTGACCCCAGTTGTTTTTGGCCGGTGGGATCAGGACGTCGAGAATGCGTTCTTCCGCCATCTCTTCGGCGCGGGTGCGGTTTTTCTCGATCGACTGCAGACGCACCATTTTGATCGCGGCGTCGGTCAGATCGCGGATGATGGAATCCACTTCTTTACCGACATAACCTACTTCGGTGAACTTGGTGGCTTCTACCTTGATGAAGGGGGCATTGGCCAGCTTCGCCAGACGACGGGCGATTTCAGTTTTACCGACGCCGGTCGGGCCGATCATCAGAATATTTTTTGGCGTAACTTCATGACGCAGCATCTCATCGAGCTGCATCCGGCGCCAGCGGTTACGCAGGGCGATGGCAACGGCACGTTTGGCCTTGTTCTGGCCGATAATGTAGCTGTCCAGCTCGCTGACGATCTCGCGCGGGGTCATTTCAGACATAGTATTCGATCCTTACGCTTTGGAAGGCAATTCTTCGATGGTGTGGAAATGGTTGGTGTAAATACAGATGTCACCGGCGATGTTGAGGGATTTATCAACGATTTCGCGGGCGCTCAGCTCGGTATTTTCCAACATCGCACGAGCGGCAGCCTGGGCGTATGGGCCGCCGGAACCGATCGCAATCAAATCATTTTCAGGCTGGATCACGTCACCGTTGCCGGTGATGATCAGCGAGGAGTTTTCATCCGCGACTGCCAGCAGCGCTTCGAGCTTGCGCAGCATGCGGTCGGTGCGCCAGTCTTTCGCTAATTCAACGGCTGCTTTCACCAGGTGACCCTGGTGCATTTCCAGCTTGCGCTCGAACAGCTCAAACAGCGTGAAGGCATCCGCAGTGCCACCGGCGAAACCGGCAATCACTTTGTCGTTATACAGGCGACGCACTTTCTTGACGTTGCCCTTCATTACCGTATTGCCCAAGGTGGCCTGGCCATCGCCACCGATCACTACCTGGCCGTTGCGGCGTACGCTTACAATTGTTGTCACGAGCAGACCCTCGTTGAAGACGGAAAGAAGCCCTCGCAGCGTCTGCTTGCGCAGACACTACGAGGCATATTGAGAGTATAGATGGGGGGGGATTGACGCTTTTCAACCCCCAACGGCGAGGGGAATGCAACTTGACATGCCAGCGCCCTTCAGACGCGATAGGGTTTTGTCCGCTGTTGCGCGGCTGCTGTAGGGGCCGAGCACCACGCGATTCCAACCGCCGCCGGCGGTGATGCGGCTTTCGATACCTTCAAACGCCAGGCGCGCACGGACGGATTCCGCCTGATCGGTGGCACGGAACGAACCGCATTGCACCATCCACTTCTGTTTCTGCTCAGGCTTGGTTTCCTGCTTGGCCGTTTCCTGTTTCACTTCCGGCTTGGTTTCCGGTTTTGCCTCAGGTTTTGGCTGCGGTTTAGGCTCAGGCTGCTTAACCTGGACCGGCGGCGGCGTTACCGGCTGCGGCTTGGGTTTGGGTTGAGCCTGCTGCTGGTGCTGTTGCACCGGCGCCGTGGTTGCGCCGTTGTTAAACGGATTACGCGGCTGGGTAACCTGTGGTTGCTGCACCTGTTGCTGAACTTGCTGCTGCATTTGTTGTTGCTGCACCTGCTGCTGGCGGCTGTTGCCGCGCGCCGCGGCTTGAGAAGGATCGTTATACGGCACTTCATTCAACTGCGTTGGGCGCTGTTGCATATCCGCCTGCATTTGTTCCAGCAGTTGGCGTTGTTCAGTGGTCAACTGAGTCTTGGAGTTGACTTCGCCGCCGGCCGTTGGCTCGGTCGGGGTCTGCACGCCAATCTGGCGGTTCTCCAGCTCTTTGATATAGCGCCAGCGCTCTTCCGGCTTCGGCGGCAGGCCATTGCCAGGGCGGTTGCTGTGTGCAGGTAACAACGGTACATCGTCCGGTTTATTGTGCGTAATGAAATAGAGGCCACCGATAAAGATCACCAGAAGTGCTACGGCTAGCGCCAGCACGGTTTTGGATACTTTCGGAGAACTGCTCTTTTTACGGCTGGGGGTTTTGCGCCGCGCTCCTGTGCGCCCACGGCCTACATAGTCTTTTTGTGCCACTATTATTCCGCTGTGTCCTGATGAGGAGATAAGTCCTGCATGTTACTGAACCCTAAAATATTTGACTAGCGTTTAGGGGCAGCGGTGCTGCCTCTGATAATTAATTCACTGTCCAATAGCCGGGAGCCACTTGGTACTGTCTGTCCGTGCAGTTGTTCCAACAACAGCAGCATCGCTTGCCGGCCGATCTCATAGCGCGGTTGAGCCACCGTGGTTAACGGCGGATCGCAATACTGCGTCAGCTTGATGTCGTCAAAGCCGACGATGGAAAGGTCCTGCGGTACTCGCAGCCCCATTTTTTTCGCCTGTGACAGCACGCCGATTGCCATGACGTCACTGTGGCAGAATATTGCCGTCGGGGGTTTTGGTTGCGCCATCAGCGCTGTCAGCGCCTGCGCACCGGCTTCGTACGTGAAATCACCCCGGGTAATATAGCTGCTTTCGACGTTAATGCCATTACGACGTAGCGCCTGAATGTAACCTTGCAGCCGATAATGGCTGAGAGGCATCTGTTCCGGTCCGGCGACACAGGCGATTTGCTTGTGTCCGAGCTGGTGCAAATAATGTACAGCCTCAAAGGCGGCGGTCAGGTTATCGATGTGTACCGTCGGCAGTTCCAGCTCCGGGGCAAACTCGTTGGCCATCACCATCGGCGGCAGATTGCGCTGCTCTTCCTTGCTGGCGTCGAAGGGCAGGTTGGAGCCGAGCAGCAGCATACCGTCGATTTGCTTGGTGATAATCAGATTGACGAAGGTTCGTTCCTGCTGGTTTTGCTGAGCGCAATCGCCAATCAGCACCAGATAGCCTTGTTGCGCCGCAGTCTGCTCGATCCCCTGGATCACGTCGGCGAAGAACGGATCGCAAATGTCGGGGACGATCACCAGAATGGTACGGGATTCATTGCGCTTGATATTGCGCGAGAGGGCATGAGGAGAGTAGCCCACGGCCAAGACGGCCTGCTCCACTTTCTGACGCGTCGGCGTTGACACCTTCTCCGGGTTCATCAGCGCGCGCGACACGGTTGCCGTTGAAACGCCCGCCATCTCGGCAACGTCTTTCATGGTTGCCATGGGTAATTCTTTCTTGTGTTCCAACGCCTTTCTCCTTGCGTTAGCCCCATGCCAACGCGACTACTGCAGTTTGCTCACAAATTTTGGCGTACGGTGGTGTTGTTATCATTTAGCGCCATCCGCATTCGAACATTCTGTCACGGCGCTACTTTAGGTGACAAAAATGCCTTGCCAGACATTCTAAACAGAATATGTCCCGCTTTTGTTACCTAATTTGCATAAAAAGTGTGACCTGGGAAGGTTTTTTAGCGTTCGCTCGCAATTTCAAGGGTAAACGTTTGCCTTGCCTGAACTGAATCAGACTTTTCCGGGTTCAGCTATCTATCGGATCGACGTCCAGCGTCCATTTCACCTTACGTGCCTGTGGCAGTGTACCGATCAACGGCAACGAGCTTTTCATCAACTGTTGCAGCACGCGTCGCGAAGGGTGCTGCAACAGCAGTTGCCAACGGAAGCGGCCGCCGCGTTTTGACTGCAATGCCGGGACGGGCCCCATGACCCACAACGAGTCGTCTTTCAGCGGGCTGGCTTCCAGCAGGTTGCGCAACTGCTGCAGGAACAGCGGCGCCTGTTGGTTATCGTGATCTTCCGAACGCACGATGATATGGCTGGTGTAGGGTGGCAGGAAGACGCTGTTGCGTTCCGCCAGCGTCTGTTTGGAAAAGGCCTCGTAGCCCTGCTGCAACAGAATTTGCAGCAGCGGGTGCTCCGGGTGGTGAGTCTGCAAAAGGACTTCACCCTGTTTGCCGGCGCGGCCTGCACGGCCGGAGACCTGGGTATACAGTTGGGCAAAGCGTTCAGCGGAACGGAAATCAGCCGAAAACAGCGCGCCGTCGACGTCCAGCAGGGCGACCAGCGTCACGTCCGGGAAATGGTGACCTTTTGCCAACATCTGGGTGCCGATCAAAATGCGTGAGCCACCACGGTGAATATCCGCCAGATGCTGCTCGAGCGAGCCCTTGCGGCTGGTGGTGTCTCGGTCAATACGGGTGATCGGCGTTTCCGGGAACAGCGGCGCCAGTTCGTTTTCCAATTGCTCGGTACCGACGCCGACCGAGACCAGGTGCGTTGAACCGCATTGCGGACACTGGTGCGGTACCGGCCGCTGGCTGTCGCAGTGGTGGCAGCGCAGTTGGCGATGGTTCTGATGGAAGGTGTAGTAATGATCGCAGCGTTGGCATTCGGCAATCCAGCCGCACTCGTGGCACAACAACGCCGGCGCATAGCCGCGACGGTTAAGGAATAACATCACCTGATTGCCGGCTTTCAGGTGGTGCTGCATGCTTTTCAGCAAAGGCTGCGACAGACCCACCTTCAGCGGCAGGCCTTTCAGGTCGATCAGATGCTGCGCCGCCGGTTTGGCGTTGCCCGCGCGCTGGGTGAGCTTGAGTTGACGGTATTTACCCAGTTGCACGTTGTGCAGCGTTTCCAGCGCCGGCGTGGCGGAACCCATGACCATCGGGATGTTCTCTTCCCGGGCGCGGAACACCGCCAGATCGCGTGCGTGGTAGCGCCAGCCTTCCTGCTGTTTATAGGAGCTGTCGTGCTCTTCGTCGATAATGATCACGCCCAGGCGTGAGAACGGAGTAAATAGCGCAGAGCGGGTGCCTATGACAATCGCCGCTTCACCGCTGCGGGCGCGCAGCCATACCGCCAGCCGTTCGCTGTCGTTGAGGCCGGAGTGCAGTACGTCTACCGGCGCATTGAAGCGCTCGCGAAAGCGGGCGATGGTTTGCGGCGTCAGGCCGATTTCCGGCACCAGCACCAGCGCCTGCTTGCCCATGGCCAGAATGTTTTCCAGCACGCTGAGATAGACTTCTGTCTTGCCGGAGCCGGTGACCCCAGCCAGCAGCCAGGCGGCAAACTGATCGTCTTCGCTGCGGATCGCACCCACGGCGGTGGCCTGCTCGGTATTCAGCCGCAGCCGTTCGCCGAGCACTGCAAAACCCGGTCGCCAGTCCTGCGTCGCCAAAGTCTGAGCCCGTAAGTCGATCAGCCCTTTGGCGCGCAATGCCTGTAGTGCGCTCTCGGTCAGTTCAAGTTCGCTGACCTGGTGGCGATACACCGGGCGTTGCAGCAGCGCGGCTAGTGCCTGTTGTTGTTTGGGGGCGCGTTTCAGGCTTTCCGGCGGCGTGGCGCGGCCCTGTTCAGTGGCGAACCATTGCCACAGCGGCGCGGCTTCAGCCGGTTTGCCTTGCCTCAGCAGGATCGGCAGCGCGTGGAACAGCACTTCGCCGATAGGATAATGATAATAGTCGCTGGCCCAGCGAAGAATGCGCCACAGGCTGGGGGAGAACAGGGAGGCGTTGTCGATGATGCTGTCGATGGGCTTGAGCTTATCCAGCGGCAGTTCGCTGGTGTCGCTGCTGCCGGTGACGATGCCGATTGCCCGTTGCTTACCCCAGGGTACGCAAACGCGCGCGCCGGCTACCGGCTGCAGGCCTTGCGGCAGCAGATAGTCGAAGGTGCGGGCGAGGGGAACCGGTAAAGCAACGTGTACAACGGGCATGTGGCGGCCATCCAGATGGAAAAAGTGTCGGGTAGTTTACACTGCGGGCCGCAAAATGTACGGTTCCAATTGCGCGCTACATTGAATTTCTGTATAGTTTGCCGCCTTTGGTATAATCCGATACCAAAATATATTATCAACCACGTGTGGTGTCTGGCGAAACAGGGCTGGATAGCGACACGGCCTTAACTGAGGTTTCCCATGAAACAAGGTATCCACCCAAAATACGAAGAAGTTACTGCTAACTGCTCTTGCGGTAACGTGATCAAAATCCGCTCTACCGTGGGTCACGATCTGAACCTGGACGTTTGTGGTCAATGCCACCCGTTCTACACTGGCAAGCAGCGTGATGTTGCTACCGGTGGCCGCGTTGACCGCTTCAACAAGCGTTTCAGCGTACCAGGCGCTAAGAAATAATATTTCTTACCGTCAGATGAAAAAGGCGCCTTCGGCGCCTTTTTTCGTTTCTGCCTCCTGCTTTCGCAGGCCGACCTGTTAGTATTCCCAGGTATCGGGATCCACACCCAATTCACGCATCAGCACTTTTGCGGCTTCCGGGATTTCATCGCTGCGTTCTTTGCGCAGGTCTTCATCGTTCGGCAGCGGCTGGCCGGTAAAAGCATGCAGGAATGCTTCGCACAGCAATTCGCTGTTGGTGGCGTGGCGCAGGTTATTGACCTGGCGACGAGTCCGCTCATCGGTGAGGATTTTCAGGACCTTCAGCGGAATGGATACCGTGATTTTTTTTACTTGCTCGCTTTTTTTACCGTGTTCAGCGTAAGGGCTGACATACTCGCCGTTCCACTCAGCCATGGGACACCTTAAAATTGTCAGAAAAATTACAAAATTCTAAAAACCGGCCAATTATGCCCGATCTTCACTGTTCTCACTAAATAAATGTCAATTTTACGCGACCAGGGTCACTGTATGCTCAAGATCAATAGGTGTCGCCTATGCATTTCGCGTTAACATCGTATCGTCATATCAAACCGGCATAATTTTAGCGGGTATTACCGCTTTGCTCAATCTATACGCAAAGAAGTTTAGATGTCCAGATGTATTGACGTCCATCTCCGCTGCGATTAATCTTTAGCCCTCATTCATCCGAATCCTGAGAGCCGAGCGACCCTATGACGCGTAAACCAGCCACGATTGCCGTACGTAGCGGCCTGAACGATGACGAACAGTACGGCTGCGTTGTCCCGCCGATCCATCTTTCCAGCACCTATAATTTCACCGATTTCAACCAGCCTCGCGCTCATGACTACTCGCGCCGCGGCAATCCGACGCGCGATGTGGTGCAACGTGCGCTGGCGGAGCTGGAAGGCGGCGCCGGTGCGGTAATGACCAGTAGCGGAATGTCGGCGATCCATCTGGTGACCACCGTGTTCCTGAAACCCGGCGATCTGCTGGTGGCGCCGCACGATTGCTACGGTGGCAGCTACCGTCTTTTCGACAGCCTGAGCAAGCGAGGCGCTTACCGCGTGCTGTTTGTCGATCAGAGTAATGAAGAGGCGTTGGCGCAGGCGTTGGCGCAAAAGCCAAAACTGGTGCTGATAGAAAGCCCGAGCAACCCGCTTTTGCGCGTGGTGGACATTGCGGCGATTTGCGAGGCGGCGCATGCGGCAGGCGCGCTGACGGTAGTGGATAACACCTTCCTCAGCCCGGCGCTGCAGCAGCCGATTGGACTGGGAGCCGATCTGGTGGTTCACTCCTGCACCAAATACCTCAACGGCCATTCCGATGTGGTGGCCGGCGCGGTGATCGCCAAAGACAAAGATCTGGCGGTGGAACTGGCGTGGTGGGCCAATAATATCGGCGTTACCGGCGGCGCGTTCGACAGCTATTTACTGCTGCGTGGCATGCGCACCCTGTCGCCACGCATCAAGGCGGCGCAACAAAACGCCGAAGCGATTGTCAGTTATTTACAGCAGCAACCCTTGGTGAAAAAGCTGTATCATCCTTCTCTGCCACAGAACCCAGGGCATGAGATTGCACGCCGCCAGCAACGCGGTTTTGGTGCGATGCTCAGTTTTGAACTGGATGGTGATGAGGCGCTTCTTCGCCGTTTCCTCTCTGCCCTTGAGCTGTTTACTCTGGCAGAATCCTTAGGGGGCGTAGAAAGCCTGATTTCGCATGCAGCGACCATGACCCATGCCGGTATGGCAGCGGAAGCACGTGCGGCGGCCGGTATCTCCGAGAGCCTGCTGCGTATTTCCGTGGGTATTGAAGACAGCGAAGATTTGATTGCCGATCTGGAACGTGCTTTCCAGGCGGCGGCAACGAGGTAAGCATGAATGCAATTGCGGTAGCAGGGCCGGTGAGCGGGCGTCAACTGCACAAGTTTGGCGGCAGCAGCCTGGCGGACGTGAAGTGTTATCTGCGTGTGGCCGGGATCATGGCCGAATACAGCCAGCCGGGCGATATGATGGTGGTGTCGGCTGCCGGCAGCACCACCAACCAACTGATTAACTGGCTGAAGCTCAGCCAGAGCGATCGCCTTTCTGCGCATCAGGTTCAGCAGACGCTGCGTCGTTATCACAGCGAATTGATCGGCGGTTTATTGCCGCCGGAAACCGCCGAACCGCTGATCGCCGAATTTATTCAGGATCTGGAGCGTCTGGCAGTTTTGCTGGATGACAAGATTGACGACGTGACTTATGCCGAGGTCGTCGGCCACGGCGAAATCTGGTCGGCGCGGCTGATGGCTGCGGTACTGAACAAGTTGGATATGCAGGCGGCCTGGCTGGATGCGCGCGATTTCCTGCGTACGGAACGTTCTGCTCAGCCGCAGGTTGATGAAGGCCGTTCTTACCCGCTGCTGCAACAATTGCTGGCTCAGCACCCAGGCAAACGCCTGGTGGTGACCGGCTTTATTTCACGCAACGACGCCGGTGAAACCGTGCTGTTGGGGCGTAACGGCAGTGACTATTCCGCGACCCAGGTCGGCGCTTTGGCCGGCGTGGAGCGCGTGACTATCTGGAGCGACGTGGCCGGGGTGTACAGCGCCGACCCACGTAAAGTGAAAGATGCCTGCCTGCTGCCGCTGCTGCGGTTGGATGAAGCCAGCGAACTGGCGCGTCTGGCGGCACCGGTGCTGCATACCCGCACCTTGCAGCCGGTTTCCGGCAGCGATATCGATCTCCAGCTGCGATGCAGTTACCAGCCGGAACAGGGTTCAACGCGCATCGAACGCGTGCTGGCTTCCGGCACGGGCGCGAAGATTGTCACCAGCCATGATGACGTGTGCCTGATTGAGCTGCGCGTCGCCAGCCAGCATGATTTCAAGCTGGCGCAGAAAGAGCTGGATCTGGTGCTGAAGCGCGCGCAGATCAAACCCTTGGCCGTCGGCATTCATCCGGACCGCAACCTGGTTCAGCTGTGCTACACCTCGGAAGTGGTGAACAGCGTGCTGCGTACCTTGCAGGATGCCGGGTTGCCGGGGGAACTGAAGCTGCGCGAAGGGCTGGCGCTGGTGGCGCTGGTGGGGGCGGGGGTTTGCAAAAACCCGCTGCACAGCCATCGTTTCTACCAACAGTTGAAAGACCAGCCGGTTGAGTTTATCTGGCAGGCGGAAGACGGCATCAGCCTGGTGGCGGTACTGCGTCAGGGGCCGACTGCCTTGCTGATTCAGGGCTTGCACCAGTCATTGTTCCGCGCTGAGAAACGCATCGGTCTGGTGCTGTTCGGCAAAGGTAACATTGGCGCACGCTGGCTGGAACTGTTTGCCCGCGAGCAGAAAAATATTTCCGCCCGCAGCGGTTTTGAATTCACTCTGGCCGGGGTGGTGGACAGCCGCCGCAGCCTGCTGGATTACGACGGGCTGGACGCCAGCCGCGCGCTGGCATTCTTCGAGGACGAAGCGCAGGAACTGGACGAAGAGTCTCTGTTCCTGTGGATGCGTGCGCACCCGTTCGACGATCTGGTGGTGCTTGACGTTACCGCCAGTGAAAATCTGGCCGAGCAGTATCTGGACTTCGCCAGCTACGGTTTTCACGTGATTAGCGCCAACAAGCTGGCGGGCGCGTCGTGCGGTGATAACTACCGCCAAATCCGCGATGCCTTCGCCAAAACCGGCCGCCATTGGTTGTATAACGCTACCGTCGGCGCGGGCCTGCCGGTCAATCATACGGTGCGCGATCTGCGCGACAGCGGCGACAGCATTTTGGCGATCAGCGGTATCTTCTCCGGTACGCTTTCCTGGTTGTTCCTGCAGTTCGACGGCACGGTGCCGTTCACCGAACTGGTGGATCAGGCCTGGCAGCAGGGGCTGACGGAACCGGATCCGCGCGTCGATCTCTCCGGCCAGGACGTAATGCGCAAGCTGGTCATTCTGGCGCGCGAGGCGGGCTATGACATCGAACCGAATCAGGTGCGGGTAGAGTCGCTGGTGCCTGCCGGTG
>RCUM01001079.1_pt1 | contig 11974 bp, 17 predicted proteins | sample 2166141 | NCBI WGS metagenome assembly RCUM01 (sample SAMN09932756, study PRJNA488358) | compost metagenome | isolation source: compost soil in crotonic acid-enriched | place: Germany: Experimental Botanical Garden
GGTGCGGCTGGCCTTAAGGTTGCCGTTCTAAACGCATAAAAAAAGGGGCTTTATGCCCCTTTGTTTTATTTATTGCTCTGTGCACATTTTGCTTTATCAATCGCATCTTCTGCTGCGTATCTGGCAAAAGATGTTCGTCGTGAATATAGCTCTTTCATTGCTGATGTGTCATTTGATGAAAATGCATCTTGCCACCCCTCTATATCAGCGGCATCAAAACACCCAACAACCTCCTCTAGCGCAGCCAAAATATTCTTATTTACCTGCACAAGCTCATCGTGCGAGTTGATGGCGTGGGCGATATAATTTGCGTCTCGCTCGCTGTATCCACCATCGCAAGATTCGTCTATTGATGACCCGCCTACATGTCGGACCTCAAACCACCCATTCATCCACCACTCAGTGCCAACGCATACGCCATCAGGAAACACATCACTCATCCTCAGATATTCTTTCATGTAATCCCCCTTGTTAAGTTAAAACTATTACACACCAAGCAAAGATAGCCGTCAAGCCCAACGTGGTAAAATCATGCAATCACAGGAGGGTTCATGATCGATACAACGTCTGGCGATTGCATGGTGGAACACATCGACACTGCCACCGGAGAAGTCACGGAATGGGTATTCCGTCCCAGCTTCAAAAACCTGTCGCGCATAGGCTCACCAAGCGAGATTGTGAGCATCTTCGGCGACCTCTACGGCGCATCGTATGACGGAATGCTGCGAGAGTGCCCTAGCGCGTTTATGCCGCGATTGTTGGAGCTTGCGCACAAGTCAGTTTTGCAGGCCGCGCTTCACATCCTGTATTCGTGCTATGAGGGCGAGGATGATGGGGGACTGGTCAGGCTGCTAGGTGGGTTCGCGCCAAACTACCACGGAACCAAGATTCTCTACCAAGTCGGCAAGATGCCAACTGAAAACATCATCGCGCTGGCTCGCTCGCTGCTCAAACACGGCATGATTGGCACCAAAAAATCAGATGGCGGCGGCGACTACGTGCCGCAGTGGAATCCGGCAGAGTTTATAGACTTGGCCCGCACGGCGTTAAAGCTGCCACTTGCCGAGGCTGAACAACTCACCATGACAAGATTTCAGCGCCTGATTGACCAAGCATATCCTGATGCCAAGAAACCAGATCGCGACATCATGAACAAAGAAACCTACATGGCGCTAATGCGCGACATTGAGAAAAAGAAAGGGGCTAAATAATGGCTACTAGCGCAGGCGAGTTGATTTATACCGTTGATGTCGATACGGCTAAGGCTGTTACGCAGGCAAGGCAGGCAGAAAAAGCCGTTGGCGCATTAGAAACAGAAATGAACTCGGCGGCGGCAGCATCGGCAAAGCTAAACACCAATCTAACAGTCACCGCTAAAGGTGTTGGCCAAGCAACAAATGGAATGCGCGGCCTGTCAGGTGTTGCTGGCCAGATCGGCTTCCAGCTTCAGGATATTGCAGTGCAGGCGCAAATGGGCACTTCAGCGCTTGTAATTCTTGGTCAGCAGGGCTCGCAGGTTGCATCTGTTTTTGGCCCAACTGGCGCTATTGTTGGCGCAATCATTGCGGTTGGCTCTGCATTGCTTGGCATGGCTACAGCATCTGGCACCGCTGGAGAATCAATAGATGAGTTAGCAAAGAAAGCTGACAGCCTAGGAAAGTCGCAACTTGAGGATGCAATTAACAAGGCAAACGTTGAGCTTAACGATCAGCAACAAGCCCTAATCAAAACAACAGAAAAAGTTCAGCGCATGGAGGCGGCACAGAAACAATCAGGCCTTACCGCTGGTGTTTACGCTGTAAAACTGGCTGAGGCTAGGGCGGAGCAGGAGGCACAATCTGACGTAGTTAACCAACTCGTTGCCAACATTGAGCGCCTGACCAACGCCATGTACGGCAACGTTGATGCAGCAGAGGCATCGCGCAAAGCAACGCAAGAGATTGTTTCAGACATTGAGTTTGAGACGAGAATCATGGGGCTTAACGAGGCGCAGAGAGCAACAGCAATAGCACAGCGCAGGGCTGGAGTGGATGCAGCAAGCGCGGAAGGAAAGGCGATTGAAAATGCTGCCACCGCCATGGTTAACGAAAGCCAGAGGCTGGCAGAAGTTGACAAGCAAAAGAGGGAGTCGGAATCGGCAGCAAGAAAGGCTGCATCACAAGCAGAATCTGAGCAAAAACGCCTTCAAGGCCAATACCAGTCAAACGAAAACTCACTCAAGAAAATGGCCCAGCAACTTTCTATCGCTGGACTGTCAACTCAAGGTCTGGCAAAGGAAGCGGCAGAGCTTGCGGCTGTTTACTCTCTTGGTGAAGGCGCAACACAAACTCAGATTGATCAAGCCAAACAGTTGGCTGGCGCCTTGTTCGACCTGAATGAGCAGAAGCGCAAACAAGCGGAGGTTGAAGGTAAGCGAAAGGAGGCTGGGCGATTCGTTGAGCAAGCGGCCTTCGACGCAGCATCACCGCTTGAGCAGATTGACATTGAAGAACAGGCGAAGATTGCCAAGTTGGAGGAGTATCGCAACCTTGAGCTTCTTAGCTTGCAGGAGTTTGAAGCCACCAAAGCAAACATAATGCAGCAGGCAGAAAATGAGCGAGCGAAGACCACGCTGCAAAATAACTCACTGATTCTTAGCTCAACATCAGACTTGTTTGGCGGGTTGGCTGATTTGACAGCTGCATTTGCTGGTGAGCAGTCTGGAGCTTATAGGGCGATATTTGCAATCAGCAAGGGATTTGCGATAGCAAACGCCGCGCTTAACTTGCAATCTGCAATATCACAAGCACTTGGAGACCCTACAGCAATAACCCCCGCTCAGAAGTTTGCAAATATGGCTGCTGTTGCCTCTGCTGGTGCGTCACTGGCGTCTAACATCGCAAGCGTTAACTACGGAGGTGCTCGCGAGTTCGGCGGCCCAGTTGATGCTGGCAAGATGTACCGAGTCGGTGAAGGTGGAGCGCCAGAGGTATTCCAATCAGGCGGCAAAAACTTCATGATCCCAGGTGACGGCGGAAAGGTAATTCCCAACGACCAAATAGGCGGAGGTGGATTCAGCCAAAACGTTCAGGTGCACAACTACTCTGGCGAGAATGTGCAGACCAAAACCTCTATGGATGGTAAGCAGCTTGATGTGATTATCGGAGAGGTGGCAAAACAGATCAGTCAGCGGCGAGGTGGTGTTGGTAGGGCGCTATCATCCTCGACGGGTTTGAAATGGAAGGCTCAATGATGCGTGGTAAAATGTCAGCAACAAAAGAGGATTCATCATGGCAATCGTAGATTACCCAAGCACCGTGCCAAAGCCGCTCATCAGCATCAGCCGCACTCAGGCTCAGACATTCCAGCTAGTGCAGCCGCTGCGAGGGCCGGGCTACGTCAAGAGATTGAACAATGACGCGCCAGTGACCTATGACCTGACGTGGAGAATGACCCGCGACCAAGCCGCGCAGTTTCAGACTTGGTTTTACAGCATGAGCGCAAGCGGTCTAGCGATGGGCCGCAATCAGTTTCAGCTTGAGATAGATACTGAGTTCGGCAAGCTGCTGCACACGCTACAGCTAACGCCAGATACCTTCTCGCAGACACAAGAGGCGCATAACGTATTCAGCTACCAAGCAACTGCAATCGCTCGCAAGGTTCCGATTCCACAGTGGTGGTTTGATCATGAGGATCTGGTCAATTCTGAATTCTTCGCACAGCGAAGCCTGTTTGATTTGGTAATGAACCAGCAACTACCGGAGGCGTAATGCCAGATAACGCAACCATATGGACGACAAAAGCTCCCGTGATGGAGTTTGACACCATTGAGTTTAGCCACTCATCCATTGAGACCATCCGCATTGTGGCGAACCAGTACGACCCAATCACCCTGCTTGGCAACGAGTACCAGCCATGCTATGTAGAGGTGCAATATCCGAAAATAGATGGTGAGTCACAGCCAGAAGCAAGTTTCAGCATGGCTCGCCCTATTGTCGGTGACTTGGTGCAGCGAACCATTCGCAGCATTCCGCCATTCATGCGCATCAAGGAGCCGGTGAAGGTAATCCTGTCGCACTGGAATGACGAAAACCTTGCATCCCCCATGTACAGCTACGAGCTTGATTTGAGCAATGAAGGCGTCTCTATGTCTGTGGATAGCGTTAGCTTCAAGGTTGAAAAAATCAACACCATGACCCGTGGCGTTGCAAAAATTTACAACATCGATGAGTGGACAGGGTTGGAGACTGCATGACTGAGCAAGGGTTCATCAATCACTGGGTTGGCAAGCCATATCGAGTTAGAGGTAACGACGAGTCAGGCATTGACTGCTGGGCACTGGTGGTTCGCTACTATCTAGATGTTCTTGGTGTGACACTTGATGATGGATACGAGGATGACATTGCTGGTGGATTCGAGCACGAGATTAAATCCGGCGCATGGGAGCCTTGCGACAAGAGGGAGGCAGGGGTGGTATTCATGGCATTTGATGGATCAGGCGAGCCGCGCCACGTTGGCATTGTTGTTGGTGGAGGTAACTTCATACTTCATTCACGCCACACTAGGGTGCAATGCGATAGAATAGGCGTAATGCGCACTCACAGACTGGAATTTTATCGACATGTTGATAATCGACACGCCACTAAAGAAGATTCGCCGACAACTTAACACCTCAAAAACGTGGGCTGAAAACATTATTGAGGCCAACCATGGCCTTTTAAATCCAGATTACACAACGCTGACTCTAAATGGAAAGCGCACATCAAACTACTCACTTGATTTTAACTCAAAGCCAAATGAATCAGACCTGCTAGTTGTATCGGTCAGGCCGCAAGGGCTAGACCCTGTTTCGTGGGTATACATAGCTGTAGCGGCAGTTGCTGCGGCTGCATCATACGTTCTTGCTGCTCGCTCTCTTGGCAACCTTGGCGACACATCAGGCAAGCAATCACCAAACTCACAATTCACCGGACAGACTAACGCAGCTCGACTATATAGCCAGCGCCCAGACATCTATGGGAAAGTGAGGGCCTATCCAGACTTGGTTGGCGAGGCTCTGCTTGAGTACGTAAACAACAAGAAGGTTCTAACTCACTACTTCAATATTGGGCTTGGTTATTACGACCTTACACAATTCAGGTTCTCGGATTCGGCATTGGCGACATTCCAAGAATCCACATACACCGTTTATCAGCCAGGTGAAGTTAATCCAATCGTAAGAGAGCAATTCTCATTCCCAGAGATTGACTCATCAGGAACTGAGCTGAAAGGCGTTAACGAAGTTGAACCAGACCCACTAGCTCCAAGCTACGATAGCCCAACAGTCAGCACCACGCTTGATGGCAGCCTTCTGTTTACTGTTGTTTATGCAAACCCAACACCGGGAGTGCCACCATCATCTAGCGGCGGAGGTCAGCTTGGGGCTTGGTATAACGGGCGAGCGCTTGATAATAAGATAGTTGCAGAAGCGCTAAAGTTTGATTACTTCATGCAAAACTCATTTGGAGCATCAAGGGCATTTTCATATGTTGCATCATCCGCATACATTGATTATGACCTTGGCACTGACACGTTCACCGTTACATCGCCAGATTTCAATGGAGATACCACAGGTTTCTCAACATTCATAGGAAACGTGAAGATAACAGAAACCGAGGCTTTGTATGTTGGCTGGTTCCTATCAACCGTTGAGTGCACAGAACTTTGGTTTAATATTGTTTTCAGGTATGGGCTAAAAGGTGAGGCAGTAATAGATATTGAGTATCAACAATGCGACTCGCTAGGATCACCATCTGGACCAGTTGGGTTTGAAGAGGTTGTTTACTCTGACGACACAATAGACGACCTTTCATTTACGCACAAAATTCAGTCGCTACCAAATAGCTACTATCGCGTTAGAGCAAGAAGGACAAATAACTCATCTAGAGAGTCGCAGTCTGTACTTGAGTCAATATCAGCAATTCGCGTAAAAACAAACGTTGTTCATCCAGAGGATACCACTCTAATCATCCAGTCAACAGCAGGAAACGCAGAGACCGGTACTGAGATGAAGTTCAACGTCATGGCTAGTCGAAAAATGATCTGGTGGGACGGCTCCACCGTTCGAGGGTGGAATGCCACCACAAAACAGGAAATCCCACCTGATTTGCGAGCGAGCGAGTTTGCAGCTGATGGCATCCTCCATAACTACATCGTAATGGGCGGCGGGCCAATTGACGAAATTGATATTGAAGAGCTTTACGCAATTCACGATAAGGTTTATGCGATAGATCCAGATCTAGCAAAATGCTCTATCACGTTTGACGATGCAGACCAAGCGCTTGGTGATAGGGTAAAGACTCTGTCGCTATTGCTTGATGTAGAGACAAGCTATGACGGCATCAAGGAGTTCTTCGTCAGGGATGAGCAAAGGGAGGTTGTTGTTGCTCAATTCGATGCCTACAACCTTGCTGATGACCAGTACAGCAAGACGTATTCATTCATGCTGAAAGACCAATACACAGGGGTTAGGCTGGAATGGGTTGATGTTAACGACAAGAACAAGAAGCGCTACATCAATCTGGCATTAGATAGCAACGGAAACGTTATTGAATCTGACAGCTTCCATCCAAAGGAGATTAAATTCCTTGGGTGTGGTAACGAAACTCAAGCCATGCACAGAGCAAAACTTGAGTTCAACAAGCTTATTTACCAAAACGAGTCCGTCACTTTTAACGTTGTTGACGATGGTTTCATACCAAGATTCGGCGATATGGTGAGATTCGTTGAGTACGCCGACGAATACGTTGTCAACGGCGAGGTGATTGGCATATCTGGCAACACGTACACTTCAAGCGCGTGGCTTGGTGACCTGGAAGCAGGAGTGACTTACTGGGCCACCTGCACCAAGGCTAACGGCCAAACCACCGACTGGGTTGAGATGGTTTCATGGGATGAACAATCATTCACAACCGCATCACCAATGACTGGCGCATACGTTGCAGACCAGATTAATAGCCAAGTTGGCAGCAGATTCATCATCCGCACTACATCAGAAAAAGAAGCTGACATGTACGTAATCACGGATAAGCAACCTTCATCAGATGGAACGGTAAAGATCTCCTGTATCAACTACGACGAACGGACATACCAGAATGTGTGATTTCGGTGACGCTGTTTGGTGTGTTGCTCAGATAACGGGAACAAGGTGCGAGTTTGGATATGCAGAAGGATCGCAACTATGCGCAATTCTGATGAGCGACATATCATGGTGCCGCCTTGATAGCGCCGATGAAACTTGGCCTGCCCGCCTAAACGCATGGCTCGAATGGTATAATCCAACAAACACAAACGAGGATTAGAGATGTCTACTCGGTATAACACTGGAAATCCAATTGAATCTACAGACGTGCGCGACATGTCTGACAACGCAAAGAATTTTGATGAATTCTCAAACTCTAGCGCAGACACATTTACAGATAGGTTTGGTGTAAACAGAAAGACAATTGATGGAGCGATTAGATCTATTGGAATTCCCATTATTGGAAACTTCACAACTGGATGCACTGTTACAGATTCAAACCAAGGTGTTCAGGTGCTTGGAGGGTCTGTATATCGGTGGAAAGGCGCTCTTCCAAAACTAGTTCCACCATCAAGCACTCCATCAGGGACTGGTGGAATAAGCCCATCTGGTGATTGGGTAGATATTGGCGATGCGTCATTGCGAGGTGACTTGGCTGATAATGACGGCATATCGCTAATCGGAGGTGCTGGATATATCACAATTGAGCAATTCGGTGCTGTCCGTGGTGATAGCTCACGAAGTTACGCGCCAGAGATTCAGGCCGCGCTGAACGCTTCTGCGCAGACCGGTAAAACAATTCGTGATAGCGGCACCTACTACATAAAAGGAACAGACGTCCTTATCGTTCCAGGTAACTCGTTCCCTCATACTTTGTCTATTGACTCAGAAAATTTGGTGTTTGATTTCTCCTTAAGGGACTCGGTTGCCAGTTCCGTCACAGTTGGATTCTCTGGTGTGTCCGGGTCTCTTATGAGTGGAGGAGGTTCTGCTGGCCCAGCTGTTGCGCTCGCCTCGGCCTCATACAATTCACAGACCATCACCACTACCGGGGTAAATGTCGGCGACCTGCTGCTGATCTATTCAGATGACACCCGTGAGGGTGACGTCAGTCCCCAAGAAATCGGAGAGCTAAACTATGTGCAAGCGATTAATGGTTCGACAGTAACACTAGAAAGCAAGCTGAAAGACAACTACGCCACCAACCCAAAATATCGGGTTATTACCCCGCTGAAATCTCCGCGTATCAAGGGCTTGAAGATTCGCGGGAAGGGGCGCCAAGACACTGTTCGCGGTGACCTTGGTCTGTTTCTGCTGTTCTGTACTGACCCATACATCGATGTGGAGGTAGACGGAGTTGACCAAGTAGGTGTGGACCTGATTGCCTGCAAGGGTGGATACCTGAAAGGATATGGCCGAGCAGACGAAAAGAAGGCAACCAACAATTTCGTTCAGTATCTGTATCGCTATAGCTCAGGCACATGTGACCTGACTGTTGAGGTGCACGGCAGGTTGTCCCGTCACGTTTGCAATGGCGGGTCCAATGTCAACATTCCGGGCATCAACCGTAATGTAACGGTGGTGGGTTCGGCCACTGGGACATGGCATGCCGGGTTCTCCACCCACAATGGTGACGAGCTAACAGAATTCGATATCAATGTCGATTCGTGTGACATGGGCCTTGATCTACGGGTGGGGAAATGCACAGTTAAATCAATGGTGGCAAATCAATGTCGCTTGGGTCTTCTGCTGAGGAAAGACGTGCAAGACATAAGCGTCGGCAAAGTTGTCGCTTGGGGTGGTGATGGGGCCGTCCTCATGACAACCGAAGCCCATGTAGTTGGCAGGACACTGTTCCAAGGCATAGAAATTGATGACGTAGATTCATATGACCAAGAAACTGCGGTGGTTGTTAATGCTACAATAGACCCGATCCCTGTTCAGCTTTCTGTGGGCAGGGTACAGTCGGTACGATCTAGCCCATCTGGCGGCAACTCAGCGGTCATTAGAGCGATCGGGCCGGTTCAGCTATCGGTTGGTGAGGCCCGCCTCGTTGACTCAAAGAATTATGACGTTAGCGCAGAGGGCGGGGCGATCATATATATCGACTCGCTAGAAGTTCAGGATAATGTGTCCGCTGCTCGGATACTACGTGCAGACGGGGCGGGCTCTAGGGTCGTAGTTGGGCGCCTAATCCTGCGCGGTTCGACCACCTCCGTTACCAAGCTCCAGGAAAACGGCGGGGTAGTAGACGTGTTTCAAATAGTTGACTTGAGGTGATTGATATGAAAACCATTGAATACCCAGTTGAGTTCGACATAAACACGCTGAATGTCGGAGATCGAGTTATGGTGAATCACCCATTTATCAAAGGACCTTTCGTGGTGGTTCCTGAAAACTGGCCACACGCCCACGGCACGGTCATACGACCAGCACCTGGTAAATACCTCGTTCTGTCTGGCGTTGATTATGAGGCGGAGCTGCCACCTTGCTTCTCTGTCGGGGCTGTCGAAGTTAAAGAGTATGAGGTGTCGATAGTGGCTGAACACGCAGAGATAGCGATTGGGAAAGTATCTGTCAGGAGCGCAAAATGACTCAGATTATCGAAAACACCAACTTTCGCACCCGTCTTGAAAACATGACGGATGGTCAATTGCTAACGATCCCATGGCCTACCGGATTTATTGCGGGTTCGGTGGCAGTGAATGCCAACAGCTCCACTGTTGCAGGGCTGATACATGCGAGGTCTGGCGGAAGCCCGATAACCGCAGCAATGACAACCCCGCTAGCAAATCTTGTGGTGACATCAACCGATTTAAGCATATCTCCACCTGCGTCTGGAACTGGAAAGATAACCATTGGGCGATCTCCTGGAGGTTTTCAGGTGCATGCGGGAGCTGATTTTACAGTAGCTGTTACGTTCCTAGGATAAACAAAAGCCCCTTCACAGGGGCTTAAATTTTTCCTGAAATCTAATCAGTCTATCTCTGTCACCAAGTAACTCTCTTGCGTTGTGCTTTATTGCGTCTGGTGCTTGCTGAGGCGACTCTATGCGCATCAGTGGCGCCGGTTGCATCATTAGGTCACTCGGTATCACTGGGCAGGTCGTGGGCTGAGTTGTAGAGTTCGAGCAGCCCGCTATCAGCAACGCACTTAGCGGTATCAGGATTTTTGATGCGATCACGGTAGATTACCTCTTTCTCAATTACTTTCACGGTTCGAATTTGCGCCTTCTTCTGTTGTTCTTCTGCAAGCTGCAAATCGCGAGTTGCAAGCTGACCTTGCAATGCAAACAATTCACCCCATTGCTTGTTATGCTGCTTAGCTTGCTCATACTCAATCTCGGCTGTGGCGGTTGAGCGTCCATGCAGGTATGCGCCATACAGCGAGCCACAAAAAAGGCCGATTGCTACGGCCAGTATTGTTAGTTTTGATCCCACAACTCACCGCCAATAGGAAGGTTGATAAAAAGCTTCTGCGCGTCACGAACCGAGATTGTTCCAAGGCAAACATCACGCTCTGCATTGCGGCGAATCAAAATGCCATGACAGCCGCTTGATTGCTTTGAGCAGTCAGTTTTAACCCCATCAATCTTGGCAAACTTCCACATCAAGATTGCATCGCAAGCGCCTTGGATATCGCCAGACTTTAGGCGATTCATGGAAGTTGACTTGGCAAATCCTTGCTCACCAATGTTGAATGATAGGTCTGTCAGGCCAACTTTAGGGCCAAGTGGCACATCATAAGGCACATCTTGCAGCGGCCTGCTGTGATTGGTGATTTCATTTTCCTTGGCAAGGTGGCACCATTCAGGTGTAACTTCCATGCCAATGTAAACGCCTTTTGTGATGCCGTCGCAGATTGTCGGGATGCCAACGGGGTCTATGTATGCCTTGGTGATAACCTTTCCTGACGACTCAAAATACGCCGTCATTGATGCAACCATCGCCATTGCAAGCGAGCCACCAACAACTAGGTTTCGTTTATTTTTCACTTTTTATCCCTATCTTTGTGGCTTGCTATTGTCGTGCATATTCCACCAGATGAAATTGCAATCACAGCCTCAGTAACAAGGTTAATGCTGCTTAGGTATATTGAAAGTGAGCACAGAACAAGAGCAATAAGGTATCCCATCACTCAACCTCTACATCTTGCAGGGCGTAAACAGCACCTGAAATGATCACGTAATGCTCTGTGACCTTCTCTACAACCCCTATAGAGTTAATCCCGAAAAAGTCAGGAGCGTGAAACTCGATCTCTTCGCCAAGCAGGCTTTCAAACAGTTGCTTTCTTGTCATCTTTGTTCAGGTTGTTTTTGTTGATATGCTCGCGGCGTGACTCTTGCACTCGCTCCATTTCAAGCTCCAGCAGCTCAAGGCATATATCGTGCTTTTCCATATCAGTTAAATTTGAATTGGACATTATCATGTTGCTTGCAATTTTGTATGTCATAAACGCTTAACTCCCTTTCTTCCTCGTTATCAACCACGGCATCAATCCGCATCCCAGCCAATGTGCAGAACTTGATTCTGCTTCGTATCCACTTGCGGCGCTTGTCGTTGCACACGTAATTCAACGCGCTACGGTAGTAATCCACCGCAAGGTAATACATGCGATCACCTTCTGCTCTGCGGGCCATATCCATCAACGCTGGGAAGTTAGCTTGCATTGCGCTCCACCATCGCCTGCTTGATATACATTGCAGCATCAAGCAACTCCTCATAAAGGTCTTGAAGCGCATCGCGGCCATTGTTAGCGAGTAGTGGCTCACCGTATTTCAATTTCCCATCAAGTGCGCGATTCGTTAAGTCAGCAAGAACCATCCCCAATATTGGGTTTCCGCTTCCTTTTGGTTTTGGTTGCTCTGCCATAAATATCTCCACAAAGTATTTCATCAAAGATACGCCATGGAGATCGCAAGGTCAATAAAAATGG
>RCUM01001080.1_pt1 | contig 11973 bp, 10 predicted proteins | sample 2166141 | NCBI WGS metagenome assembly RCUM01 (sample SAMN09932756, study PRJNA488358) | compost metagenome | isolation source: compost soil in crotonic acid-enriched | place: Germany: Experimental Botanical Garden
CACGATGAAAACCATGAAACGCATTCAGGATTTAAATCGCGGGCTTAAAGGGGCGGGGAGGAAGTAGGGGGGGAGTGTCCCGCTAAAAAGAATCATGCACTTTTGGAAAATTTTCGACATGAGCCGGGCACTGAGGAACCTTATCGCTAGTCAGGGCTGCAACAGCTCTGACTAGCGACAGAATTGTGTTAGTCGACATGGAGTAGGTTAGTTATAAAATCTAACCAAAACGCAAAAAAACCGCTAAATTAGCGACTTATGCATGTTCACTTAGTCTTGGTCATCACGATAAGTTCCCAGGTAACACTACCTTGGGAGGGATTATGCTGTCTGTGATTTTGTGGAGGGAGAGGTTCACCTTTGTTACAGGTTACTTCATCACCACAGTTAAAGCAGCGATAGATACCAGATGCCGGACAAGTGGTTGCTGGATGGTATAAAGAGCGCCACACACTGCCATCTGGCTCTGCAGTTTCTTCAAGGTATTTTTTTGTACTCTGAACGTAGTATGCCATGCGAACTCACCTTGTTATGAGCAAATTGCCCACTTAATAAGTAAGGTATTTTGTTTCATTCTTCAAGCATATGCATCTGAAAATTTTTTAGAACCTTTTCATATAAATTTGTTATTTCAAAACACTTTTTTATGTAAGACTTGATGTTACACATCGTTAAGCATGAAATATCTTCTGGAATCCAAACGTCCTGTCATCTTTTTATGTGACCTGCTATTGATTAGGATACTAACCGCCATTGTTACCTTATGGCCCTTGGCCACAAATGTGCCAGTAATTCCTCCACGTTCGCTAACGAATACTCAGGGCATGCAGATAAACTGCTGACTGTATTTCTTTCGAAGAACGTGAAATGCTTACCAATCCCCGATAAAAAGGAGTTGGTGATGACTGCGATAGATCAGTTTGCTGTTCATGCTTGTCTGGACTGGGTGGATAAAAAGCACGATATCTGCGTTCAGTTGAAAAACGGTGAGTGCATATTCTATGTGATGTCGCCCTTACTGATGTCGTAAAAAGCTTGTCGAATGTCTCAGGGCGTGAAGCGGACGTTGCTAACATCAGTCTGTGTTAATCAACAGGGAGCAGGTCAGGGTGGGCATTTAATGATATGTTTATGCATAAGCAGAAGTGCAAGTGTTAATGATGAAAAAATCATAAGATCATCTCCTTTAAGATACATATAAGTCCTAACGAATCCTTCGCAACAAACAAAATAATGGGTGGTATATGTAATGGAAATACAGAAATTCCCCTCAGATTTGGCAGTGGTTCGTCTGGTCACGCTAAATATGAAAGGTCAGACCCCGAGACTTTTGTTTACTACGGTCACCTTGCTGACGTCTGACAGGATACCGCCGCCAGAGATGACTCGCTCTAAGCTGCAGACTATTAATGATGAATACAGAGTGTATTTTAAACGTGTAGTGATGACCAAAGATGCGGCCATCCAGTGGTACTTATCTCTGCGGGAAGGAATGGCTTTCACGCCTGTTCCTGCTGATGAAGCATCACACTCCATAGAGGATAATAGACCGCTTGCATTGTCCAAATTATTTGATGAGAGAGCATGGCCAAATTTCAGCTTACCTATTGGTGAAAATCTCTTTTCTCAACCCTCTGCCTTAAACCACCCAGCTCCTTTTATGGGTAATCAAAGCGGTCGCATACATCGCAAGTTTGCTACCTTTGAAACGCCAGAAGTATTTCTAATGGATGACGATGCGGTCAAATTCGTTGAGCTGCATATGCATGTAGATTTACGGGAGTATCAAGAGTACCTCGGAGGCGCAGCCTTTGTAAGTCCTGATCCGCTTTTCAGGTACATTGAAAACTTTATGGTGCCAGAGCAGGGTAGTAAAACCGAGCGAGTGATTTACCGCTTCATCCCCAGAGCGGGACAGACAGTTGCAGGTGTTGAAATAACTACCTTTGACATGGACACCAATCTGCTCACCGATTTCCAGACGCATGTGTTAAAAGAGGATGGCTTACTCGATCTGGAAAAAGGTATTTGCGATGGACAGTACGGATTTATTGCTCGACACCCCGATTATGGGATCCTAGCATATGCTCCTCCATCCGGGTTTATCCGACGGGTTGGCATGAAAATGGGCGTTTTGAGTGGACAGCGCCGGCTTGTTAGTGTCCCCACTGGTGATAGCAGGCGTGCTAAAACACTGACCTACCCGGCTACTGAGCATGTTGAATATTCTGACTCTTTGATTGGTGACCCTGTTACAGAGTCTGAAGAGTTCAGAATCAAGAGAAGAAGCCACTATTACCGGCGCCAGCAAAAAAATGAAGTGGCAAAATTCAAGCAACACTGGTTTGAGGAAGGCAGTCGTGAAGAAGCTATACGTTTCTTTCAGGGCTTGATGAAACAGGCGCAGGAGCGCGTACTCATCGCAGATCCATATTTCCAGGACATTCAGCTCGCACAGTATCTCTACGCGGTTCATCCCTATACCGTACCCGTTACGATCTTGTCGACTAAACGCGCATTTATCGACCAGTCGCGCGTCGAGAACATAAAACGTTTCCGACTGGGTATAGCACAACTTAAGGAGAAGCAGAATGTAGAGGTTCTAACCTACCTCCTGCCCCCTAACTGCTTGCATGATAGGTTTATTGTCATCGATGATAATGTATGGCTATCCGGTAACTCACTTAATTCCGTTGGCTTCCAGTCATCAATGGTAGTCAGGCTACCTGAACCTGAAGGCGTCATCAGAAAACTGACTGCGCTCATTGACAAAGGTATCCCACTCGAATCGATTTTAGATGATGAGATAGAGCTTGGTGGGGAGATTGAAGGAGAGGCAGATGTTTGATAATACAACGGAGGTAGTTGTCACTGCTGTACCAGAAAAGCCTCTGCATGAAAAAGCAATCTACTGGGGTAGTTCACCTTCCGGGAATAACAAAAAATTCCCAACAATATCTGATATATATACTCGAAACTTATCTGAAGAACCCATGCCATTATCAGTTTTTGTCAGTGCTGTACGCAATGCAACAGCACGCATATGGATAGTGGATGAGTATTTTTTTACCTCCGGTAGTAAAAAAATAAAAACAACTATTCACGTCTCAGATATATGTAACTGGTTTCACAAGGATCTGATAGCTACAGATATTAGGATCCTGACAGGATCACACAGTGAAGTTACTGCAGAGGATCTCAGTTTGGTAAGCATGCAGGCAGAAGACATCAATCGCAGCAGGCCAAAGCGGCAGACTAACTGCAAGATCGACATTAAAACGAATCTAACATCTGAAGATCTTAATTTCATTCATGACAGGTTCGCTATCGTTGATAACGAGCTCTGGCACTTTGGAGGAACTGTAGGAGGCTATCAGAAAAATGTCAGCGCAGTAAGCCGCGGATGGTGTGCGCGGGAAACTGGTGCGATCGAGTTCTTTAGATTAGCGTGGATAAAAGCCGGAGGATCACCTGATGATGTGGCCTGACACAAAACTTGCCGTGCAGAATAACCCTCAGCAATTTTCAATCGATAAACGTGTAGATGATTTTTTCTCTTGGTTAATGGCTTTTCCTGGTGTCGTACAGGAATGTGCACAAAATGCGTTTGAGTCGGGCTTCCACCAAGATGCTGAAACCTTGCTCACATTCATCACTGACCAAGCTAAAGGTAAAATAAGCGATGAAGAAAATGATGTTTTTCTTACACTTGTTTGCGCTAGTGTGCTGAGTGTCTCACCTAATATTGAGACATGGAAAGTTATCAGAAAGATTATTTCCAATTCGTGGGCTGCTGAAAACTGGATTAGCCAAGCGATGCTTGCGCTTTGTAAAACCAAAATAACCATTGCTGAGACATACGCAACGCTGATTAAGGATATTTTTTATGCTGTCGAGTCAAACACACTCAGATCTCAGTTTGAAAACAGGGAAAATGAGCGAAATAACTTCGTAGAATACTGGTCACAGCAGCAGAATAAGCTGGAGGAGATCTGGTGGCAGCTCAGGCGTTTTGACTCGCTGTTATTGGAGGAGTCACGTCTCTTCCCTGTACTGGCCAAAATGGATCCGGATGGGTTTGTAGATCTGCTCTCAAGTTCCCGGGATCCTTTTGTGATTCAGTCCGCACTTGCAGTATCTGGAGCAGGTCACTTCTCTCCACGGCTTGAGTTTTGGGAATTATTGATGCATCGAGCGCCAGTTGCATTTAGTGAAACGGGCACCTGGAATGGTGAGCTCTTGCTGCCATTGCTGTTGTCCCACATCTATGCCCGCCTGACTAATATTCCTGATCGTCTGTTCCATGAGTTTGATCTCAGTGAGGAGGCGTTCAAAGAGGAATTAAACCCGCTAACGGCGCACATAGGTAAGATCATAGGTGCAAGAGAAGATGCTGCTGGAATCGTCACTCGCTGGGGGGCTTGGCTAATGCGCAACTTCATGCTGGGCGAAGCTGAAATCAATAATCTTAAACGCCCCGCTTACCTTTATGGAATGATGGTGGACGCACTAGGGCAAGGTACTGCAAATATAAGTCTTCCAGACACGAGTCCGCCGGAAAGCCCTGCATGGGAAAGTATGTGCTACTTTGCAGTACGTGCGAGCTTCGTCTATGAGAAGTGTCATACAGCGCCACCATTGGATGAGTTTAAAAATCTCTGGTGCGCGGCAAAAAGTACTGATTATTTCCCTGCACTTATCAGAGCAAAAACGAAGTTGTCTTTGCATTTTCACCGGGAAGGGCTCCCGGTACCCGGTTTAATATCCCGCGCCTTCGCATTTATGTTTATCACTCTTGGAGAGACATCAGAGAACTGGCTCACAATGTGGCAGTCATCGTATTTTATGCGCGAAATCGCTGAATTTGGTAGCCATGACAGAAAGTCAGACGAATACTCTGACCGCCATGATGCTGGATCACTGATGCTGATATTGTGTAGCACAGGAATTGCGGCATTCGACAATCTTGCTTATGAAGGCTGTAATGGCAACCAAGTAGCCTTATCCGATGCAATCAGCCTCTTTAAGCACTTGGCGAGTGCAATGATGGAAATGATGGCTGTGGATGACACGATTAATGCCCCACTCTGGAAGAATCTTTATTTACATCTGTGTCTGAGACGACTTATCTGGGATAAGTTGATTATTAACAGACCAGAGCGTGACTTGTTCAGTCCCTGTACCCGGCCAAGCCTCGGAGATATTCTGGACTATTACAAAGCCGAGCCCATGGATCTTTGTCTGCTGCTTTCAAGCTGTTTGTCTAATGGCATACCTTCCGCAATGCTCAAGGGTGTCGTGGCAACAGAAGGTATTGATCTGCAGGTCGTGCTGGATAAACTTCACTATATGAACAGCCTTTCAGAAAGTAAATTTCCTCTGAATAAGCGTCTTGTGCAGGATATAGAAGGATTGATGTAAATGTGCCATGTCCAATGAAGGTCGATAAACTAAACGGCCATACGGCTCTGAGTGTCTGGCCGGGTAGTCTTACGAGAGTCGTTGGGGACAAGGTTACTGACAATTCGTACTCATTCCTCTGGTAAGTAACTTCAAAGGCAGGCCTTATATAGATCTGCCTTTTCTGCCTTCAATGTAGTTAACCTCCTATTTGAGGAATGTAAACTCATGGCACGTGGCTGTATTCATGGACGTAATTAGCGTAACATCAAGCACCTAATAAAAATTAACACTACATATAAATAGAATTAGTGTGTTTTTTGTACTCAGCCTGGCCATATTATTCTGAGTTACTCCCCGTTGATTAATACCACGTGACTTGAGTAATACCTTCATTAGTTGTGAGAACAACCCCGACTTCCGCTCCTCGCTCATAGCTGACACATGGGACCACGGCAGCAAAAAAGCCCTGGCCGTCAGTCACTAACGGCAGGGCTTTAATCAAGCACGCGCCATTCAGAGGGCTACCTGGCGGCTAGTGCGTGTGCGCGCCTTTGCATATCGGTAAGCGCGGGGATGAGCAAACTTATCGCGGTTAGCCCATGCCCCAACTGGCACAGGCTTTCTGGCGTAGATTCGCACACGTCATTATCGGCAAAGGTAATCAGTGCGTCGCCAATGAAGTTCAGACAATGGCAAAGCCCGGCACGGGTTTCGGCGCAATACTCTGCTACCTGCGAGCGTTCGCTCTCGTCGATGTTTGAAATGTCCAAATGAGCCAGCCGGCATTCATAGCGGAATAAAGGTTCGCGCAATCCGGCAGTGATTGATAAGACGAGCGCGTGTTACTATCGGTGTCAGCCATAGCATTAGTCCTCATAATGTTGTGGTCAGAAGCCCGGTGAGTGTTCCTAGCACTGCCGGGCTTTGCTCTTTAGTGTTGCAAAATACACTGTAATTGCGGTGTAATTACAACCATCCCATGTTAAGGATTTTGTAATTACAATGTCAATCGAAAAAACAAAAACAGACCAGTATCAAATCCGGCTGTCCCACGAGTTTCGTGCGCAATTAGAAGAACAAGCCCGCAAGGATGGCGACAAGACATTGGCTACCTGGATAAAACGTGTTCTGCGTAAAGAACTCCAAAACCGAGGTATCGAACCGAAAGGTTAGAGCCTGCAACTCTGATCCCTTAAATCAAGGCACATGCGCCGACGCTTCCGGGTATAAAACCCGATGCGGTGAGCGATAAGCAGCGTCATACCTACGGGATCTTTGCCCCAGTCTTCCTCCGCTGTACCGCGACCTTTTGCCGTTGCTCTTCTCCATGGCGATACCGTTTCAACGCGTTTCAACCATGTGTCGATAGAATGCATGTTTTTAAACATATGGCCTGGTTATGTTTATGGTATCGACACATTCCAGCAATATGTCGATAAAACGCGATTTTTTAAACATGATGGCGTGACATGTTCATAGCATCGACATATTCTGGCTATATGTCGATAAAAACGGTTTTTATAGCCATATGAATTGGAATCCAGAAATCCCCTACAATGCGTTGCCGAAATTGCCGCCTGATCTGGAACTCGTTGAAACGCGTCTCGTACTCAAAGCGTGCATAAGTGCGCGCGCAGCAATCGCAGTGTTGAAAACTGCCGGTGAGTTGATCCCCGATCCGGTCTTGCTGATAAACATCCTTCCGATGCTGGAAGCGAAAGACTCCTCGCGCATTGAGAACATCGTAACGACCAGCGATCAGCTCTTTCAGTATGCTGACCGCGCAGATGGCGCAGATCCGGCCACCAAAGAAGCGCTGCGCTATCGTACAGCGCTTTATGATGGCTATCTCCACCTTGAGAACTATCCACTCTGCACAAACACAGCGGTGACTATATGCACCAAATTACGCGCAGTGCAAACCGATATCAGGAAAACGCCGGGTACGGTATTGCGCGATCAGAATAATAACGTGGTATACACACCGCCGGTGGGTGAGGACACCATTCGTAACTTACTGGCGAACTGGGAGCGGTTCTTACACAGTGATGATGATTTAGATCCGCTGGTGAAAATGGCTATTGCGCACTATCAGTTTGAGTGTATCCACCCGTTTCATGACGGGAACGGGCGAACTGGCCGTATCCTGAATATCCTGTACCTGATTCAGACGGGATTGCTTTCTCTGCCTATCCTGTATTTGTCCCGCTTCATTTTAGAAAGGCGAGATGATTACTACTTATTACTGCGCAGGGTAACAGAAGAAGGGGACTGGGAGTCGTGGATTTTGTTTATGCTAGAGGCCGTGGAGGACACGTCCCGCTGGACGGTCGATAAGATATCAATTGTCCGGACATTGATAGCAGAAACTACAGCCTATGTGCGCGAGAAACTGCCGAAAATCTACACTCACGAACTTATTCAGGTGATTTTTGCGCAGCCGTATTGCCGCATCGATAACCTTGTTGAAAGGGGTATAGCCAAACGCCAAACAGCATCTGTTTATCTCAAACAGTTAGTGGATATTGGGGTGCTGGAGGAAATGACGGTCGGGCGTGAGAGACTCTATATCAACACGGGTCTGCTGCGTGAATTGAGTCAGTAATGTGGATGCAATGTAGTGAATTCGCGGAACGATATACTTACCCTCGATCCTCTACTTGTCCAAATACGGCGCCAATACCTGCTGCGACCACGCCATAAAACTGCGTACGCGGCGCGACAAGTTTTGCCGGTGCGCGACGACGAATGACACGGTCAAGGGCTCGGGGCGCAAATCCGGCAGTATCTCTACGAGCTCGCCGTTCTCAATGTATTCGATCAGGCTTGAGCGTCCCGCCTGGATCAGCCCCAAACCGGCCAGCCCTGCGGCATGGTAGGTCTGCACGCTATTGACGCTGATGGAACCTGCCAGCGTCAGCGTGGCGTAGCCGTCACCCTTTGGGTATTCCCATCCAAACGGCCGGCTCCCCAAGATTGGCGCGTAGTGGATCATGCGGTGTTCCTGTGCCAATAAATCCTCAAGCGTATGGGGCATGCCGTGGTTTTTCAGGTAAGCGGGGCTTGCCACGTTCACCATGCTTAAAGCGCCCATCTTCTGCGCGACGAGGGTTTCGTCGACAATCTCTCCGATGCGCAGCGCGCAATCTATGCCTTCCTGAATCAGATCCACGCGCCGGTCGGTACTGGATATCTCTAACTGAATTTCAGGGTATGTGGCCATAAACGAAGGGAGCGCGGGCACGATCGGGGTACGGGCCAGTTCGGTGGGCAGATCGATACGCAGCCGCCCGCGCAGCGGCGTTTTGCTGCTTGCGAACATGCTATTTAATTCTTCGGCATCCGCCAGCAACGCGCGTGCGCGGTTGTAAAAAGCGCGCCCATCTTCGGTCAACTGGACGGTACGCGTCGAGCGGTGCAGCAGCCGCACGCCCATGGCCGCTTCGATGCGGCGCACCACGTTCGATGCCCGGCCTTTTTGAATGCCGAGGCTTTCCGCCGCATGGGTGAAGCTCGCCATTTCCGCGATACGTACAAAAATGGCCAAAGACTCGAGATCTTGCATTGTGTCGTTTCGCGATAACTATGGGTTTCGATTGGCATACTTTATGACAAAAATAGAATGACGCATAGTCGCCTCTCCGGGAGCCAGAAGGGCTGGCCCCACGGAGTTCGGAGGTCGCCATGCGTTACAACCCATTGGGCAATACGGGGCTTTTCGTGTCCGAGCTTTGCCTCGGCACCATGACATTCGGCCCATCGGGGCAGGAAGGGCTCTATAAAGACATCGCCGGCATGGACCAGGCAACGGCTGACGAGATGGTTAAACGCAGTCTGGCTGCGGGCGTGAATTTCTTCGATACCGCCGATGTTTATACCCACGGCAAGTCGGAGCAGATGCTGGGCCAGGCGTTGAAGAACCTCGGCGTTAAACGCAAAGACGTGGTCATTGCGACCAAAGTCTTCAATCCATCCGGTTCCGGCCCTAACGATCGGGGCGTTTCGCGCGGGCATATCATGGATTCGGTCGTGGCGAGTTTGGCGCGATTGCAAATGGAATACATCGATCTCTATCAGGTGCACGCCAACGACCCGATAACCCCCCTGGAAGAGACGCTCCGGGCATTCGACGATCTCATTTCGCGCGGTCTGGTGCGTTACATCGGCGTCTCGAATTGGCCGGCCTGGCGCATCGCCAAGGCGCAGGGCATTGCAGAGCGTCGCGGATTTGCGCGCTTTGAAACCTTGCAGGCTTATTACTCCATTGCAGGCCGTGACCTGGAACGGGAGATCGCGCCGATGCTGGCCGAAGAGAGAATGGGGCTGATGGTTTGGTCGCCGCTTGCCGGGGGCTTGCTTACCGGCAAATTTGAACCCGGCTCGGCGAGCGGAGGGCGGCGCGCAACCTTTGATTTTCCTCCTGTCGATGGGGGGCGGGCAAGTGCCTGTATGGCTGCGATGCGCCCCATAGCCGATAAACATAACGCCAGCATCGCCGGCGTGGCACTGGCTTACGTATTGGCCAAACCTTTCGTCACGTCGGTGATCACCGGCGCGAAGCGGCTCGAGCAGCTTGAACAGAATCTGGCCGCCGTTGATCTCAAACTGGACGCCGAGGACCTTGCCGCACTCGACGAGGCCGGCAAGCTGGCGCCGGAATATCCCGGCTGGATGCTCGAGCATACCGCCCCAACGCGCCTGCCGCCGGGGGCGCGGACCAAGCCGAACTGAATCTAACTCCTGTTCAATCCTGAACTTTCAAGTGCAGTACTCACTCAACCAAGAGGTCAATCATGAGCATATCCAGGGAAACCTTTATCGATTACGACGCCGTAATGCAGGCGCCTATCCATCGCGTGTTCGCCGAGCAAGATGCGGAGAAGCGCCGTGCGGCGATCCGAGATATCTATACCGAAAACGTTCGGGTTTACGAACCCGACGTCGAAGCGAGCGGGTATGAAGGTATCGAACAGGTCGTCGACGCGGTTTTATCGAAGGCGCCTCCGGGCTTTGTTTTCGGCACCTTCGGGCCGGCGGTTGGGCATCACGGCGTTGGCCGCATGCGCTGGCATTTTGGGCCGCAAGAGGGGCCACCGGCGGTAACCGGGGTTGATGTTGTCGAGATCGTCGGCGGCAAGATCGCCCGGCTTTACGTGTTTCTCGACCCCGTGCCGGTTTAAAGGCAAGCCGCTGCAACCGGCTGATTCATCGATGGTTTAGGCCAGGGTGATATTTTCGCCATGGCCATTTAAACCCCCTTTAACTGCGTAAACGGGGATCCCTTTCCGATTCTAAATCAGCATGTTGGTTTTTGTTTTGCTGCGGTTTTCTATGCTGGTTTTTTTTTCTGGCTGGTTAGAGATGCTGGGTTTGATGATGAGGCTGGTTTTTTTACACAAAATCCAAAGGGTGCGGCGATTGCAGTTGATGTTAATTTTAATAGAAATTATTATCATTTACATCTTGATTTCAAGAAAATAGAATAAATTATTCTAAGATTGAACCCAAATCCTGAGGATTTTCATTTTATGGGCGTTCGCAATTTAATCACCTTTATGATGTTCACCGTTTTTTTAACGGTGTCCGGCATCGCTAATGCAGCCAGCACGACCTTCACAGACGTTATGGGGCGGCAGGTTACGGTCGATACGCCTGTAAAGCGGGCTATTTTAGGGTTTAACTTTGAAGATTACATGGCGGTGGGCGGGGAAGCCGCATTCGATCACGTAATAGGTATTTCGCGTGAAGCATGGCGGGGGAAAGTCCCCGCCAATTGGAATATGTATATTAAACATATGCCGTCCCTTGGCCGTATCGCCGATGTTGGTGAAGTCGATCTCCATAATATCTCGCTTGAGAATATCATAGCGTTAAAACCTGACGTGGTCATTTTGGCCCAGTGGCAGTATGTCGCTTTGAAATATGAAGTGTCCCGCCTTGAAGCGTTGAAAATCCCGGTGGTTGTGATCGACTACAATGCGCAAACGGTAGAAAAACACGTCAGCTCTACAAAAATATTCGGCATACTGACAGGGCAAGAAAAACGGGCCCAGGAACTCGCGGACCTTTACGCCAATAACATTGCCGATGTGCAACGCAGAGTAAATAGCTCGGGTCTGAAGAAGCCCAAGGTTTATATTGAGTTTGGCAATAAGGGACCTGGTGAATATTCATTTACCTATGGCGAGAACATGTGGGGGGCAATGCTGAAGCTCGCCGGCGCGGATAATATAGCGGCATCACTTTTTGAGTGGTGGGGCGTCATTAATCCAGAGCAGGTTCTCGTTGCGATGCCAGATGCGATTTTTATCTCGGGAAGAGAAAACAACAAGATTTCGTCGGCACTGTCAATGGGGGTTGGCGTTGATAAAAACATCGCCACTCAGCAGCTTATCGGTTTCTCTGCGCGTAATGGCTGGGCCGCGTTGCCGGCGATAAAAAACAAACAGCTCTTCGGTGTATACCAGGGCGCATCCAGAACGCTTTCCGATTTCGCCATGATTCAGTTTATTGCCAAATCACTTTACCCAGAGCAGTTTAAAGATGTGGATCCGGTCAAGAATTACCTGG
>RCUM01001082.1_pt1 | contig 11967 bp, 8 predicted proteins | sample 2166141 | NCBI WGS metagenome assembly RCUM01 (sample SAMN09932756, study PRJNA488358) | compost metagenome | isolation source: compost soil in crotonic acid-enriched | place: Germany: Experimental Botanical Garden
ATATTTTATTGGCAGATTGTTATTTTAGTGTTAATCAATCACAAACTAATCATTATATCCATGAGCCAGCTTCTGAATATCTTAATTTAAATTTCATTAAGTCAGAGTTCAGTTATTACTTATAAAAAGCAGCGTTTTTCTGATCGTAAACGTTTTTTTATCGGCTAATCTCGATCGAATATATCGAGGGATCGTTCCCATGAGCGGACTATCTGTTGTTTTTGGCGTCGAATTTGGATTTTACTGCTGTTTTTGGTGTATTTATGGTTTTTTGATCTGCTTTTTGTCTTTTAATTCATCTTTTTGATGGATATTATGTGGATGTCAGAGTTTAATTCTGCTTGCGAGTCTCAATTGGAATTATTTCAATCGAGGTGAGGGCATGAATTGGCACTCTCATATTGTCACCAAATTCATGTCATCTAGATTGTGCTCCCGGGCACGATTTTGGCGGAGCTTGCCCCTTTGTTGCCGGTTTTCGGTGCGCATCCATCGATAATGGGTATGGGAACGAATCACTGTGGAACGATGGTATCTGGCCTGTCACAAGACAGGGAAACATAATGCAGCCAAGGTGAAAGCATTTCTGGCGAATCTGGATATTGAGGTGCTGATACCCCAGATATGCATACGTCAGCCAAGGCAGGATCGCCCTGGTCAAATAAGGTCCGTTTGGGAGCCATTATTTCCAGGTTATCTCTTCATTCACTTCGATCCTGAGACACATCACACGTCGAAAGTGTCGGCTTGCCCTGGCTTGAGCCACCTTGTGCGATATGGCGGGGCGATAAATCCTCTGCACGAGGCCGTGGTCGATGAGGTCCTGAAATTGGTGTTGACGGTAAATGTGGAGGCAGGCGAGTCGATAAAACAGCTCGTGAGACCTGAGCCCCAGGCTAAAAAGATACCAACCTTGACGGAGTCACAACGCAGGCAGATAAGGCAGTTGATGGAGGAAAAAAATGGGGTGGCACGTTCGGCACTGTTTTATGCATTTGTCGAGGCGAGCCTCTGCTGACCCAGCGAAATGAAGTCATATAATTGATAATGCGTAGCTTTTATTGAATGTTCAGAACATCAGCCACAAGAATATGGTAATCGAGCATATTGTGAAAAAGAGTGACGTCAAAAAACAGAATATTTATGGTGCGTTGCTGACATTATGCCCTGCGGTGGAAGGAAATATACCACATTATGATGATTGGCCCAAGACGCGGGAAATAGCAGATGCGTGCAATGAGACCATCTATTCGGCGCGGCTCTACTTGCTGGCACTGGCAGATGAGGGAAAGATTTATTGTTCATATCAAAATGTGAATAACTCCCTGCGCTGGTATCCTCGATTGTGCAAGGCCGAATGGCCTGATATAGACAATGTCACTCTAGCACCACGAAAATGATGCATATATGACAGCATCCAAGATATGGATGCCGCGATGATGCCTCTGTTTTTATTCCATGTTCATCCGTCCTCTGAGAGGCGGGCTTCTTGCAGGCATTGATTAGCTGACTGCCGTGGCACCTATTAATGGCGTCATGGAGCAGCAGCATGATTACAAATTAATAAAAAGGATATATCAGGAAAATATATTTTCAGGGTGGCTTTGTCAGTGACATAGGCATTTATTTACTACTGGGCATTTGCCAGATGTGTATCAATACTCAGTATGTACTTTTCTGAGGGATAGACTTTGGCACTTATTAATTTACACATTCATTTGAGGTTTTTATGAAAAAGTCCCTGTTGGCCATGGCCGTTGTGCTCTCCTCCGGTATGAGTCTGAATGCGTTCGCTGTTGAACCGCCGACAACAGTTACCGGTGGCACAGTCTATTTCAACGGTGAGGTTGTCAATGCGGCCTGTGCGGTGAGCTCCGACTCCCTGGATCAAACAGTTTATCTGGATCAGGTACGTACTGCCGCCTTTAACGGCGCGGCGGATGCGCCTGCGAATCAACCGGAAAATTTCGAAATCAAACTGGTTGACTGCGATACGAGTGTACAGGCCACGGCCGCAGTGTCATTCACGGGCACCACAGTCGCCGGCAAGACCTCTGTACTGGCCAACTCGGCGGGTTCTGGTGCTGCACAGGGGGTGGGTCTCGTGCTGATGGGGCCGGACAGTGCCGTGCTGGAGATCAATACCGGTGTGCCCTCAAGCAAGGTGACCCTGGTCAACGGGACCACCGTCATACCGTTGTCGGTCGACTATATCTCCACCAGCACTGTGGTCACACCGGGCCCCGTCAGCAGCGTGGCCAATTTCAACGTGCATTACGAGTAAGGGAATTGGCTGGGTGGCTCCTTGTCGGAGCCATCCATTCCGTCATGTCCCAGATTCAGGTTGCAGATTGTCTCTGTATTGAGGGTCAGTCGTAGAGCCACTTGCTGTCATGCAATGACACTCCTCTCTTCGTTCACCCGTGGTACTTCCGTCGTCCGAGAAGGCAATGGGGTACTGGTATTACCGGCAGCCTTCTTGACTGATTAATGCTCATGGTCGTTTGACGGTCTGGGGTCGTGAGAGCAGGCAGCAGAGGATCCGGGTGCAGAAGGCGAGGCACCTTTTTGGTGAGTTGGGCTCAGCAATCTATTGGGTCATCTCCTTGTTATCGATCGTTTCGAAGGGGCCGTCGGTGCTAAGAGCATTGCAAGGGATGTCGCTGTCCATTTTGGTCGCCATGACGCCATTGGGTGTCGCGGCAGAGGGGGGCCAGCGAGTACTAACTGCCGGCGATGTGAACCTTGAGGGACGCGTCGTTTATTCAACCTGTGCCATTGGCGCACCCGAAACAGCGCAGCTGATATCGTGGCAAGAGGGGCGTATCACGTCCACAGAGTGGACCGATGCCAAGTTGTTTGATATTCGGCTGAGCGAATGCACCTCTGCAGTCAGTCAGAATGTGAGTGTTCGTTTTAGCGGTGTCGAGGATGAGGGCACAGATGATGTCGGGATATCGAATGAGATTGAAGAGGGGGCCTGGAATTGGTCCGATGGTCGGGTGGTAATTCAGGTTGCCCATGATCCAACACTCTTGCGTTTCGTAAATGGTCCCGTATTCCGGTTCCACTCCAAATTCAAATTTTTGGTGCCCATGTCCAGTGAGTCACCAGTCAGTGTTCCAGTTTATTTTTTAGTCGCCTATCCTTGAGAGGTATTTATGATAGCGCACAAAAACATGCATTCACTTATTATAGGGGCTGCCCTCTATTTCATCAGCACTGCCATTCATGCGGGTGGTGTGGTGTTGGGTGCCACTCGCGTTATATATCCTCAAGGCAATAAGCAGGTGTCGTTGGCCGTGACCAACACCGATGAGAAGGCACTTTTTTTGATTCAGTCCTGGTTCACGGAGAGTGAGGGGAAGAAAAGCAATGACTTTGTGGTCACGCCACCACTTTTTAAATTGATGCCGAAAAAAGAGAACACCTTAAGAATTATTTATGTGGGTGCAAATCCGCTGCCCACCGATCGTGAAAGTCTTTATTATCTCAATGCCAAAGCCATCCCAGCTGTTTCAGAGGCGGCTCAGAATAGCAATACCCTGCAAATTGCAACCCAGAGTGTCATCAAGTTGTTTTATCGACCCCAAGGGCTCGCCGTGCCGCCGATAGAGGCGCCCGCCATGCTGCGTTGCAATCTGGAGGGCAGCATGCTGACGGTTCGCAACCCGTCGCCCTATTTTGTCACCATGGTCAATCTGCAGGTAGGAAAGACAAGAATCGCCAACATGATGGTCCCACCATTGGCGACTGAGCGTGTCGACGTCGACAACTTGGTGGGGAATGTGACATTTCAATCAATCAATGATTACGGTTCTCAAACCAAGCCGTCCATTTGCCCTAAATCGTAATGGATGCAAGCCATGTCGTATTCGAAGCCACTGTCCTTATTATTGGTGGGATGGGGCCTGATCTCTGATGCTCAGGCCGATGTCCAGTTTAATCCTGCATTCTTGTCGGGTGATCCGTCCTCGGTGGCGGATCTGGCGGCATTTGAACAAAGTGAACAGCTACCGGGAACCTACCGGGTCGATATATTTCTGAACGGTCAGTTTGTGGATACCAGAGATGTGGTGTTCGCCGTCAGCACATCCAGAAAAGATGGCGATGGTTTGCGGCCTGTCCTCTCCGTCGATGATCTGGTTGACTTCGGTGTAGATAAGCAAGCGCTGTCAGAGGGGCAGCCCGCCATGGGGGAGGAGATGGCCGGGTCTGTCGATATTCGGGAGCTGATCCCCGGGGCCGATTATGTCTTTTACTTTGAGCGTTTGCGGCTCGATGTGAGTATTCCGCAGGCCGCCATGAGTCGGCGCGTGCTGGGTGAAGTCTCGGAAGATCTGTGGGATGAAGGTATCAACGCATTGATGCTGAACTATATGTTCAGTGGCAGCCACAGCGTCGGCAAGGAGGATATAGGTGATGACAGCTTTGTTGCACTCAACACCGGTATCAATATGGGGGCGTGGCGCTTCAGAAATTATTCGACCTGGAACAAGGGCGATGAATCGAGCGAATTGCAGAGTGTGAGCAATCATATTACGCGGGCCATCATTCCATTGAAGAGTGAGCTTGTCATCGGTGATAGCAGCACCCTGTCCGACATATTTGACAGCGTGGGTTTTCGTGGTGTGCAGCTGGCATCAGATGAACAGATGTACCCCAGCAGTCTGCAGGGATATGCACCCACGGTACATGGCATTGCGAAGAGCAATGCCAGCGTCACCGTCAAGCAAAATGGCTATGTGATTTACCAGACCCATGTTCCTCCGGGCCCATTTCTGATTGAGGATCTGTTTGCGACGTCAGCCAACGGCGACCTTGATGTGGAAGTGAAGGAAAATGATGGCAGTATCAACCATTATGTTGTGCCTTTTGCATCTATTCCAACCTTACTCCGTGAAGGCCGGGTGAAATATGATGTGACGGTAGGGAGGTATCGTTCTGGCAGCGATATGCAGGAAGAGCCTGAGTTTATTCAGGGATCCCTCGCCATGGGGGTTCAGGAAACGGTGACGCTCTTTGGCGGAACACAACTGTCGTCGGATTATTACTCCTTTGCGATTGGGATTGGAAAAAACATGGGGGATCTCGGTGCCATCTCTGCCGAGTTATCTTATGCAAATACAGTACTGCCGGATGAAAGCGAGACACAAGGACAATCCTTCAGCCTGCTTTATGCCAAATCATTGGTGGACCTTGGCACTGATGTGCAGCTATTGGGGGCGCATTATTCTACGCAGGGATATTACACCTTCGCCGATAGCACCTATAAGTCCATGTCTGGTGATTTGGATGACGGTAACAATGATTCGGACGATTCCGGCCATGATGATGAGCCGATCAGCCGCTATGACCTCAATTATGCCAAGCGCGGCAGGTTGGAGGGCAGCATATCCCAGCAGATAGGGGATGCCGAGTCAGTCTATTTGAGTGCGCGAGTGCAAAACTATTGGGAGACCGATGAAGAGGACCGATATCTGCAACTCGGTTATTCCGGTGTGTGGAAAGACATCACTTACTCCCTCGCTTACAGCTATAACCAGAGCGCCTTTGAACCTGAGGAAGACAAGGTCATCTCTCTGAATATCTCCCTCCCGGTTGGACGATGGCTGACAACCTTGGATGATTACGCCTCTGCCTACGCTGATTATGGTGTCAGCTACGATGCGGATGGGCGGACGACAAACCGAATCGGATTGAGCGGAACCGCTTTGGAAAATAAGAATCTGAATTACAGCGTTCAGCAGGGATATACCAACCAGGGCGTGGGTTCCAGTGGCAATGCACAGCTCCAGTATCAGGGAGCCAGAGGCGATATTGAGCTCGGATATAACTACAGCGAGGACAAGCAGCAGGTGACCTATGGCGGAACTGGGGGCGTTGTGGTGCATGCGGACGGCGTGACCTTCAGCCAGCCACTTGGCAACACCAATATTCTGGTGGCGGCCCCGGGGGCAGAGGGTGTCGAGATTGAGAACACTATAGGTACTGTCACCGACACTGATGGCTATGCCGTCATCCCATATGCCTCCAGCTATCGCCTGAACCGCGTCGCGCTGGATGTGAATTCGTTGCAGGACGACGTGGAGGTGGATGAAGCCGTCACTATGGTGGTGCCAACCGATGGCGCCCTGGTGCGCGCAACGCTTGAAACCAAGAAAGGGAGCAGAGCGCTGTTTGCGCTTGCTTTAGATGGCAAACCCGTTCCCTTTGGCGCGCGTGTTGTCAGCGAGCAGGAGGGCGTATCGGGCATTGTGAGTGAGGAGGGGGTGGTATACCTGGCTGGCCTGGCTCCCACGGGATCCCTGGATATCCGATGGGGGGCCGGGCAGGAGCAGCGCTGCGGGGCTGATTATCTGCTGCCGGAACCGGCGAAGCAGGCGCCCATCACCCGGTTAGCCATAGCGTGTCATCAGAATAAATAGACGCATCGTCGGTATTTATCCTGAATGCTTGATAGATATTCCTGTTATTTAAATAAAGGTGTGAGTAATGAGGGTGTGTCATTATTTTTCAGGTGACCAGGGGGCCTATATGGGCGGCAAGAGTGCCGTCACCAGGTTGATACCTTTGGCCATAGTCGCCGGAATATGGGGAAGCATGATGGTGGGTGTATTTCATGCATCCACCGTCTCGGCCAAAACATATCTGGGGCCACCCAGCGGTCAAATAACCATCACAGTGCCAGAGAATAATACCGAGGCTTATCAGGTGGCGAATGCCGGTGTCACCACATCGAATACCTGCCACCCCTCAGATGGAAATATCAAGGATATAGAAGGGAACATATTCAGTTACACAGCGGCGACACCTTATACCGTTCTGTTCAATGGCAAAGTCCATACCCTTATGCAGTCTGGCAACCCCTATTTTGGGGTCATTGTCCCGACCCGGGACACCTCTGCCCCAGAGAGCGATGCGGTGCCCCTTGCCTGGGACAGGACCACCTGGTATCCGACGCCCAATTCAACGCGGGCACCTGGCTCTGAGGCGATTGATGCACGATTTCGTTATGTCTTGTATGCCATGCCCGGCGAGTTGCCCGCAGGGACCTATATCATCCCGCAGATGGAAGCGTTTATTGGAGTGGAGTGTCGGGATACCACGGGACGCGTATATCAGGATCGTGTCGGGCAGCGTGCCTTTACTGTCAATGTTGCCGCCCGGGGGTGCGATGTGACCTCTCCGGCTAATACCTACATCGACTTCGGCGAGTTGAGTGCCCGTGATTTCTCCGTCGTTGGCAGCACTACCAGCACTATCCCCACCATGATCACCTTGCAGTGCGATCCCAATGTCGAGCTCCACTTCACACTCTCGGATCAGACCAACCCGAGCAATAGAACCGACATAGTAGGGTTGACTGCCGACAGTACCGCCCGAGGGCTGGGGGTACAAGTGGTCAATCCAGGGGCCGGAAAGTCCTATTCGCTGGGTCCCGATGACGCCAGCAACCACGGCATAAATCAAGTCTGGTTGGGGCAGAGTGGTCCCCAGGGTGGCACATTCAACTTCCCCCTCGGTTTTCGCTATATCCGGACCGGGGAGATGACGGCCGGTACGGCGACGGCCCTCGTGGGTGTCACTTTATCCTATCAATGAGGCGGGCGTAATGAACAGCAAGATAGCCGTGAGCATCAGCCTTGCCTTGTGCGGAGCCACTTTTTTTGCCGGGGCGGCAGATGTGACAATTGAGGTGCGTGCCACCCTGATCCAGCCGGGTTGCATCATCAACAACAACGCGGCAGAAATCGTGGACTTCGGCACCTTCCCGTCCAGCAGCATCAGACTGGGGGCACCTCCCTCTCAACCTGGCTTGATCCAGACGGTCTCTATGCCCATCAGCTGTGTGGACATGGGGACAGGGGTGACGCTGAGTGTGAACGCGGCGACCTCTGCGGAAAACCCTGCGCTGATAGAGACCGGCAAGGCGGGGCTGGGGGTGGCTCTCTCGACCCAGAGTGACGTGGCCGACAGCGGCGATTGGATAGTGCCCAATACGGGAAAACTGTCGGTGCCTCTGCTCAACGGGGAGGGGACGGTGCTCTTCTATGCGGCCCCTGTTGGTACAGGCGCCCTGCCACAACCCGGGGTGTTCAGCGCCCAGGCCGTCTTGAATGTGGAATATCCATAACCCCAGTGGCTGTCTGGATCCGGCCAGAGGATCCAGGCCATGGCGTGCCCTCTGATGATCTCTGTCTGACCCCATGCCCGCGTTGGCAGTCACAGCTCACCCTGCTCGATAGCCCGGTGAATCCGGTTCTCTCGTTTTCATGTGCCCTTGTGATGGCCTGGTCCCGATGATTCAGGCTGGTCTCTGCTGCGTCGCAATAGGGCGCTTGCCCAGACGACAGGACAGGGGGCCAGGCATACAAGTTGAACAGCTTATTAGGACTTACGATGAAACAACTATTCATGTGGATATGCGCGTCCATGGTGGCCTTGTTGTTGGCCGCCTGTGGCGGGGGAGATGACGACTCGTCATCACAGCCGGAGTCCGGGAGCGGCGCGACGTCCATGGTCTCGCTGCAGGTAACCCCGCCCCAGGGACGCATACCGGTGGCACTGGGGCTGCAATATGTGGCGCAGGCGGTGATGAGCGATGGCAAGGTGCAGGATGTGACGGCGCTTGGCGACCTTCAGTGGCGCAGCAGCGACAGCGCCATCGCGACCATCACGAGCACAGGGCTGGCGACCGGAGTTGCGCCTGGCAAGGTCACCATCACGGCGTCAGGAGTGGGGGCCAATGGCACCCCTGTCGAGGCAAGGGCGCAGCTGGAGGTCAGCAATGCCCAGGCTATAGGGCTGCAGGTGGCACCCCCTGTCACTCAGGTGGCGGCGGGCTTGAGCAAGCGCTTTACAGCCACCCTGCAGCTCTCCGACGGCACCACCCTGGATGTGACCCCTGAGGTGAGCTGGGCCAGCGATGATGCGGGCACCGCCACAGTCGCGCAAGGGTTGGCGACCGGGATAGGGGTGGGGGTAGCAAGTCTGAGTGCGAGCGGCCTCTTCCAGGGCAAGACGGTCAGCGGTGCGGCGCAGCTCACTGTGAGCGACGCCACCGTCACCGCCTTGCAGGTAACCCCGGCAGCGAGCACGACGGCGGTTGGCCTGGCACAGTCCCTGGTCGCCACCGCCGTGCTCTCTGATGGCACCAGTCAGGTGGTGACGGACATCGTAAGCTGGAGCAGTGCTGACAGCGCCATCGCCACCGTCAGCAATGAGCAGGATCTCTGGGGGCAGGGGAAGGGGGTGAGTGCCGGCACCACGACCATCACGGCTGCGGGCACCTTTAATGGTCAGCCTATCACTGGCTCGGCGCAGTTGAAGGTGAGCGATGCCACCGTGACAGCACTGCAGCTGACGCCCCCCAGCCTGAGGGCGCCGATAGGTTTGCCCCAGCAGTACAGAGCGACCGCCATGCTGTCCGATGGCAGCAGTCAGCCTGTGCTGGATGCCAGCTGGAGCAGCAGCGATCCCGGTATGGCTACCATCAGTGCCGCCGGCCTGGCCACGGGGGCCCAGGCCGGTAGCGCCACCCTCAGCGCCAGCACCAGGGTCAACGGCCAGCTCTTGAGCGGTCACGCGCAACTGACTGTCACCGACGCCACCGTCACCGCCTTGCAGGTAACTCCGGCAAGGGGCTCGGTAGCGATAGGCACTACCCAGCGCTATGAAGCCACGGCACTGATGTCGGATGGCACCAGTTTGCCGATGAGCAGCAGCGCCAGCTGGGTGAGCGATCCCCTTGTTGCCAGTCTCTATGCAAGCACGGCCACCGGGGTGGGGGTGGGCACGACGGACATCAGTGCCACCGCCGTCGTCAATGGCGTCACCGTCAGCAACAGCGCGTCCCTGACGGTGAGCGATGCCGAGGTGACCAGCCTGGAGGTGAGCCCGGGCATAGAGGCGGTATCTATGGGCCTGAGCAAGCCGTTCACGGTACGCGCCTGGCTGTCGGATGGCAGCAGTCAGGAGATGACAGGCAACGACAATATCAGCTGGAGCAGCAGCGACAGCGGCGTGGCCACCGTCGACGGCACCAGCGGATTGGCCACCGGGGTGGCGCTGGGCTCGGCCTATATCAGCGCAGCAGGCAGTGTCAACGGCCGCTTCCTGAGCGACAGCGCCTCACTGACGGTGGGCGATGCCGCCGTGATGGGGGTGGTGGTCACGCCGGATCCGGCCACAGTGCCAGCCGGGCTGAGTGTGCAGCTCACCGCGACAGCCCAGCTGTCCGACAACAGCACCCAGGACATCACAGATACCGCCAGCTGGGGCAGCGATGCCACCGGGGTGGCCACCGTCATCGGCGGGCTGGCGACCGGGGTGAGCGTGGGCAGTGCCAACATCACGGCCACCGATAGCGCCAGCGGCCAGTCTGGCAGTGCGGTCCTGACCGTGACCAGCGCGGTCATGACCGACCTGGTGGTGACCCCGCCAACCGCCTCGATTTTTGTCGCAGGCACCCAGCAATTCGATGCCATGGCGACCCTGTCCGATGGCAGTACCCAGGAGGTGACCACCACGGTCAGCTGGAGCAGCGGCGACCTCGCCGTCGCCAGCATCGGCAGCACCACCGGTCTGGCGACCGGCGTGGCGCCAGGCACCAGCACCATCACCGCGATGACGCAAGATGGCTCGGGGCTCAGTGCCACGGCCGAGCTGACCGTGGCCGCGGGCGGTTGTACCATGGGTACCCTGACCGACGGGGAGGGCAAGACCTGGACCTGCCCGTTGACCCAGTCCCAGGCCGATGCCGATGGCGTCACTTATGCTGGCGTCTATACCGAGAATGGTCAGGACTATGTGCTGATGGACTGGCCGCAGGCCGGTACTTATTGCACCAGTCTGGGTGGCGGCTATTACCTGCCGAGCCAGCCTGAGCTGTCAGGCCTGTATGCCGAATACGGTAACCTGGAAACCTATGCCGGCTGGCCAACCGACCGAGCGTACTGGTCATCGACGATGGGGACCACTGCGGGCGCTCACTATGCCATCCATCTGGACGACGGTGCCGATGGCGGCCTCCACATGGACACCAACATGAACCTGGTCTCTTGTGTCAAGCCGGCCCCTGCCACCGTAGTCTCCCTGGCCCTGACCCCGGCGGATGCCTCAGTGATGGAGTGGACGAGCCAGCAGTATGTCGCCACCGCGACCATGTCCGATAACACGACACAGGATGTGAGTGCCAGCGTCGCCTGGAGCAGCGGTGATAGCGCCATTGCTACCGTTAACAGCAGCGGCCTGGCCACGGGGGTGGCGGTGGGCACCACCTCTATCAGCGCGACGATGCAGGATGGTTCCTCACTCAGCGCCACGGTGCAACTGAGTGTGATTTCGGATGGTCTACCGGAGTGGGAAGGTTGTCGTATAGGCATGTTGACCGCGGGAGGGTTGCAGTTTTCCTGTCCGCTGACCAAGGAGGAGGCGAATAGTATTGGTCTATCGGTCAGCACCATGACCGAGCCTAATGAGGATGGTGAGGATGTGATCTATGCTATTAACACCATTGCAAACAACAACGCGACCAACCTCTGCAGTCGCTTGGGTAGCGGTTTCCGCGTACCCACCATCGATGAGCTGGGCCTCTTGTATAGTACATATGGGAATTTGGAAGCTTATGCTGATTGGCCGAGTAGCAAGAGGTACTGGTCGTCGACGTTGTATCAGGATGGTTCCAATCCCAAGTATTACGGTCAAGACCTCGTTTATGGAAACGTCCACTATGACTACGCGACGACCTATTTACCCGTGACCTGTGTACGGCCTATGCCCTGATTTTTGCAAGCATGAAAAATCAGTAAGGCTGCCAGCCATGGCCCTTTGATGCCGTGATGGCATCCAACCTGTTTGCCAAGATGAAATAGCGGTGCATCAAGCCCAAGTGATCCTGTCACTTGGGCTTTTTTGTTGTGTCTGGATCCGTCGGTGCGCCGCCGGGGGAGGCTATCGGTCGGC
>RCUM01001083.1_pt1 | contig 11948 bp, 11 predicted proteins | sample 2166141 | NCBI WGS metagenome assembly RCUM01 (sample SAMN09932756, study PRJNA488358) | compost metagenome | isolation source: compost soil in crotonic acid-enriched | place: Germany: Experimental Botanical Garden
TGTAGGCACCTGTTTTGTTTGCGCAGGTGTCAGGCGCGCCGCGGCTGGTTCTGTCGCGGTCACCGCCGTTATTTCCATCCCCGCAACCGCCAATCAACTTCATCTCGTCTAACGTCAATTCCCTTATCGTTGACATAGTAATATTCCCTTTAATAGAGTGTTTTATTTATTCGACTAATACGACCGTAGATCAACCCGTCATAAAAACCATCAACCGGTCAATAAAATAACATCTACCGGTAAATAATAAAAAAATCAACAACAATAAAAAATAAAACCATCCAGCAAAAATAATAATAACGTGTTTATTTTAATTATTTATTTAACAATAACGACTAATAAAAAATAAAGGCGCCATATGCGGTGCCTGGCTCAATCAGAACTCCTGTCGCTTACGGAACAGGCTGCGCAGAAAACCCACGTCAACGCCCAACAGGATAATAACACTGCCCCACACTTCGTTAAGTAACGGCCCAGCGATCTCCGTGGTGGCCAAGTGGAGAGAAATACTATCGGTTTCTTTGAGCCTAGGGTCTATCTCCGCTAGCGCGGGGAACACGCGTTGTGCTGTTATCAGTTGCGGCGGGAAGACGGTTTATCCCCGCTGGCGCGGGGAACACTCTTACCGCGTTGATCCCGACTATCTACACTGCGGTTTTCCCTACATTGTTTTTCAGTATTCGAAATCGACACTTGGGCGTCCAAACTATATGGTATTGATAATGCCAGAGCACATGCGATGCTTTTTCGAACTTACTCATGGTTAAATCCTTATCAGTTATGGGGATAACAAATTTTGACTTTCCCATGAGTAGCATTACTGGCGGAGCCAAAAAGTCGATAACCACGTCCATAGGACGTGGTATTCAGTTAGACATAAAAACATTATACTTTGTGATGAACATCACAAAGTATAATGTTTGATTTCTTCTTATCAAATAGACTATTCTATATACTGAACACTTAATAGCATAAAATGACTGGTAAAGTTCACTAAACAAGGCCTCATTAAGTTAAGGTCTAGTGACCACTAGAAGAAAAAGTCGAAAACTGGCTATTAGATATTCGCATCAAATAATCATAACGTGTGTTAATAGTAATCTTAGATATAATAAAAATGGCAGCATTGATTAAACAACAACATTCTTTGGTTATGGGGTGATATTTTCTGCATAAGGGATTAAGTATGAATAAATATATAATTTTCTTCAAAGATAAAGAATCAAAAGTGATCGCAGCAGATCTTGTGACACGTGAGCTTTCCAGAGAACTGAAAAACAAAGGGTTTGCTAAATACCCTGAAATAATAGAGGCAAATAATGAAAAAGATGCCATTAAGAAATTAAACAAACAAGGTAATGAGCATCTGAATGCCCTATCTGAATACTCAGGCAACATCTTTTTCTACTGTGCCGTTTTAGTTGTCGGTTTAGTGTTGGCGTTCATATTTTCCAGCTGACCATGATTTTAACAGTCATCCGATAATAACAACCGAACCGGTTAGTGAATTTCACCAAACCGAATTTACTCAGCCATAATATGATTTTGTAGTCAGTATGGAGCAGTTCTGGCGGTTTCACTGAAACCGTCAGATCAGATACCGTGAGCTCAAATCGTCATGCACCTTACAAATAAACCTAAAAAAACCAAAAAAAATACAGATTGCTAACCCCGCACTATTTATCGGATATATTCGTCATATTTTTTTCAGATTTGGTAAATCTGGTTATAAAATTCGGCAGCCTGAATTTGGATTCGACTTTCCAGCGAGGTTATTTACAGGGAATTTTGCTCGTTTGACTGGACTGGCTCAGCAAATTGTTTTGTTGTTGGTAATACATTGCCACCTGGTTGGCGAGTTGATCCTTATTAATCAGTCCTTTGGTCTGATATTGCCGATAGTTCTCCATATTCTCCTTCATAATGCGGATCCCTTCTTGAGCGCGATGCATAATATCAGTAGAAAGACGAAAAGTGGCTGTATACTACACCTTTTGCTTTTCAAGCATGGCGAGAGTGTTTTTCTTGCTACTTTCTAATCGTCTTATAATCTGTGCAATGCGTTCTAGTTGGCCATCAATGTCTCCCTGCGTTGATTGTCACTGACTACGCCACTGCGCGTGCTTTTGTTCACGTCAATTTGGTAAACAGGCGTCCCAACCATGATCTTCTGCCCTTCAGCGACGAATTGTTTGATAACCACTCCCTGCACACTGGAATAGATATTGGCCGCGCGTGGATAGGTAAAGAGCTCACCTATGACGTTGACCCGCCGAGTATAATTACTGGCAATAACAAAGGTTAGAAATACTATAATAAAAAAGAGGTACAATAACGCCATGCCCCAAAATGGAATGCCGGGTAGAAGCAGCGCCCGACCTCGCCATTTCATTTTCTGGTTATCAATTGCCTCCTGGCGAAACACTGTTTTTTTCCTTAATAAGTAGGGAATGCAAAAGGCACGCTTCATTATGAATAAAAAATATGCACATTTAATTCACATTACCTCTTTTAAAAATTCTATTTTCGCCATGAAGAACAAATACCATCCGGAGTATCCAAATTATGTTGAAATAATGCTATACCAAATTTATCATTTTGCATGTACTCTGCGATGAAAGAAGGTTCAGTTTCACATTCAAAATCTAACAATTCATAAGCCAGCCCTAATAAAACCTCAATAATTAGACCTGGACCTGATAAAACTGAAGTCACAAAGTAGTCTCTGGTTATTAACTCAGTTCGCCAAGTTAAAATCCTATTCAGATAGTTAACTTCCTCGCCACCTTTATAAAAATCGAAAATGCAGTTATTTTTTTCTAAAAATTTATACCTTTTTCTCATAGTGCGCAAAATTATCTTTATGACTTTTGAACCAGGGTGGGAAGAAATAAAGTTATTAAAGTAAATACCTTTCATCCTTCTGAGTGATCCTATAGCCAATAAATTTTTATGAACATACATTTCCCCAAGTGGCAATACCTTTTTCAAAGAAAATTCAGCAACATCTAACTCGATCAGCTCCTGGATTTTTTTATATTTATTTCTCTCTGTTTCTATTTCGCTCTTAAAATTATTCAAAAAATCACTATCAGAAAAATCAAAAATAGATAGTTTTTTTAAAATGGATTTTGTCTTAAACAAGAATAGAAAATCATCTTCTTCTATCTTTTCTTTTTCTATATACTGATTTAATCTACCGAATATGTTATCCGTATATGGAAGTGTATCAACGTCTATATAAACCCCTCCATACTGATAGAGAATCAAAAGTCTAACTATGTCACTAGCACTAGCAAGGTTCGCTCTTAGAATAATCTCATAGTAATAATACCTCATGAAATCACACAACCCATAACTAAATAGCTCTTCTATATTTTTAGCTATGAAAACTTCACTTTTAAAACAAGGATTTGATATGGGCGGGGTTAATTCATGATAGGGGATGTTATTTTCAGATAAAAAACACACAACTAAATCATTAAAAAAAAACCATCATTCAATTTAGGAAATATGTAATTGAAGGCTTTATTCTTTATATGCATCTCAGCATGAAAATTATTATAAAATTCATTATGAAGAACGTATTCCCGTATCGCGTCGTGAAGCAAATTACACCATGAAGTATGCTCATCATACCAAAAATATATTTTTTTATCTTTGTTTGTTTTTTCCATATGCCAATATATTCCATATTGGCACGATTTGCATCACCGATCCAAACAAAATGCATGATGTTTGGAACTAGAACTTTCCCATGATGGGAAATATTAATATCTGACAACTTGTATTTCATTGAAAAAATCCATTTATTAAAGCAAGGGAATATAATTTATAAGCCATGATTCTAATAATCAATAAACTTACAATTTAAATTAACTGATAAACAATCCAACACCAAAACAAACAGCGAAAATTACAACACTACCAGACAAATCCTTTAATGAAATTAAATAACCCTCACTGTGTTCATTTAATTTTATAATGGCCTATCTTTCACTTTCAGCTTCCACTTCGATATGATACTTCCTAAATCCTTTCTGCTTCACATCCTTAATAAATGAGTTTGTAACGGATTCTTTTGGGATTATTTTTTATTTATCACTTTTTATAAAAATTACATACTTACGCATTATCACCTCCATAAAAGCACAGGTTTTTACATCTGTGCTTTTACAATTAATTAATGGCGGCCACCACGTTCTCTCGGCTCAGTACCATTTCCACTGTAACCACCTCCAGTGTTATTACTACTGTTACCCCAGATACCACTTGCGCCAGAACCGCTACCATAAGGGCTGTTGTGATATGAAGAAACAGTTCGGTCTAAAAGAGATGGTCCCCCTCTGTCATTACCACCGTTATTTGAAGAGCCTGAACCGCCATTACTTGATGACTGTTTTCCACTTCCATCTCTGTCCTGCCAACCGCCAGATACCACATCATACTGGCTACTTAAAATTTCTTTCATTATTATTTTCCTTGAGGTAAGTGAACCTAGCATCATTGCTTATGGTCAATTTACATACTACCCGTGAATAATATGTAATTAAATGTAAAAATTTGCAAATTTGTTAAAATGCAACTTCCGTCACTATTTTGTGCAAAAAAAACCGCAAGTCAGTTCTTTAAAATAGGCTTCTACGCCGGAACCGCCAAATTTCCGTTACGCCAACAACCAGTGCATTCAGGTCAGTAAAATGAGGTTCAAAGCGCAGGCTTAGCCATTGCAGGATCGCAGGTTACTTGTTATCGCTGGTTAATTAATGATCTTAACGTACAATAATTTTCGATATCAAAACTGCCCCTGCTAGACAGGGTTTTTAGCTTACTTTTGCGGTAAAGTAAGTAAGGACCAAAAGCGCCTTTTCGCTGTAGTGGGTTCAGTTAACTCCCTCCCTCCCTCCGGGCAAAGACCGGAGGTGCTACTTAAAGTTGTTGGGGAGCATAGCAACCGTGCCGAACCGGCGCGGCCGTCTGGCCGCTGCAAGGTCAGTCATTATTGGTTTTCCCCGTTATCCACAGAACTTATCCAACGAATAAGTAGATCCTTAATGAAATTAAGTAAGTCGAAAACCTGATTGTTTTGCAGCTAACTATTGGTTGATTGCAGATAATATCATTTACCTGTTTGCAGATAATTGTGCATAAAAGATACGGCTCCTGTATTGCTACTGGTTTTGGCCAAATTTCGGTGAGGTAATCATGATGATGGCGGCTAAAAATTGAGTGCACCTTGCTGATGGACAAAGGACATCCTCCGTAGGGAAACGGATTTGTAAAAAGAGGGCGGGTTAGTGAGGCGGGGTAGTGCCTGGCTGCTTCATATTTACCACTTCAAGCTGGTAAAGCTGAGTCCAGACCATTTTTTCAAACTGTTGATGGGTTAGGTGGTGTATACCCCCCCCTTCATATCACGGAAATTTAGCAAGATCGATACCGATAATTTTTATCTCGTTCATGATGTAATACCTCTGTGAATAAGATCGCTCAGCATAAGTATGGCAGGGCTTACACGTCCATCACATCACTACACGCCACTTTACCACCATCAAAAAGTATAACCAACTCGGTTTATCCCCGCTGACACGGGGAACACTCTAAAACTATCTAACTGAATTAATTGTATTTTTTAAGACTATAAAATTCCACCAACAATTAGGCTATTTTGAAAAAACCTAACCATTTGATATTTATAAAATAAAAAACCAAGTATTTGCAAAAATACAAATTCACCGAAAAACTCTCGCGACGACACTACAACCCCCCTCGCGCTATGCACGCCGCTTACGAAACAGGCTGCGCAACGCCACGCTGTTGCGCAGAAAACCTACGCCTACGCCCAGCAAGGTGTAAATAATCCCCAGTACCAACAGCATCACCACATCGCCCCACACTTCGTTAAGCGACAAGCCCATCTGGTTAACCCCGGCGATCGCCTTGGTGGCCCAGGTGGAGGGGATGCAATAGGAAATGGTCCGCACCCAGCCCGGCATCGCCTGCAGCGGCCAGATGGTGCCGGAGAGGTAGAATATCGGCGTGGTGATAAACGCCAGCGTCAGGTAGATCATCTCGACGCTGCGCAGGCACTCGGTCACCAGCTTGCCCAACCCCAGCACCGCCAGCAGGAACGGGAAGGTCAGCAGCAGAATTTCCGGGATGCCCGCCGTCTGGCGGTAACCCAGCACCCACGGCCACAGCACAAACAGCACGATCGACAAGAATAACCAGATCGGCAGCAATGCCGTCAGCCCGCCCAGATGCGCCGCCAACGGTGCTTTACCGCCCGGCGTACTCTTCATGGCAATGCTGACGCGTATGCAGGCGATCAGCAACGAGTGCTGCAACAGCATGACCAGCAGGCCGGGGAAGATGATTGCCGCAAAGCTGATGCCGGGGTTGAACACGTCCAGCGTCTGCCCCACGATCGGCGTCAGGATCACCTGCGCCTGGCGTTCGCTGAAACCGCTGCGCAGCAGCAGCCCGTTGTTGTACTGGCTCAACAGTTGTTGATAAGCCGCCACCACGTCCTGCTGGATCTGGCCGTTGGCCAAGCGGTTGGTCGCGTCGCCGTACACCGGCACCACGATATTCTGCCCGCTCAGGATCTTCTTCTCCAGATCCACCGGCATGATGATCACCGCAAACAGCTTGCGCCAGCCAAGGTCTCGCTGGGCCTGCTCCTGGCTGTCGTAGGTCTGGATCGCGATTTTCGAGGTGGCGTCCAGTTGGCGGATCAACTGGCGGCTGGCGGTGCTGTGATCCTGATCGACCACACCCACCGGCAGATCCCACACCGTGCGGTTGGCATACACCATACTCATGATACACAGCGACAGGATCAGCATCAGCCACATCGGCCGTTCCAGCATGCCAAGCAGCACCCGGACAAAGGTTTGCCAATAGATCTTCATCCCGCTCCCCCTTCCTTCAGCAACCGCTGCAGCAGCCGATTACGCACCAGCAGCGCGGTAACCAGCGGATAGACCGCCAGCAGCGCACAGACGCTGAAGATGGCACTGGCCGGCACCTGCCGCAGGAACACGTCGAACATGGCATACAGCGCATGGGTCAGCGGCTCGATATTGGAGATAATCCGCGCCGGCAGCGGCATCGACAGCTCCGGCACCGCCATGCCCGAGAAGGTCAACGCGATACTCACCAGGATACCGATCAGGCTGTAGGCGGTGATGGTGCTGCCGGTAAAGGTAAACAGCAGCAGGCCGACGCTCTGCGCCGCCATCACGTAGAAAAAGGCGATCATCAGCATAAACAAGGGATTGCCGCTGACGCGAGCGTCAAAAATCCCCACCAGCGCCGCGATCTCCACCATCAGCAGGCTGGTGAAACACAGGGTGTAAGGCGCCAGTTTACCGAGCAGCGCCAGGCTGAACGGCCTGGCCTTCAACAGCGACTTGCTGCGCGCCAGCACGTAGATCATGCAGGTCACCACAAACAGCTGCAACAGGTGGATGGTGGCCGCGAACTGCTGATAGTAAATATAGCTGCCGCTGGCGTTGAACAAACTGCCGTACGACAGCGTGACGTCCGCCAGCGGCGGCAGCGTTTTGCCCATCTCGCCAGCGATGATGCTGCGGGTACTGGCGTTGATTTCGGTCATCAGGCCGCTGAAATCCTGAGTGGAATACAGCCCGGCGCCGTAAAACAGCGCGTTGTAATACATCACCACGCTCGGCTGCTTGCCCGCCAGCGCGTTGGCCTCGAAATCCGGCGGGATGTAAAGCAGCGCATAATCCTGCGCGCTGCGCAGGCGGTGCAGCGATTCATCCAGCCCGCCATCGTAGGCTTCGACGTGGGCATGGGAGCCGGCATCCAGCCTGCGGATCAGCGATTTGGACAGTGAGCTGTGATCGCTGTCCACCACCGAGACCGGCAGATCGAGCAAGGTGCCTTCCGAAAAGTTGCTGCTGATCAGGCCAAACAGCATCAGCGGGAAGATCCAACTCAGCCAGTGCACCACCGGGCTGCGAAAGGCGATGCGACATTCGTTGTCAAACGCGTGGCTGAAGCAACGCCAACCGGCCTTTACTCTTTCCATAGCCATAGGCTGCTCATCCCCGGACGCAAACCGTCCACCGGCTGTGACGGATACAGGCGCACTTCAAAGGTTTTCAGATCAAAGTCGCCGGTGGCGCGAGTGGCTCGTTTGGTGGCGTAATCGCCCAGCGGCGCGATGTAACGTACTTCGGCCTCAATCATTTTGTTCTGCAGCGCCGGCACCCGCATTTGGATCTTATCGCCTTTGCGTACGTGAGCCAGAATGTCTTCGCGCAGGTTAAACACGAAGTAGGCATCCGGTACGCGGATCAGCGTCACCAGCGGGCTACCGGCATTCAGCAGTTCACCCACTTCCGCCGGGATCGGCCCCACTTCGCCGTCCACCGGCGCTAAAACCCGCAGATCGTCGGTTTGGGCTTTCACTTCCAGCAGGTTCTCTTCCGCCGCCCGCAGCGCCGCGGCGTATTGCTGCCGCAGTTCGATACGGTCGCCGTTGACGCCTTCGTCCAGATTGGCCTTGGCGGCCTGAACCTGTTGGAAAGCGGTATCGCGCGAACGACGCGAGCTGTCCAGTTCGGACTTCGAGATATAGCCTTTGCCGGCGATACTCAGGTTGCGATTGTAATCATTCTGCGCATTGCGGTATTCCGCCTCGGCCTGCGCCAGGCTGGCGCGCAGATTGCGGATGCTCTCTTCACGCGTGCCATGCAGCGACTGATCAAGCTGCGCTTTGGCCTCATCGCGCGTCGCCTGCGCGGAACGCAGCTGCGCCATCAGTTCCGGGCTGTCGAGCTGGATCATCGCCTGCCCGCCCTTTACGTCGTCGCCGCGCTCCACCAGGCGCTCAATCACCCGCCCCTTGGCTTTGGAGGCCACAATAACTTCCGGTGCATCCACCTCGCCCTGCAACAGCAGATCCTGATTATGCGCGCGGAACAATATCGCCAGAGCGATCGCCACCACCATCAACAACAGGGTAAACAGCGTCTTTTTTTTCATTATTCAGGCTCCCTGAACGGTAAGCGGCAGGTGGGGATCATCACGTCCATATTTTAATACACTCTAAAAAGACCATTTTTCTCATAAGGATATCACAAGCACATATATCCTCTTTTATAACCCTAAATTGGATTATGCTTTTAACGCTAAAGCACATTCGACTTTGTAGTTTGCAGACTCCTGCAATCGCCCTTTAAGCGATCACTCCTCTGATGGACGATGTCATGACTGAAAAAACCGTGGTACCGCTTTCGGTACTGGACTTATCCCCCATTCCGCAAGGGGCCAAACCGCGCGATGCGTTTCACGCCTCTTTAGATTTAGCACAGCATGCCGAAAAATGGGGCTATCAGCGCTATTGGTTGGCGGAACATCACAATATGACCGGGATCGGCAGTGCGGCCACCTCGGTGCTGTTGGGCTTTCTGGCCGCCGGCACCCAGAGTATTCGCCTCGGCTCCGGCGGCGTGATGCTGCCCAACCATGCACCGCTGGTGATTGCCGAACAGTTCGGTACCCTGGAATCGCTGTATCCGGGGCGTATCGATCTGGGCCTTGGCCGTGCGCCCGGTACCGATCAGCGCACCATGATGGCGCTGCGCCGCCACCTGTCCGGCGAAGTGGATAACTTCCCGCGTGACGTGCAGGAGCTGCAGCATTATTTCTGCGATGCACAACCGGGCCAACCGGTGCAGGCCGTGCCGGGCCAGGGCTTGCATGTGCCGATCTGGCTGCTGGGTTCGAGCCTGTACAGCGCTCAGCTGGCGGCACAGCTTGGTCTGCCGTTCGCCTTCGCTTCCCATTTTGCGCCGGAAATGTTGTTCCAGGCGCTGAAGCTGTACCGCGAGAACTTCAAACCTTCCGAACAATGCGCGCAGCCGCATGCCATGGTGTGCGTCAACGTGGTGGCCGCCGACAGCGACGAAGAGGCCCGCCGGCTGTTCACCTCGATGCAACAGCAATTCATTAACCTGCGCCGCGGTTCACCGGGCCCGCTGCCGGCGCCGGTGGACAATATCCACGCGCTGTGGAGCGCCGGGGAGCAATACGGTGTCGATCAGGCGCTGCGCATGTCGATAGTCGGTAATGAAAGCACCGTTCGTCACGGGTTGCAGGCGCTGCTGCGTGAAACCGGCGCGGATGAAATCATGGTCAACGGCCAGATCTTTGATCATCAGGCGCGGCTGCATTCGTTTGAGATTGTCGCCGGAGTGAAAGGCGATGTGGTGAAAGGCTAAATGAAAGGTGGGGGAAATGGCTTCCCCCACCTTTCACCGGGCCGTCAGGCCTGTTTTATCGCTTCCTGCGCCTGCTGGCGGCGATCGGCACGCAGAAACAGCAGCGTGCGGCTCAGCAACACCAGCATCAGGCAAAATTCGGCCGCAATCGCCACCAGCACCGCATTCAGGTAATTACCGGGCGCCAAATGCAGCATCTGCACCAGCAGCGTGCCCAGCAGGATCGGCCCCAGCCCCAATGCCGTCTGTTGCACCGTAGCCAGCATGGCGCTGCCGGAGCCGGCGTGCTCTGGCGGTACGTCAGACAGGCCGATACGGAAGAAACTGCTGACGATAAACGCCTGCCCGAAGCCAATCAACACCGTCGCCGGGATCAAATTCCACACCCCCGGATGCGGCCAAACCAGTTTCAGCGTCAACATCAGCGCCAGCAGACCCACCATCTGGATCAGGCAGCCAAACATCAGCGTCCGCACCTTGCCGAAGTGTTCCACCACCGTGCTGCTCAGCAGCGACGAAATGAAATAGGCCGCCCCCAGCGCGATAAACGCATTGCCTGACTGGAATGAGCTCAGCCCCGCGCCGGACTGCAGCGTCAGCGCCATCACAAACATAAAACCGCTCCAGCAGGAGAAGAACAGGATGGCGATCACCAGCCCGAAGCGCACGCTCGGCAAGCGCAGCAGCGCCGGCGGCAACAACGGGAAATTACGCCGTTGCTCCTGCCGCCGTTCGACCCGCCACAGTAACCACAACAGCGGGATGCTGGCCGCCAGCAGCACCAGGCAAGGCCACGGCCAGTGCCATACCGGCCCCAATGCCAGCGGGAACAGCAGGCAGGCGATGGTCAATCCAAGCAACAGCGTGCCGGGGAGATCGACATTCACCCGCTTCTCCCCACGGGTATTCGGCACCCAGCGGTGGGCGCAGGCCAGCACCAACAGGCATACCGGAATATTAATCAGGAATACGCTGCGCCAGCCGCTGCCGGCAATATCCAGGGTGATCAACAGCCCGCCCAGCACCTGGCCGACGATAAACGCCAGCCCACCGATAGCGCCGTACATTCCCAATGCCTTGGTATGTTCGCGGCCCCGCAAGCACACGTGTATGGTGGCCAGGATTTGCGGCACGATAAACGCCGCGCCAACCCCCTGCAGCACCCGAGCCACCAGTAACAACCAGACGGAGTTCGCCAACCCGCACATCAATGAAGCCACGGCAAATATTCGCACGCCCCACAGGAACAGGTTGCGCCGCCCCAGGTTATCCCCCAGGCGGCCGCCCATCGCCAGGCAGACGGCGAACGCCACGCCATAGACCGCCACGATCAGTTCCAGCTGTGCCGGGCTGGCCCCCAGCGACTGTGCTATCGCATCCAGCCCGACATTGACGATGGAAAAATCGATCATCGGCAGCAACTGCCCCGCCAACAAAATAATCAACCCCGCGCGGCCCAGCCTGGCCGCAGTTGATGGTGCGCTCATTGTTCTCATCCATTGTGTTAACCCAGGAATGTGATTAGCATCACCTTTAAAGTAAACGGGTACCAGTTCTTGATTATCATGGTATAAAAACTACCGGTCTCGTTGCAGGAGGAAATTATTCATGCCCGTAACTACCCGCATTACCGCTACCGTTCACGCCGATAACCGCAAGCTGCTGGGCGCTTTTCTGCGCACGCGCCGCGAG
>RCUM01001084.1_pt1 | contig 11940 bp, 11 predicted proteins | sample 2166141 | NCBI WGS metagenome assembly RCUM01 (sample SAMN09932756, study PRJNA488358) | compost metagenome | isolation source: compost soil in crotonic acid-enriched | place: Germany: Experimental Botanical Garden
CAAGGCGTCGATCTCTGCCTGTGAAAGAATGCTGTCGCCCATAGTGATTACCGCAGTATGAAGGCGGTGAACAGCACGTCGCTGACCACCTGCTTCGGTTGTCCTTTAACCAGCGGCGGGCTAAGTACGTCCTTAATCTGCGCCACCAATTGCTGTTTCCCTTGTTCACTGCTCAACTGACCCGCCTCCTGACGGGACAGCAGCATCAGCAGACGGCTGCGCACCTCCGGCAGAAAATCGTTCAGTTGGCGGCGGGTGTTCTCGTCCGGCAAGCGTAATGTCAGGCCGATGTACAACACGCGATCGGGGTTGTTATCCGGCGTCATCAGATTGACGGTAAAGGTGTCCAGCGGCATAAACACCGGTGCGGCCGGAGGTTGCGGTTTGTCTGCGGGCTGTGCGCCATTCTGGTGCTGTTTAAGCTGCCACCAGCTGTAGCCGGCTGCGCCGCAGGCGAGCAGGGTAATCAACACCAGCAGGTAAGCCAGTAGCGGACGTTTTTTTGAGGCTGTTGGAAGGGAGTTCTGAGACATTGCTAAGCCAAATTCCTGTTTTCTGCGTACATGAAAACCGCACGCATGACATGTAGCGGTATTATCCCGTCTATTCCGGCGTGCAATAGCCAGAATAGGCGGGGAAAAGCGTGCCAGCTTGGGCGTTTGCGCTCAGTCAGGCGAAAATATCAACGCCGTTGACGGCCCGAGCCATCGCCTGCAATGCCTGTGGAGCACTGAGGGCCTCTGCGCCCGGTTCGCTGCCGGCGTGGCTATCGCGATAACCTGGTTGGCCCTGTTGCCCGGCGTTTTGTTGTTGCGCCTGTTGCCCCTGCGGCATGGACTCACTGCCGACGCTGCTTTGTCCCAGATTGATGCCGCTCTCTGCCAGCGCATGGCGCAGTTGCGGCATGGCGGCTTCCACGGCGGCACGTACCTGACCGTGGGCGGAGGCAATATGCAACTGTGCCTGGCTGTCATCGAGCTTAAGGGTGATCTGCAATGCCCCCAACTCCTGCGGATGCAGGCGCAGTTCTGCGCTTTGCTGGCCGTTGCGATGGAACATCAGTACCTGCTGATTCAACGCCTGTTGCCACTCGGGGCTGCCAAGCTGAGCATTTAGCTGCGGCGTCGGCGGGGCGGTAACCAGCGAAGAGGCTGGAGCGGCTGTCACCGTCGGGCTGGAGACAGGCGGTGCCATCAGGTGATTGACCGGCGCCTGCGTATCGGCGCCGAATTTCAACGCGGTAGCATCCGGCTTATCCTGAGTTGCCGCCGTCTTTTGTGGTGCGTCGCTGCCGCTTTCCGTGCTGAGAGGATCTTTGCTCAGGGTCGGCGGGGTTTTCTGCGTGTCCGTTATCGGGCTACCGGAGGCGTCCGAGGGGCGGCCCAGCGTGGCGCTCAGCACAGCCGTAGGTTGTGTCGTACCCGGTTCGCCTTCAATGCTCAGTTCCCCGGCGCCCGCCGCGGTGGCCAGCATCACCGGCGTTACGGCGATCGGTAACATGGCAAACAGCGCCTGTAAGGTGGCCGCGTCGATTTCACCGGCGGGGCGCAGGGCCGTATTTTCCGCAGTTTGATCTTTCAGCGCCTCTTCACCCGGCGCGACGGCCGCCTGCTGACCGCTGCTTAATAGCGAGGGTGCCAAAAGTCCATCTCGTTCGCCGAAGGTGGCCAGTAGCTGGGTTAGCTGATTGCGGCTCAGCGGCGCGGAGTCCTCGTCGGCACTCAGCGTCATCGGCGACAGCTTGCCTGTAGCCTTATCGGCCGGCAACACACGTGCACCGAGCAGTTGAGCAAAGGCGGACGAAAGAGAGGATTCATCCAGCGGCAACTGCGCGTCCGGCAGTACTCCGCTGTCGCCTGGGGTCGACAGACCTGACAATAGGTTGAGGTTCATGGGTGGATATTCCTTTGTGCACTGCGTTGAGCAAACTCATCCATCAGTTTTTGATCCCGTTTATTCTCCAACTGCAGCTGCGCACTTTGAGCACGGGTATGCAGGGTTTCGAAGGCATTCAGCCGTTGCTGTTTGTCCTGCCAGTGTTTCACGGCGCTCTCGACCTTTTCCCCCCACTGCGTCAGTTGCTGGCGATGCTGGGTGATGGCCTGCTCCAGCGTGCCGATAAACTGCTGGTAGTTCTGCCAGTTGGACGATTCCATACCGCCGCTCAGTTGATTATTCAGCTTCTGACGGTACTCATCCTGATAGTTGAGCAGCATGGAAAGTTGCTGTTCAGCGGCTTGCTGAGCTTTGCGCACCTGGCCCAGTTGGCGAGTCGCCTGTTCTACTGCATCCTGCGCCAGATCGCGCAGGGTAATCAGGGGGGACTGTGGTTTCATCGGGTTTGCGCCTTTGGTGACGTTAAACGATCAACTGCTGTAGCTGCTGGCAGGCGTCCTGATAGCCGCTGCGTTCGAAAATGCCTTGCTGCAGATAGGCTTCCATCTGCGGATACAGCGTCATGGCCTTATCCAGCAGCGGGTCGCTGCCTGCGACGTAAGCGCCTACGCTGATCAAATCGCGGTTGCGTTGGTAGCTGGCCAGCATCTGTTTGAAGTTACGCACCCGACGATAGTGTTCTTCGTCGATCAGCGAGGTCATGGCGCGGCTGATGGAGGCTTCAATGTCGATGGCCGGATAGTGGCCGGCTTCCGCCAGGCGTCGCGACAGCACCACATGGCCGTCGAGAATGGCGCGTGCCGAGTCGGCGATCGGATCCTGTTGGTCATCGCCTTCGGTCAGCACGGTATAAAAGGCGGTAATGGACCCGCCGCCACTGATGCCGTTGCCCGCGCGTTCGACCAGTGCCGGCAGCTTGGCGAAGACGGAAGGCGGATAGCCTTTAGTGGCCGGCGGCTCGCCGATGGCCAGGGCTATCTCACGTTGCGCCATGGCGTAGCGCGTCAGTGAATCCATGATCAACAGCACGTGCTGGCCGCGATCGCGGAAATCTTCAGCGATGCGTGTGGCGTAGGCCGCACCCTGCATGCGCAGCAGCGGTGAGACGTCCGCCGGTGCGGCAATCACCACCGAACGCGCCCGGCCTTCGGGGCCGAGGATGTTTTCGATAAAGTCTTTCACCTCACGGCCACGTTCGCCGATCAGACCGACGACAATCACGTCGGCCTGGGTGTAGCGCGCCATCATGCCCAACAGCACGCTTTTACCGACGCCGGAACCGGCAAACAGCCCCATGCGCTGACCGCGACCGACGGTCAACAGGCCGTTGATGGTGCGCACGCCGACGTCCAGCACCTGTTCGATCGGCGTTCGTTGCAGTGGGTTGAATGGGGCGGTGATCAGCGGCGCACGGTAGCCGGTTTCCGGTGCGGGCAGGCCGTCGAGCGGCTTGGCGCTGCCGTCCAGTACCCGGCCCAGCAGGGCAGGACCGAGCGGCAGCTGCTTACTGGCGCTTTGGCCTTCCGGCGAGATGCGGGCGTAAACCCGGGCGCCGGGCACGATGCCTTCCACTTCTTCCAGCGGCATCAGGAACAACCGCTGGCCGTTAAAACCGACCACTTCGCTCTCCACTTCCTGCACCTCGCCGCCGTTGTGACGTTCGATCAGGCAGGTGGCGCCGATCGGCAATTGCAAGCCGGTGGCTTCCAGTACCAACCCGGTGGCGCGTGTCAGGCGGCCGTAGCGGCGAACCGTAGGCGTGCAAGCGATGCGTTTTTCCAGCGTATCCAGCGAGGACAGCCAGCGGCCGAGGCGAGCGGTCATTACACGTCTCCCGGTGCAGCCAGGCGGCAGAGTTCGTGCCAGCGGGTCGCCAGGCTGGCATCGAGATCGCCTTCTTCGGCGCTGACCTTGCAGCCGCCGGGGTGCAGTTGACCGTCCGCCAACAGCCGCCAGCCGTGCAGGCTGAGCGTGGCCCCCAGTTGCTGTTCGATACGCTGATAGTCGTCCGGGTGCACGCGCAACTGCGGCTTGCCGCTGAACATCGGCTCTTGCTGGATCAACTGCTGGATCTGCGCCAGCAGGGCGGTACCGTCGCATATCGGCGGTTGACCGAGCACCTGTTTGGCGGCGGTCAGCGCCAACTGCATCAAACGCGAAGCGATCACGCTGTCGAGCGCATCGAGCGTGTGCTGAAACTCGGTGATCAGTTGCTGCCAGTGTGCGGTCAGCGGCTGTTGTTGCTGCTGCGCCTCCAGCAAACCCTGCCGGCGCCCCTCTTCCATACCGGCCTGGAGACCCGCTTCATAGCCTTTTTGCTGGCCGTCGGCATAGCCCAGCTGTTGGCCTTGCTGCTCCGCCTGCAGGCGCAACTGGAGCAACTGCTGTTGCCGATCGGCGCTGTCGTCCGGCGACAGGGCGTCCGTTTCAATGGGCAGCAAAGGCTCGATCGGCGGTTTGGGTTCCAGCAGATCGTTGAGCGACCAGGGCTGCCAGGGCAGGGTGTTAATGCGATCAGACATAGGTGTCCTCGCCACCGCCAATAATCATTTCGCCGCTTTCCGCCAAACGACGGACGACCAACAGGATGGCTTTCTGTTCGTTCTCGACCTGCGACATGCGTACCGGGCCACGGTTGGCCAGGTCGTCGCGCAGGATATCGGCGGCGCGTTGCGACATATTCTTGAGGAACTTCTCGCGCAGCGGCTGTTCCGCGCCTTTGAGCGCCACCAGCAAGGATTCGCCTTCCACTTCCTGCAACAGGCGCTGGATGCTGCGATCGTCGACTTCCACCAGATTTTCGAACAGGAACATCTCGTCGATGATCTTCTGCGCCAGCTCGCCGTCGTATTCGCGCATGGCGTCGATAACCGCTTCTTCCTGCTGAGTTTTCATCAGGTTGATGATCTCGGCTGCGGTGCGTACCCCACCCATTTTGCTGCGCTTGAGGTTCTGGCCGTCGAGCAGGTTGTTCAGCACTTCGGTCAGTTCCGCCAGCGCTGCCGGTTGCACGCCGCCGAAGGTGGCGATACGCAGCATCACGTCGTTGCGCAGGCGTTCGTCGAACAGCGCCAAAATATCCGCCGCCTGGCCACGCTTAAGGTGGACCAGAATGGTGGCGATGATTTGCGGGTGTTCGTCGCGGATCAGATCGGCGGCGCTCATTGGCTCCATAAAGTTGAGCGTTTCCATGCCGGTGGTGGTCTCGCGGGATTCGAGAATATCCTCCAACAGGCTGGCGGCGCGCTCTTCGCCCAGCGCTTTAACCAGCACCGAACGCAGATAGTCGCTGGCGTTGACGCTCAGTGCCGCATATTGTTCGGCGTCATCTTCAAATTCGCGCAGTATTTCATTCAGTTGTTTGTGCGAGACCTGGCTCATGCTGGCCATGGTGCCGCTCAACTGCTGGACTTCCCGCGAGGAGAGGTGTTTGAACACCTCGGCGGCGCGATCTTCACCCAGGGTCATCAGCAGGATGGCGCTTTTTTCGGTTCCGGTCAGACTCATAATTCGTTGCTCATCCATTGGCGGATTACCAGAGCGACCACGCGTGGGTCTTTATCAGCCAGATCGCGGATCCGCTGGCTCTGGACTTCTGCACTGACGCGCTGTTGTGATTTACGGTGCTGCGCCAGCTCCTCGTTACTCTGTTTATTGCTCTCTGCCGGTTTGGCCATTGGCGTATTGGCGGCGGCGATAGCGGCCTTTTGTACTGCCTGACGGTTTTGCAGCTGCGGACGTACCAGTTTGCGCCATAGCAACCAGCCGACCAGCAGGACCAGCAGATAGCGACCGGCGTCGAACAGACGATCGATAAACGCCTGGCTTTGCCAGAACGGCAGCTCACCGCCGGTGACTTCGTTATCGGTAAACGGCGTGTTGACCACGTTGAGTGTGTCGCCGCGGGTGCTGGAGAAACCCATGGACTCGCGCACCAGCGATTCGATCTGCGCCAACTGCTCTTTACTCATCGGCAGTGGTTTGCCGTCTTTATCCGTACCGCGATAGTTAACCACCACTGCCACCGACAACCGCTGTACCGTCCCGGCTTTTTGCTGGGTATGGCGGATGGTGCGATCGACTTCGTAGTTGGTGGTTTCATCCAGGCGTGAATTCTGCGGCCCCGAGGCTGCGCTGCGGGTTGCCGCGGCATTGGGCTGGGTGGCGTTGGCGTTGTTGCCGGTGGCCGCCGGTTTGGCGGTTTCAATCGGCGCGGTCGCTGGAGCGCTAGGCTGATTGGATAAGGCACCCGGTACGCCACCGACCAGTGGTCCGCCAATCTGATCGCTTTGACTCATTTGTTTGGAACGAACGGCGGCCTTATTCGGCAGTTGGTTCGGTTGGTATTCTTCGTCGGTTTGCTCGCGGGTGGCAAAATCAATCTGCGCGGTGACCTGGGCGCGCGCGTTACCGTTACCGACCATCGGTGCCAAAATCGCTTCGATGCGACGTTGATAGCGGCTTTCCACTTCGTTGGCGTACTTGAGCTGTGCGGCGTTCAGATCGCGCCCGGCACCGTCAGACTGGGTCAGCAGACGACCGGATTGATCGACCACGGTCACGTTGCCCGGCGGCAGGCCGGCGACGCTGCTCGAGACCATATAAACGATGGCATTGATCTGGCCGTCATCCAACGCGCGGCCGGGTTGCAGCGTCAGGGTCACCGAGGCGGAAGGGGATTTTTGCTCGCGCACGAACAGCGAGGGTTTTGGCAGTGCCAGATGCACCCGGGCGTTTTGTACCGGCCCCAGCGATTCGATGGTGCGTGACAATTCGCCTTCCAGCGCGCGCTGGTAGTTGATTTGCTCACTGAACTGGCTGATGCCGAATTTTTCCTGATCCAGCAGTTCGAAGCCAACGGCACCGCCTTTCGGCAGGCCCAACTGCGCCAGACGCAGGCGGGTTTCGTGCACTTTGTCTGCCGGGATCAGCAGCGCCGCGCCATTTTCGGCAAAGCGGAAGGGGATGTTCATCTGCGTCAGCTGGGTGACGATGGCACCGCCGTCGCGATCGTTAATGTTGCTGTACAGCACCCGGTAATCAGGACTTTTTGCCCATAACAGCAGCGCGACCACAATGGCGATGGCGGCAGAAGCGGCGATCAGCAGTGGGATTTTCGGGTTGGCGCGCAGACGGTTCCACATGGCTTGCAGGCCATTATCGCGGCTTTCGGTGGCGGAGATTGAAGCACTCATTTTAGCCAGTGTCCTTCAATGACGCTCAGGATCCGGTTCGGGCCACGGCGTAGCTCCCTGCCAGGCTGATGAACGATGTGGTTAGCGTTGTGTGACAAAACAGACTCCCTGATACACATATAAATACACCCTATGCCTTTCAAGTTGCAGCTAGGCGGCCAGCTCGCTCATCTCCAGGCGCTTACTCGAGTAAGTAACTGGGGTGAGCGAGTGCAGATAACAACGCTGCAACTTGAAAGACGACGGGTATAGCGGCGCTCCCATTACTGGGCAGACTATTATTTGCTTTTATGGTGATTTCGATGGCCCGAAAAGCCGGGTTTTTTGCAGTTAATTAGCCGCTTTAGGATAAAAACGCTGTGTTAGGGTGTGCAGCATCAGAGTAGTGTCTGCCGCCACAATGGCCGGCAGCCGCATTTTTATTGGGGTTACCATGGCAATTCAGGGTATTGAAGGGGTATTGCAGCAGTTACAAGCCACCGCGATTCAGGCAGGGCAAATGGATCGCGGTGCTGCTGCGCCGGGCGTCAGTTTCGCCAGCGAGCTGAAAGCGGCGATTGGCAAGATCAGCGATACCCAGCAGGCCGCACGCAAGCAGGCGCAGGATTTTGAGATCGGTGTACCGGGCATCAGCCTCAATGATGTGATGGTCGATCTGCAAAAATCGTCCATCTCGCTGCAGATGGGCGTGCAGGTGCGTAATAAGCTGGTTTCCGCCTATCAAGAAGTCATGAATATGGCGGTGTGAAAAAGGCAATCCATTGCCTTTTTTATTGGTTTATACGCCATCAATGCGAATTCTAACGCTCCCGCCTGCGCTGCTTGAAATAGTCAGGCGACCGTTAGATGGCCAGGTTACATTCAAAACGTCAGAGTCACTTTGATTATAGATATCTTGAATTACTGTCACTGGGCTACTTCCTGTGGTTTTATATAATGTAAATATGGCCAGGGTGGTGGCAGATTTTAGATACACACGAGCAATACCATTAGTTGCCCCCCAAATTGAACGTTTTACCATGGTGTTCGTATTCGCAGGAAGGTCCATAGTTGTTGCAATGCTGCCTACCTGAGATTTTAATAGCGGAGGTTCTTCTACTTCGGAACTATAACTGAATACCGAGCTTGGAATTAGCTCAACACTGTGCACCCGTAATACCTCGCCATTTACAGAAGGCGCTAAGCAACAAATATCCCAAATTGAATAGAGTTCAGTACTTGTAGTTGATAGGCGTGCTACATAATACGGCCCCTCCAATGACCATTCTGTAAACTGGCTTATTTTTGTATTTTCATCAAAATTATCATCTGTGGCACTGAGCTTGACACCAGGAGAATTGCCAATAGCTGTTGCATAAACGACAACACTCATTGGGCCGTTATAATTAACATCAAGTACCCTTTTAAGCAGACCGGCAATGGAGTCCTCATTTACTGTTGTGTAACTACTGGTCACCTCTCTGCCCTTGATGAATGTGTTAGCTCCGGACTTTTGAAAGTCAACGGGCATGTTGGTGTTTAAATCAACTGATAATAAACGGGAGTTGGTGACCAGGTTGTTATATGTTCTGTTGAGACTAATTCGTCGGCTACCGATAGTTATGTCACCGTTAATTATATTGCTTTGCAATATGTTATTTAACTTTAATGTACCTTTTGAAGGAATAACAACCTCATTGAGTATCAGACTACAGCCTGCGCTGTCACCAAAGTAAAAGAATATGTCGGTAGTATCACCTTCTAATGGCGAACCAAGCTGAAATTTCCATCCGTTGAGGTAATATTGTGACAATTGGGTTTGCGTGGTGTTTTTCAATACCAGCATGCCACTCAGCTGCGCATAGTCATGAATAAATGTACCGCCAGTAAAGTCTACAATGCGCGCGCCGGAGGCATTTGAATTGATAAGGGTACCACATTTATCAAACAGGAAATTATTACCTACCAAAGACATCAGTCGGACTGTACCTTTCTGATCATTATTGAATACAACACTTTTTCCAAAACCATGAATGTTGCTCAACATCATTCCATCATGTTCTGAAAAATCAAACATAATGCTTGTCGCTAATTTTGCTGCTGCTGTAATGGTGCTGAAGGCAGGGCGAATAACATTAGGATTAGAGTGAATGTTATCGAAAACGCCGACATCCGCACATTTTTCAACGTGAAAATCCGTTCCATACGCGAAGCCATAAATATTTTGGCAGAACGGTGACTCGCCTCTTTGCCAGAAGAAATTCCAGGCGCCAGCATATAAAACGTTAGTGACAGAGCATGACCGACCGACAGTATAAAATGTATATCCGTATTTGAGAAACAATGAAGGGTCGGTAATATTTTTAGGTTGTTGATCGTAGTAAACAACAAAACCATCAAATGAAGGACTGATCGTGCATTCAAATAAATTAGTGCCGGGTGTGACATCAGTGCCAGGTTTGGTCCGGACCAGTAATACCGATGGCTCAAGTGCTGCATTCAAGCCCGAAGTCATTACACCTTGGGTACGACCGGAACGGTAACCTCTGACGTTGACACCAACGGGAACTTTTAATGAAATTTCACCGGTGATAAGAAAGGTGCCATCAATCCATACGGTTTTATGATTGGTAGTAGCCGCATAATCCAAAGCCTGTTGAAATATTTCGCGGCAATCGTTTTTTCCTGTTGGGTCCGCGCCAAACCTCGATAATGTCACCCCAAGTTGAGCATGTACATTTGTATAATCGTTACTGGTAGTCCCTAGTTGTGAGGTGACGTCAGTATCGTTAACTAAAGCGGAAGTGGATGTTAAATTAGCCATTATTAAGTGCTCCGATTAGTACTGCAGGAAATGGTTAAAATATTGGACGGCTTTTTGCGATGAGCCGGATTTGAAAGATACCAAAAGGCTTGTTTTTTTTAATGCTGGGATGGTTGGGCTGGATGCCACAGGACAAAGTTCAAGAAAAAAAGATCGCTGTTTCAGTATTCGCGGAGCAATAGCCTGATGGACGAAGGCTCCCACCAGACTGGGCGGCGCATACATCGAATCGGAGAAAGACGAGCGGGCCTTTGGGATCGTCAATAGCTGGATTAACAGGGCAGAAACCCTGCTTCAACTCACATTGCGACACTTGTCACAGAGTTATAATTCCCGGGTTAAGGATGTTTTATTACCGGGAAAGACAATGAGCAGCAAAAGTGAACAAAGATGGCGGCTGTTGAGTATTTTGATTATGGCCGTTTTGGTCGTATTAATAATCGTTTTAATTAAACAAAGCTAAAAAACCCGGGCCACTTTAGTGGCCTTCCCAGTTTATTTTCCCGCCAGTATCCGCATGACATCTTCCTCGTAGGTCAGGCCCAGTAGCCACATGCCGAGCAACAATATGGCCAGGGAAAACAGCAGTTTTTCGTTGAGCATGGTTTATCACCCCTGATTGAATTAATGCTCGCCGATGCTATCCCACCCGGCTGTTTTCCGCTAACCCGCACTGCATAAACGACGCTCCCGTTGCTCAATGATTTAACTTATGGCCGTGGCTGTCATTCCTGTGCCTCCATCATGCTGAAATGATCGGGGCGAATAGCGCTGCTCTCCATTGCCCGTTGGTGGCCGCGAATGGCGGTGGGGGCAAAGCCAAAGCGCTTACGAAAACGTTCTGCAAACCTTGAGGAACTTTCATAACCGACGTGCTGGGCGATGGCGGAAATGGGCCAATCGGTGGATTGCAGCAGTGCCAGTGCGCTGCTCATGCGCACGTCGATCATCAGGGTACGCAACGAGGTATTTTCTGCCGATAATTTACGGCGCAGCATCACTTCACTCATCGACAGGGTGTCCGCTACCTCGGCCGCCGTCCAGATATTATGCGGATCGGTCGCCAGACAACGGCGCACCTGCTGGGTTAAATTTCTGACCTCGTTATGAATGAAGCTGATATTGAATTGCTTCAGCCACAGCAGAATCTCCAGCATTTTGTGGCGAATGATGACCGCAGGGAAACGATGTTTAAGTGCCAGCGCCAGGCTGGTGGTTTCAAAACTGTGTATTAGTGCGCAGGGCAGGTTGCGCAATGCCAGTACTGCGTCGAATGCCGTTGGGGCCTGGGTTTCAACCTGGGCCAGTGGTGCGGCGAACAGCAACGGATCGCAGGTCAACAACTGACAGCTGAATGCCCCTTCCTCTGAGGGCTCATTAATGATATCCACGGTTTGCCCTCCGTCGATAATCAACAATTCCCCGCTATGAGCCACCACTTCACGCTGTTGCCAACGTACGCGTTTATGGCCTTGCTGTACCAAATACAGATGGGGTTGTTCAAAATAGACTGAAGGGAATAATAATTCAGTATGCTGAATGATATGCGCCGAGGCGCCAATTCCAGGACAAAGATTAATTGTACGTTCCATCGATATTCATTTCGCAGCCAGTATCTGGGAATATCTTTACGCTTTGATCGGCGCTGGAGCAACATTTTTCCATGCGTTGTGAAACACAACGACGTGTTTTATCTATCAAAAATCAATTTCCTGCTGAACAGAAAACGTCCGTGTCGGAGTGATATTTATCCGTATCCTAGGGGCGCCGCATGCTGCGCCGCGTTAGCCGGGGCGATTATATTCGCCCCTATGGAGCCTGGGTGATAAATATGATGGGCATGAGTAATTCAAATATCATGGATTAATATCCTGAATTAATCGGGTGTAAATAGCGTATGGTGCTATTTATCCATAAAATGTCGTTATTATAACTGGCTCACCGGATTTGCGGTTCCCCTAATAGCAGGGCGCGATCGTGAAACTGACCGTAGGTGCTGTTGACCACGCTTTGGCGCGTCGATTGGCCAATCAATTCTTTCAACTG
>RCUM01001086.1_pt1 | contig 11926 bp, 12 predicted proteins | sample 2166141 | NCBI WGS metagenome assembly RCUM01 (sample SAMN09932756, study PRJNA488358) | compost metagenome | isolation source: compost soil in crotonic acid-enriched | place: Germany: Experimental Botanical Garden
GGCAGCCTGCGGCTGTCCAAGCGGGCTATCCTGCCCGCTTGTCGAACCAGGGGCCGAGCCGCCCGTCACCAAATAAAGTAAAAGGGCCTGTCGAAAGACAGGCCCTTTTACTTTATTTGGTGGTGAGGGAGACCGCCTGAATAGAATCCAGCGCCAACCAACATAATTCAACAATCACATTGAAAATCAATGTATTGAAATCATTATTGTCCAATGAATGCCAACTAGATATCCCCCTATCCACCAACTAATGGCACAATGGATGGCATAGCCATTGGCATAATACCTTTTCAAGTTCAAGGAATTCCCTCTATGGCACTACTCACTGACACCAAAGCCCGTAACCTTAAACCCGCTGACAAGGCTATTGCCCATGGCGGCGTCACTGGTCTCACACTTCATCCATCGACCGCCAAGGGCCGTGGTAATTGGGTGCTGCGCTACGTGAGCCCTGTCACTGGCAAACGCCGTAATGCAGGGCTCGGGACTTATCCAGAGATATCCATCGCTGAGGCCTCCAAGCAGGGTCAGCGGATGCGAGAGCAACTCGCCAATGGCCTTGACCCCCTCGAATTGAAAAGAACAGAAGAGAACAAACCCTCCATTCCTACCTTTGAAGTTGCCGCTCGGGAAGTACACTCCAAGCTGTTACCTGGCTGGAATAACCCCAAACACGGCAAACAGTGGATCTCGACGTTAGAGCAGTACGCGTTTCCAACCATAGGCCAGCTCTCCATTGCCACCATTACTCCAGCCCTGATAGCGGAAATACTGCATCCTATCTGGCTAGAGATCCCTGAAACCGCCAGCCGTGTTAAACAGCGGCTTCATGCGGTGATGGCGTGGGCCTGGGCACATGGCCACTGCCAAGCGAATCCGGTAGATGTGGTCAATCACTTGCTTCCTTTACAACCCAGTAAAGCAGTTCGCACAGAGCATCAACCCGCAATGCCTTGGCGTGACATCCCAACCTTTGTTGAGCAGCATCTGACAAGAGTGCAGCGTTTCGATGTCACCCGTGCGATGTTGGAGTTTTTGATCCTGACGGCTTGCCGTTCCGGGGAGGTGAGAGGCATGAGATGGACTGAGGTCGATCTGGAACAAGGAATCTAGACCCTTCCCGCTGAGCGAATGAAGGCCAAACAACTGCACCGTGTTCCGTTATCTCTTCGAGCCATCGATATATTAAAGAGCATGGAAGGGTTGCACCCCGAACTGGTGTTTCCTTCTCCCAGAGATCAGGTACTGCTCTCAGACATGGTGCTAACTACATTTCTTCGACGAGTGAAAGCACTAAGCTCCACCCCAGGTCGTCTAGCAACCGCACACGGCTTTCGCTCCAGCTTCCGGGATTGGTGCAGTGAGCAAGGCTATGCACGTGATCTGGCTGAGCGAGCCTTATCCCATACCGTTCAGAACAAGGTCGAGGCGGCTTACCATCGCACTGACTTGCTGGATCAGCGTCGGCCCATGATGGATACATGGGCTCAGTTTGTGTCAGGTGATCTGCCAACTGAATAAGAAGTAAGCGGCCATCTGGTCGCTTACTTCTTTTTTTACCCTTTCCGTACCATCCCTGCTAAATACGCAGCACATGTCGAGCACCAGGCATGCGGCTTCCAGTTTGAACTCGGCATGTCTTGTCATTGGACACCTCTGGTTATGGTGGCGACAGTACCACCTAAAATGGTGTCCTGGATGATTAGACCATATATTGACGCCCCCGATGAGAATAGCATTTGGTACTTATCCATTAAGCGATTCGACTCGCCATCCAACATATCTTTCAGCATCGCAGATAAGGGTTGGTCAGGTTCCGAGTACCTGTACAAGGATACAAACTACTCAAACTCGACATCACGTTGGGTTGTAGCATGAGCCGACTAAGAAACTGCCACGACAATACCGTTGCCGATAGTTTTTCTCAGTTGCTAAAGCGGGGGCTGATCAAACGCAGGATCAACCTGACAATAAATGAAACGTGTAGCGATGTATTTGACTATATCGAAATGTTTAACAACCAGAATCGGTGTCATGGTTCCAATGATTGGCTGTCGCCAGTAAAATTTGAAAAGCGGTTTATTTATCAACAACAGAGTATCTAGAAAAGCCGGTGGAATTAAATTTTACTCAACAACTCCATTAATAATTGGTAAACGGATAGCCATGGTACCCCATCTGTTCCGAAATGGCTGCCGCTACCTTATGCAATTGCAGTACTAGTTGTTCCCGTGAATTTTTTTGAAAGCGCACGATGGGCAATGAGAGCGATAGACCGGCAATGATGTGTCCCAACCTGTCATAAATAGGTACTGCAAAGCAGCATAACCCCAGCTCAGTTTCTTCATTATCCTCTGCATATCCCAGCTCGCGGACCTTAACCAACTCACCAATAAAAGAGTCCATATCACACAGCGTATTTTCGGTGAAAGGTATAAACTCCACCTGTTTCAGGAATTGACGTATTTCCTCATCCCCCAGCCAAGCTGTCATCACCTTTCCCAATGCGCTACAGTAGACAGGAAGGCTGCGTCCTATACGGGAAGTGACGCGTAAATTATACTCTGCATCGATACAGCGTAGATAATAGATGTTGCAGTCATCATTCAAAATGCCGAGGTTGAGCGTCTCCTTGATCTCCTTCCCCAGATTGCTCATGTAGGCATCGGCAAATTCAATCAATGTTTTGTATTCAAGCACCTTGGCACCCAACTCAAAAAGACGAAAACTGAGGGCATACTTATCTTCCCTTCCCTCCTGGGTCACGTAGCCTAACGTCTTCATGGTCTGCAGGAAACGATAAACGGTTTTCTTGGACATCATAGTACGCAGAGAAAGCTCCGTCACGCTGCTCACGTCTTGCTCCCCCAGAACCTGCAGGATACCAAATACTTTGATAACGGAAGAGACTGAATCTAATGAATGGTAAGGTATAGACATTTTTAGAGCATCCATATTTTTAGAATTAGAGCTTATTAAATTAATAACCTATAACAACATCAACATTAAAATGTTTTTATTGAAAAAATAGTAACCTCACCAAAATTAAAATAATATAACAACTAAACCAATTAGAAATTGGCTTAGTTGTTATTAACATGATTGTTTACCACGTATATTGAACACCAATACGATAACGTGTTTGTCGATTATCAGAATAGCGATCTTCTTTTATATTTCCAATTTCAAAAAATGGCTTCCAGTTTTCATTTATAGAATATCTGATTTTAATATTATGCTGAGTATCATACTCCTTGCCATCATATTCAGGCAATGCGCCGTTTACCATCTGCTTAAATAAGTCAAGTTGATATTCAAAGTCCAATTTGTTAAGATATTCAACATTTAATTGACTAAAGTTGTAGCCAACCCAGAGATCTAGCTCTTGTATCTTTGAACGATAACTATAACCTGTTTCATTATTTACCGTTTCAAAATCTGAAAGCTTCCATTTGTAACGACCTTGCATCCTAAAGCCATTGTCAAATTTATAATTTAACCTTACAAAAGGAACATGTACAATGCCACTGGATGTAACATCTAATGCTGTACCTACTAAACCGGTTAAATTTTTACTCAAAGGTTTATAATAAAATGCAGTTAACTCTGAACCATCAAGATAAGTGGAGTCAAAAGATTGGTCTGGATTAGCATTTCCATACCGTGCATCTAACTCAAAACCTATATTTTCCCCAGTATCCACATAAACCTTTACTCTATCGCTAGTTTTATTTGTACCGTCTCTATACTCATGACGATATTCAACTGTTGTTTTATAACTATTTGCAAGTGCCTGATTAATATGTAAAGACAACATTACAATAGGAAAAAAATAAGCAAGACGAACGACCTTCATTTTGACTCCATTAATTTAATATGCTTAAACATAGGCTTTCAGAATATCAACAGGTACAACTGTCGGGCGCCAAGGATCACCTGTGTGTTCCAACCATGGAACCAATTCTTTCTCAATTAATTCATTAATCAACTCCAAACTGTCATCAGCTATATTCTTCAGTTGGTATGGGTCAGCATTATTGTCATGTAAAATATATGTTAATGGCTTACCAATTTTTCGATCGATAACCAATGTATATCTATCTGTTCTGATACCACGGCGCCCATACGATTGAGCTCCATATGGCATAAAGGTGTATAGTTGTGATGTAGGCTTGACATCACCACTCTCTCCCATCAATGTTTTTACATAGTTTGTGCCTTCAACTGTATCTGGGATCAATGACTCAAAACCAAGTAATCCAAATATTGTCGGGTAAATGTCAGGGGTGGAAAAAAGCAATTCATCCTGCTTAGGCTTTAATTTACTTGGCAACCTAAAGATCATTGGAATACGCATTGATTCCTCATAATGAACATTTTTTGTTGGCTCACCATTTGAGCCCATGCAACTTCCGTGATCAGAGAAAAAGACGACTAGAGTGTCATTTGCCAACCCTTGCTTGTCCAATTCATCTATGATACGGCCGAATTGTTCATCCACCCCATGGACCATTGCCATATATTCTTTGAAATACTGAGGACCATACCCTTCGAGGTACTCTTTACCCCATTTAACGTTAGGCCGATTATTCAATTGTTGTGAGGTCTTTCCGTCATATTTATCCAGATATTTTTGAGGAACTTCATCATAGGGGGAATGTGGTGGATTCATTGACACCACAAGTGCAAATGGCTTGTTTTTATCACGGTATGTATTATTTTCATTACGCAGGTATTTTATTGCAATATCGGCCTCATGTTCTGGGCTCCATTGTTGTATTTTCAATGGACTTTCACGAGGCGTGTCATTGGTCCAATACATGGGTGACATATGCTTATCATAAGTCCCGTATGAATACCAAAAATCGAAACCATGCCGACGATCAGGAGCAGTCCAATCATTCCAATAGCGCCCCTCCATGGGATTATTATAACTAGAAATAAAAGGTGCATTGGGAGCATCGAGATGCCACTTACCGATATACCCCATTGAATAGCCTTGCTGACTCAATATATCTGACCAAGTCACTGCATTTTTCTTCAACTCAATACCAAAGTCTTTTCCGCCAAACTGGCCAGGTACCCCTGTATGACTATTACCTTGTATCCCATTACGATATGGATACTGTCCCGTCATCAACATCCCACGAAATGGAGTACAAAGTGGAAAGTTTGATACAGCTTGGCGAAGCACCACCCCTTCCTTGGCGAACCTATTCAAATTTGGTGTTATTGATGGGTCCTGCCCCATAAATCCAAGAGCTTGAGCTCTCATCTCATCAGGGAACACTATTAATAAATTTGTTTTTTCATTTATACGTCCAGTAGATGCCATTCTTGTAGTTGACGCTTGGCATCCTGAAATTAATGAAGTCGCTGCGACTGCGCTAGTTGCCGCCAGCCCCTTCAGCAACTCACGCCGAGAGATAGACATGCTTCACTCCTGAAACGATGGAATACATTGGTGTTTTATTTCACTTAATTTTAAATCACCCTAATCATAACCTATCGAAATCAAAATCAACGTGCACCAGATCACACAAAACCATAAACGAAGCAAACCGAAAGAAAAGGGCAATATTGTCACTTTCAAAAGTGAAATGTATACAGAGATCAAAATAAACAGCCACCATATAGGATAAAAAAGCCATCTCCGCAGAGATGGCTTTTATAACTGCTTGGTTGAGTCTGTTATATCGATAAAATAGAAGCAGCTATCCTATTATGACAACGGCCAGTGATCGAAATATATATGCTGTGCTTGCCAATCAACTTTGCTCTGACTATCACTCAATAGGTGAGATGCCACAGTAAAAGCAAACTCAAAGCTAACGCCGAGCCCTTTGCCGCTGATAAATTGCCCATCAACAACTACTTTGTTATCGACAAATACACCATCGGAAAATTTTTTCTCCAACCCACTCCCACAGGTATAGTGATGGTGTTGCAATAGGTGGTGAGCCGCCAGCACCTTGGCACCTGAAGAACAGAGAGCACAGATCAGCTTGTTGTTAGCAATATGTCGTGTCAAAAAAACATAGACAATTTGAGAAGAGAATAAATTATCAGTACCTTTCGGGCCACCTGGCATCATGACAGCATCATATAAAACGTCTGAATTTTCATCCAGCGTAGCATCTGCCTCAATTCGGGTACCAAAATATGTGGCCAGTTTAGTTGTTGCCATACAGGAGAGCACATCCACATGAATGTCCAGCCGGCGCATGATGTCAATGAAGACAACAGCTTCACCCTCTTCAAATCCATCAGCCAGCAGAACAGCGACACGTTTAACATCACTCATGCCGTGCCCTCAGATAACATAACCATAATTTCTTTGACATTTTTGCCAATAGCCGACCAGTCATGAGCATTAATGGCTGCAGGCGTAGCAATCCAGGTACCACCACAGGCGAGAACTTGTGGTAGCGCCAGATAACTCTTGAGATTACTCAACTTGACCCCACCGGTAGGCATGAACTGTACTTGCGGATAAGGTCCTGCCATGGCGTTTAGCATGGCCACACCACCAGAGGCTTCTGCCGGGAAAAACTTCAGCAGTTCGAGTCCCAGCTCCAACCCCTGTTCTATTTGACTGGGATTATTCACGCCAGGAATGATCCCGATTCCTACATCCTGACAGTATTTGACGATATTCGGATTCAATCCCGGGCTTATCACAAAGTCTGCGCCAGCATGGATAGCCAGATCCGCTTGCTCCCGTGTCAATACAGTCCCTGCGCACAGGATCATATCCGGCGTCGTGGCCTTGATCTGACGAATCGCTTCTGCCGCGGCGGGGGTCCGAAAAGTAATCTCGGCGGCAGGTAAACCATGTTCTGCCAGAGTACGTCCCAACATGGCCGCATCCATGGCACTGTCGATCTGTATGACAGGGACAACCTTCAACATTCCCAACTTCTCTTGCCAGAGGCCCATCATGTTTTCAACTCCGTAATCAATGTCTCAATGTGGTGAGGACCAATGATGGCTCCCCGATGCTGAATAACTTCTGCTGCGACCCGATTCCCCCACTGACAACATGTAGCGATAGGCAAACCACGGTATCGTGCAGCCAGGTATCCCGCATTGAACGAGTCTCCCGCAGCGGTTGTATCCACCACGCGCTCAATCAATTCGCCTTTGCTCAAGCCATGGCCTTCTTCGAGCACAGACCACATGGCACCCTCTTTACCCAGTTTGACGATGACTTGCTTCACTCCGAGACCGTGTAGACGCGCAATAATCTGCTCTGCACTCTGGGATCCCCCTAACAGCAAGTACTCATCATCTGCGGTTACTAGGGCAATATCACAAAGTTGGTACAGTCGATTGATCCAGATAACGGCATGAGCTGCATCATTCCACAGCCTAGGACGATAGTTAGAATCAAACGCAATGGTGACACCTGCCGATTTTAGAGAGAGCAACGCCTGGATCAGGGTCTCTTTATCTTCTTCGGGTAAAATGGCAATGCTGATCCCAGAGAGGTAGAGCAAATCTGTACCTTGGAGACTCTCCAGACACGTCGTAAATGCCTCATGCTGGCAAAGAAAGCGAGCCGCGGATCCATTACGCCAGTAATGGAAGCAACGTTCTCCCTGTTCATCTATCTCAATGGCATAGATACCAGGAAGCCGTTGTCGATCGCGTAGTACCAAAGAACAATCCACCCCCTCCTCTTTCCAGCGAGCCAGCATGCCCTCGCTGTAGTGATCATGTCCCAGTACCGTGACATAAAGGGGGGCGAGTTCTGGCAGCAAGCGCGAGAGATATATGGCGGTATTCAAGGTATCGCCGCCAAACGATTGCTGTTGAATCCCGAATGCCTGACCACTTAATTCAATCATGCACTCACCAAGGACGGCGATACCACCCGGCTGCTTATCCATTTAAGTCCCTTGCCTTACTCATGATGAATGTGTGATACAGACCATGCTCACCACAAGAATTTGATGATGCCCCCGCTCACCAGGGGCATGAACCAACGATGATGGATCACGCAATGTGAATATGCTTAAAGCTTGCCTTCACTGCCACACACCCGGATCTTGTCCAGCACAACCTGCTTCATCGCCGCTTTACCTGGCATGATGTAGTGACGTGGATCGTTCGCATCGGGGTGATGGAGGAAATAGGACTTGATGGCATCAGAGAAGGCAATTTTCAGCTCGGTTGCCACATTGACCTTGGTGATACCTAATTCAATGCAGTGACGCACATCCTGATCTGGAATACCGGAAGCTCCATGTAGCACAAGCGGGATGTTGGTCTTGCTGCGGATAATCCCCAGACGGTCAAAATCCAATCTTGGCTCTTCTTTATACATGCCATGAGCAGTACCGATAGCAATTGCCAGAGAGTCGATCCCTGTCATACGAATAAACTCTACCGCCATGTCTGGATCGGTGAAGTTGGCATCCTTCACATCAACGATCAGATCATCTTCCTGACCACCCAAGCGACCCAACTCGGCTTCTACCGAGCAATCCCAACGATGACAGAGTTCGACCACCCGGCGAGTGAGGGCTACATTTTCATCAAATTTATGATGCGAACCATCGATCATGGCAGACTTGATACCACTCTCCACCTTGGATTTGATGTCATCAAAAGACTCGTGATGATCCAGATGCAGTGCAATTGGCATGTTATGGCGTTGAGCGGCCTCTTTACAGATCCTCACCAGATAGCCTGTGCCCGCATATGAAAATGTGCCTGGCGTACCTGCCAAGATAACGGGGGAACGTAATTCGGCAGCCGTCTCGACGACGACCTGAGCAGTTTCAAGATTATGAATATTGAAGGCGGGGACGGCATAACGCCCCTGCTGTGCTCTGTTCAGCATTTCCCTAGATGACACCAGATACATAAAGACCTCATTGCTTTCGATTTGTTTCGATCATAGTATTCGAAAGCAAACGAAGAAAGATAGATCTTTATCACACAAACGGAACCAAGGTGAAAGAAATCGAAATCAAAATCAAAATCAAAATCAAAAGAAATGTGACATCTTGGAGGTATAGCAGGTAATTCCCTTTCGAAGCAGATTATTTTTAGGTCTTTCAGCCCGACCGATAACCCACTCCTTGAGGCGATACCACCGGGATTGTGGCTCCAATCTTCGTGTCAATGGGCTCTGCTGGTCTGCGTATTCGAAACGAAAGAGCGCAACAACCTCTTTCGTTTCCATGATGCCTTGAAGCTGGAGTCCAATGGGTGACACCATCAGAGTAAAATCGTCTTGCTCAACGGGGAGCGGCAGCGCTTGTGCACGCCAGAGTCCACAACGATCACCGCAATAGAGCGCCACATTCAAGGCTCTCAGCGACCAGAGACTGCTCGCCGGCCCACTGTAATTGTCAGTCAGGCGGTCATCATGGCCAAACAACCCTTGGGTTGGGATCCCCGCTTCCAGCGCTCCATTTGCAATGAAATAGGAGAGTGAGGTTCCAAAAGCACGCTTCACTTCACCTGGCGGCAAGGTCCCATGATCGGCCGCAGCAATCAGGGGGGCTGCGACAGCCAGTCGATAACAGGCGCTACGGCCGAAGAAGGGAAATCCCTGTGCAGTAAAGAGATAACGATAACTACCAACAAATTCTGCCAAAGTGCCACGAATAAACGCTGGGTCAAACTCAGGCAGGATCTGATCCAGCCAATAGAGCGAATAGTGAAAACCCCACGCGTTGTAATAGTCGTAGTTTCCTTGAGCACCATCACGGAACCACCCTGCCCCGACATGAAACTCCTTGATCCTGGCGTATTTTTTGTGGTCAATGTAATCTACCCCAGTCAACGCCTTGAGTACGCACTGGACGGTCAACGGAAATAGGTGCCAATTGTTGTCAACTGTGATCAAATTATCTACCTGACGAAACCATGCCACTATTTGTGCTTGCTCATCACTGGCATAGCGTTGCCAGACATGCTCCCTACTCAGCCACAGAGTCAATGCCAGATCGGCACTCTCGCAAATACGTTGATCACAATCATGCAGCGTCCCCCAAAAACCGGGATGCCGAGGGTCAGTCCCCGCTAGAAAGGCAGCATGGATAATGGCAGCAGGTGCCAGCTGTCGGCCATCTTGCAAGGTGAGCTTGCTTTCAGCCTGACCTTCGGCATGCAACCAAGCTGCCAGCGTGGGCAACAATCGACTGGCACCTTCCATGGCATCAGTACGGGCACTCTGCTGACTGGGCCGTCCAGGATAATAGGCGTGCGTATAATCCCAAATAGCATAATGCTCAAATGCCTCAGCCACATATTTTACCAGCTCATCACACTGATATTTCAAGTCACCTTGATGTGTCGAAAAAACGTTATGAATATGATTATCATTACTGGTATATGCTCTTTTTCTGTGGTAAAAGCGCACCATATGTTCCCAGAAGAGATGGCGGTACATGGCCCAGTCAGGATTCTCATAAGGGACTTTTGGTCGTTCAGTTATCTTGATATCCGTCATTTAAAATCACTCACATCCAGCACCTTTCATATAGATGAATAAATATTCAAAAATACTCATCGACGTATTTATTTCGCAAATCAACATTCGTCTATAGTATATTTATCAATGATATCGTTCACTATTTTAAAGCCGCGTCATAATATTGGCCGCGATCCCTCCACGTCGGATTTCATCCACCATCATCTGCATGATGGGCGCGGTATGGTGGAAGATCTGACGATATGAAGTACAAAGAAAGTTCTGACGATATTTCTCTCCCTCTACCGATAATAAGCGGTGCTTGGGACACCCTCCATAACAGAGCGGATAGACGTCACACTGCTTGCACTCGGTCGTCAGTCGCGATGATTTAGCGGCTCCAAACCGTTTTTGCTGCTTACCGGTCGCCATGCTGACCAGTGATTGTTGATGGATATTGCCGAGCCGATTGGCGGGATAAACATAATGGTCACAGGCATACAGATCACCATTAGCCTCAATGACCATTGCCTGACCACACTCTTTAGATTGAATACAAACCGAGGCTGAATATCCCATCCATACCGACAACATACTGTCAAACATGCGCACAAAGATTTGACCAACATCGGCTCGACACCACTCATCGAAGACATCCGTCATGAAACGGCCATAACCATGCATTGGCACAGAAAATCCCATCAGGTCTGGGTTCGGAGCAGGAGAATAGTGGCCACCGTTATCAGCCTGACAGGCAGGTGTGATCTCAACGATCGGGATGAATTGAAGGTGCTCAGCCCCCAGCGCTTTCAGCGCAAGATAGGTATCACGTCCCTTGTCCCAATTTTTATCATTGATCACCGTCAAGGTATTGAACTCAACGCCGAATGCCTTCAACAACCCGATCCCATGACGTACCCGCTCAAACGTGGGATTGCCATTCACCGAGACACGATATGCATCGTGCACACTTTGCAGCCCATCGACCGAGACCCCGACCAGGAAATCGTGTTTGGCAAAAAACTCGACCCATTGACGGTTGATCCCAACCGCATTGGTTTGAAAGCTGTTGGTAATGCGTTTTCCATCCGCATATTGTTTCTGATACGCCACCACATTGTGATAAAAACCCAGTCCTGCGAGCGTAGGTTCCCCTCCCTGCCATGAGAAGTCGATCTGCTCACCATGCTGAGAACGAATATATTCCCGTATGTAGCGCTTCAAGGTCACATCTGACATGGCCTGTGAGGCGGTGGGGCCAATCTGGTGAATCGAGTGCTCTTTCTCCAGATAAAAACAGTACTCACACTTCAGATTGCATCGATAACCGGTTGGCTTTGCCATCATATGAAATGGCGTCTGACTCTTTCTATCAATACTCATGGCGCTGAAACATCAAATGAAGCAATTCCGCCATTATACGAAGGACAACGAAAGATTTGGTTGCGTAAAGTCACACTTAACACAATAAAAGAAAGATATTGAAGCATGCTGTTT
>RCUM01001093.1_pt1 | contig 11835 bp, 9 predicted proteins | sample 2166141 | NCBI WGS metagenome assembly RCUM01 (sample SAMN09932756, study PRJNA488358) | compost metagenome | isolation source: compost soil in crotonic acid-enriched | place: Germany: Experimental Botanical Garden
AGGCATGGGTCTTGGAAACGATCTGATAAAGTTCTGTTGATTGGAAGCCACCCCCGAGAGCGATCGTGACCATAAATTGCACCAACACATCAAAACTTTGGACCATGGGGTCGCGGTTTTCTATCGTTTGGGTTTTGACAGCTTCCTTTAATGCGGCCACTTCAATGAGCTCCAGGGAATGTGTCGGGACAAAGTAGATGATCGATGTTTCAAAAGGGCTGTGGCCACTTCTTCCGGCGCGTTGCATAAATCTGGCTACCCCTTTGCTTGATCCGATTTGAATCACAGTGTCCACGGGCTTAAAATCCACGCCCAGATCCAGGGATGAAGTAGATACCACTGCTTTTAGCTTTCCACTGCTCAGATTTTCTTCGATCCATTCGCGGATGTGGGCATCTACTGAGCTGTGATGCAGCGCAATCTGTCCTGCAAAATCTGGATGTGCTTGCAGCAATAGCTGATACCATAGTTCACTTTGACTACGAGTATTGGTGAAAAGGATGGTGCTTTTGCTTTCCAGGATGATAGGGATGACCTGATTCACGAGATTGCCACCAAGATGGCCTGCCCAGGGAAGAAGTTCAACTTTCTCTGGATAGATCGATTTGATTACAATTTTCTTTTTCTCCTTTGCGACAATCTGCACGCTCTTTTTTTCTCCTGGCAACAGTACATCCATTGCTTGGTCCAGATTACCTATGGTGGCGGTGATGCCCCAAATCTGGAGATTTTTATGTTGGTGTTTTAAGTATGATAATGCCAGTTCTACCATGACACCACGTTTATTTCCAATAAGTTCGTGCCATTCATCTACAGTAATGCAGCGTATATTCTTGAAATATTTGTCACGTTGTTTTTGGGCGAGCAAGAGATGAAGGCTTTCAGGTGTCACCAAAAGAATATCGGGCATTGCTTTGGTCTGTTGTGCTCTGACCTTTGGGTCAGTGTCCCCATTACGTACCTGTACAATCCAATCTAATCCGATATCGTCTATAGCGGTCTGCATTGCTTTGGCCAAATCCTTTGCCAAGGAGCGCAAAGGTGTGATCCAAAGTAACTTTAATCCTTTTTGGTAACGTTCAGGATGATTCATGTAGTCGATCAAGACAGCCATAAATACCGAAAATGTCTTACCAAATCCTGTAGGAGCAATCACCATTCCGCTGTATCCCCGCATGTACCGATCCCAGGTCCTAATCTGGAAGCCAAAAGGGGTATTACCCAAGGATTCAAAATAGCGATTGACGATCTTGAATCCTTCACTATGTATTATCTTCTGACTCAATTTATGTTATTAATTTTTTGATGTTTTCCAAGGTATCTATATCGGCTGCCTTCTTGTCCTTACGCCAACGCAAAATTCGTGGGAAACGCAAAGCTACACCAGATTTGTGGCGTTTACTGTAACCTATTCCTTCAAAGGCAATTTCAAATACCAGCTCCGGTTTGACAGTTCTTACTGGCCCGAATTTCTCCAGTGCATTTTGCCGAATATAGCGGCTAACCTCAAGTATTTCTTTATCTGTAAGGCCTGAATATGCTTTTGCGATACTTACTAAATGATCACCATCTTTAACCGCGAAGGTATAGTCTGTATAATGCGCACTTCTTCGTCCACTGCCTTTCTGCGCATATATCAACACCGCATCGATGGTCATGGGGTTGACTTTCCATTTCCACCAACCACCTTTTTTTCGGCCAACATAATAAACGGAGTCTTTCTTTTTAAGCATAATACCTTCACTGTTTAGCTCACGCGATGCAGCTTGTAAGATCCGTAGATCAGCCCATTTTTCGCAAGGAATAAGCGGAGACAATAGTATCGTAGGACCAACATTGTGTTGGTACAACTGTTCCAATAGCTTGCGTCTGTCTTGCAGCGGCTCAGATCGGAGATCTTGACCATCCAATTCCAATAGGTCATAAAGGTATACAACAATGGGGACTTCTTCACGTAAAGTCCTGGAAATTAGCTTACGATTGATCCTTTTTTGTAGTTCATTAAAATTCAATATTTGACCGTCTTTTGCAGCCAAGATTTCGCCATCTAGAACAAAGCTCCCTTTCCATTTTTTGAGCACATCAGTAATCTCGGGGAACTGTATGTTGACAAGTTCCTCGCCTCTTGACCAAATGAAGATTTCGTCGCCTCGTTTGATCAGCTGTCCGCGTATACCGTCCCATTTGTATTCGTATTGCCATTCCGCGATCAGACCGAGTTCTTCCACTTCCTTTTCAATAGGGTACGCCAGACAGAAGGGATAAGGTTTTGAAAGGTTTGTATTGCTATATTCACCTCGGACGAGTTTGTCAAATGCGTAGTCATGAGGGTTCCATTCACCCATAATACTATGGGTGACAATGCTTGGTTCGATCTGGAAATGTGTCGCAATCGTATTTATTAGCCCTTTGGAAGAAACTCCTAAGCGAAAGCTGCCGCCAAGTAATTTATTAAAAATAAAACGCTCAATAGTGTTTAGCCTATTCCAGGAAGCGAGCACAAATGCTTTTTTTTCTGCCATTGAAGCATTTGCCAACTGCAGGATGTCTTCCATCCATTCACTGAGACTTTTGCTTATTTTTTCAGATGCGGGGGGCAGTATTAGTGCTAAGGTTTCGGAGAGATCACCGACAGCAGCATAACATTCTACAAACAACCATTCTGGGATATTGGTAATTTCCAGTACCCAAGTTTTAAGTTCTTTGGTGGAAATTGGACGCCTAGGCCTTTTGCCAGTCATTAGGGCTAGAAACCAAAGTTTGTCTTTCTCAGGTGCAAAGCTTAGAAAGCGGATGATCGCTTCTTTTTTTAAGCTGGCTTTATTGGTGCTATCCAGCGCATTGACCAATGTTGCAAATTCTATCATACGCTTAATTCTTCTCCGTAATTTGTATTTACCTCTTCGGCTTCAATACCTATTTCATTCAGATATTTGCTGAATGAGGCTGTCTGTCCATGGGTTACATACACTTTTTCGGCACCACTTTCCTTCACGGCCTGCAGCAATCCGTTCCAGTCCGCATGATCGCTGATGGCGAAACCTGCATCTGCACTGCGCCATCTTCGTGCACCACGGATTTGCATCCAGCCGGAGCAGATCGCATAGGCAACATGTGGTATCTTTTGGAGCAGTTGCGTATCGAGTAATGCCGGTGGTAGCAATACGATCTTGCCGTCTAGTTGTTTCATGTCTGTCATCGGGTCGATCAATTGATAAGGTGGTAATTTTATACCAGCATCACTATAGGCCATATTTAATTTGGCGATACTGTAGTGTACATATATTTCGCCCATATCCTTTACTGCGTTTAATATCCTTTGGGACTTGCCTAATGAATAACCAATAAATACGGATGTCTTTTTGTATCCCTGGTTGTGTGTGATCCATGCATTCAAGCGTTGATTTTGCGTTTCAACACTTTCCCAGCGATAGATCGGCAGACCGAAGGTACTTTCAGTAATTAGCTCATGACATTTTACGGGTTCAAATGGGGTGGAGAGGCCATCCTCCTGGATCTTGTAATCACCAGTAAAAACAATTACTTTGCCTTTGTATTCCATTCGTATTTGCGCCGAGCCAATGATATGCCCAGCAGGATGTAAAGAAATTTTTACACCATTAATCTGAATGGCTTGGTTGTAAGCTAGCCCTTCAACTTGAATGTCAGGTCCAATGCGACTTTTTAGAACTCCAACCGTGAAATGATGGCAGAGATACTTTTTCATACCTGGGCGCGCATGATCTGCATGTCCGTGGGTAATGATGGCAAGATCAACTGGTTGCCATGGATCGAGGTAAAATTTACCCGGAATACAGTAAATTCCTTTTGATGTGAATTGAATCATATCGAGCTCTTATTTTTAACTACATGATTTCTATTTATAGCATGTTATGTATTCAAACAGGTATTGATAAGTTAAAGTTTTGTTTATTTTTTAGCGAAAGTCGATCCTAGTTTTTAAATTGCGGGTATAATGAAATTTTTTGCCTGAAGTGATTGTAGGGTGGATTCGGTTAATTTTTTTACATTTGTTTACTTTGATTCTTAGTTTTAGCTCTCTATGATATTAATAGTCGATGACAACCCAGATAATATTTATTCGTTACAAAAGTTATTAGAATCCAAAAATTTTAAAGTTGATACTGCCCAATCTGGTGAAGAAGCTTTAAAGAAGATTTTAAAATATAATTATGCCTTGATCATATTGGATGTGCAGATGCCTGATATGGATGGTTTTGAAGTTGCCGAGAACATTGCTGGATTTAGTAAGACCAAGGAGACGCCTATCATATTCTTGTCTGCCGTCAATACAGACAAACGCTTTATTACAAAGGGTTATGATTCTGGCGGTTTGGATTATGTAACCAAACCTGTTGATCCGGATATCCTGATGCTCAAAGTCAAGACATTCTATCGGCTGTATGAGCAGACGCAGGCTTTAAAGGATATCCAACAAACCTTGGAAATGGAGGTGGAAAGACGGAAACAGGCGCAATCAGAACTTCTTTCAAGAGTAGATTATTTACATACGTTACTAGAATCACTACCGCAAATTGCTTTTACTTGCGATCATAGGGGGAATATTGGTTTTGTTAATGGCCGCTGGTTTCAATTTTCGGATAGTGAGCGCACATTCCCGGAAACGCATCCCGATGACCGATCGATCACAGCTGAATTGCAGGAAAGCCTTGCTTCCGGCAAACCCCTGGAAATGGAGGTACGAGTCAAAAAGCGGGATGAATTGGGTTATTCTTATCAATTGTTGAGAGTTTGGCCTATTTTAGAAAACGGTGAAAATAATTGGGTAGGAACATTCACTGATATTGATGGGCAAAAAAAAGCTGAGAAAGAAAAGGATGAGTTTTTAAGTATTGCAAGTCATGAATTGAAAACGCCTCTGACGAGCATCAAAGCTTATATGCAATTGCTTGACCGCAAATTGAGTCTCGACGAAAGTTGCGCGGAGGCTAAGTATGTTGGCAGAGTTAAGGATCAGGTAGAAAAACTCAATAGTTTGATCACAGATTTACTCGATTTATCGAAGATCGACAATGGAAAATTAGGGATCAATAAAAAGGTGTTTTCGCTCGAGCGTATGGTTCAGAACGCCATTGATTCTATTGTTCAGACGCATGATCAGAGCAATATGGAACTACATAGACAAGGAGATATCTCGGGTTTAATGGTCTATGGTGATGAGATACGCCTGGAGCAGGTTCTTGTCAATTTTTTAACAAATGCCTATAAATACGCAGCCGGAACAGAGAAAGTGATCGTTGATTGTACCGTAATGAATGACGCTGTAAAAGTGAGTGTGATAGATTTTGGAATTGGTATACCTGAAACCAAACTATCTGAAGTCTTTGATAAGTTTTATCGTGTAGAAGAGACTTCTTTTGACTTCCAAGGTTTAGGGATAGGCCTTTATATTTGTTCGGAAATTATCCGTAGTCATCAAGGTACAATTGCAGTTGAAAGTTCTGCCGGCAAAGGGGCCACATTTTATTTTACATTACCATTAAATCTGCCTACAGATGCCAAATAAAACACTTAATAACTTATCTATAGGAATTGGTTTTTCACTACTTGCCCTGTTGGTGAGTTCTACAGCATCGTATCTGGGGATTAAAGAACAGAATAAACACCGTCAGGAGCTGGCCGTTACCCGAAAAATAATCAGTTTATCAAATATTATCCTTAACTCTCTGCAAGGGGCAGAAACGGGAAACAGGGGGTATCTGCTCACGGGGAAGGAGAATTACCTGGAACCATTCAATCAGGCTTTAGCGAGCCTGCCGGGTGAGTTGAAGGAAATAAAGGAGCTTACGAAAGCAGATCCTGAGCAAAATGTTCGTGTAGATAGTTTATTTACAGCGGCCCAGCAAAGGTTAGCCGTATTAAAGGAGTCGGTGAATGTCAAAAGGAACGGTGGGATTGTTAGTCTGGCGCAGCTCGACGAGAGCAAATCCGCGATGGACAAGTGCCGTAGCATCATTAAGGATATTATTCATTACGAAGATGATGGTATCGATCAGAAATCTATCAATTTAGATAATTCTTCGTTTATAACAACCTTATTTATTGTGATCAGTGCATTGCTATCACTGGTAATTACGGCATACTTTTATTTTCGGCTAAGGGCAGACTTTCTTAAACGCTTAGCACTGGAAAAGTCGCTCCGTGAGAAGGATGAAGGGATTGCCCGCAGATTAAATATGGTTCAAAAGATCACTAATCGTATTGCGCTAGGGGATTATGATGTCAAAGCGGAGGATATTGAGGAAGACGACCTTGGCGCGATAGCAAAATCCGTTAACCGGATGTCAAAAGCCTTAAAGAAATCATTCGATCAGCTCAAAGATAACGACTGGTTACATATGGGATATGCCGATCTTTATACCGGATTGGTCGGTAACAAAACCGAACGGATACTTACCACAGATTCGGTAAGGGGATTGGTCAATTATATAGGTGCTATTACTGGAGCGATTTATGTTTTTAATGAGGAAAAACTTGAACTATCTGGCGCTTACGGATTGGACCCAAAGGCACAGCAATATTTTCTCCCAAATGAAGGTTATGTCGGACAGGTCTTTGTTGATAGGGAAACGAAAATTATAAATAATATAAACACAGAAGACTATATCGTGAGTTTTGCCAGTGGAAAGGTCAATGTACAGCACCTTATTTTTGTACCTATTGTATTGGCTGATCAGGTATTGGGTGTGCTGGAGATCGGGCACCGTCAGCCGTTTGCGGAAATTGAATCAACATTTCTGACGGAATGTGCCAGACAACTTGGTATCGCTATCGCTTCGGCGAGGGGCCGGGCTAAAATTCAATCACTTTTGGAAGAAACTCAAGTACAATCTGAAGAATTGTTGACACAGCATGCGGAGCTGGAGAATCTGAATACGGAATTGGAGGCGCAGACCTTGCGTCTGCAGTCGTCCGAGGAGGAACTGAAGGTGCAGCATGAGGAATTGATGCAATCAAACCAAGAACTTGAAGAACGTTCAAAACTGTTGGAAGACAAAAATCTATTGATTGCCGAACGTAACCTGGAAATTCAACAGAAAGCGGAAGAACTCGCGTTGAGTACCAAATATAAGTCGGAGTTTTTGGCAAATATGTCCCATGAACTGCGTACACCGTTAAACTCCATCCTGCTACTTTCGCGTTTGCTATCTGAGAATAATGAACACAATCTTAGCGCTGACCAGATCGAATCGGCTAAAGTGATCCAAAGCTCGGGAACGAGCCTTTTAACATTGATCGACGAGATATTGGATCTTTCAAAAATTGAGTCGGGTAAAATGACATTGGAGTATACGACACTGAATTTAAATGATATCTCGGCAGATCTGAATAATTTATTTCTTCCGATTGTCAATGAGAAGGGACTGACTTTCACAATCAATATTGATCCCGGGGTCAATAAAAATTTTCAGGGCGACCGGCTTAGAATTGATCAGGTGCTACGGAATCTGATTTCAAACGCGGTTAAATTTACAGCAGCCGGTGAGGTGAGACTGGATATTTACGATGATAGTACCGATAAGGATAAGCTTGTTTTTGCCGTGATCGATTCGGGTATAGGGATTCCGCTGGAAAAACAGAAGATAATTTTTGAGGCTTTCCAACAGGCGGATGGTTCGACAAGACGAAAATTTGGAGGGACAGGACTAGGTTTGTCTATCAGTAGAGAGATTGCGCGCTTGCTGGGCGGTGAAATCAGGCTTGAGAGTGAGGAAGGAAAGGGAAGCACGTTCTTATTTGTTATTCCGAATCATCCGGTAGAGCCCGGGGAGCTGCGTACGAAAGAAGAGTTGCTTGTAGAAGAGATCCATTCTGAAATAGAGGAGGTGCGTGAGCTTGTGGCGGATGACGTCTATAATCCCGCTACAATACGTATTCCAGAGGAGTTGCCTGATGATCGGGATAGCATTGTTGAAGGTGATAAGGTTATTCTTATTGTCGAAGATGATATCAACTTTGCGAAAGCATTATTGAAATATACACACAGTCAGCACTACAAGGGTGTTGTTGTTGTGCGCGGGGATCATGCACTGCCAGCGGCCAAGAAATATCACCCACAGGCGGTTCTATTAGATATTCAGTTACCCATCATGGATGGCTGGGCAGTAATGGATGAGTTAAAAGGAGATAAGACCACAAGACATATTCCGGTACATATCATGTCTTCACTTGAAGTGAAGAAGGAGAGTTTGTTAAAGGGTGCTATTGATTTTATCAATAAACCTGTCGCCTTGGAACAGATGACTTCTGTTTTTCAAAAAATCGAATCTGCTTTGAGCAGATCGCCTAAAAAGGTGCTAATTGTTGAAGAGAATCCTAAACATGCTAGCGCATTGGCTTATTTTTTAAGTAGTTTTAATATTTCACTTGAAGTAAAAGATAATGTTGAAGACAGTATCGTGGCGTTGGGTACTGCTGAAGTAGACTGCGTAATCTTAGATATGGGTGTTCCTGATGAAATGGGCTATAATACCTTGGAGGCCATCAAACAGCATGAGGGCCTCGAAAATCTGCCGATCATTATATTTACAGGTAAAAATCTGTCAAAGTCTGAAGAGCTGAAGATTAAAAAATATGCAGACTCGGTAGTTGTTAAGACTGCACATTCTTATCAACGGATTTTGGATGAGGTCGGCTTATTTCTGCATTTGATTGAGATAAACAGCTCGGATGATGTGCGACGAAAAAACAACGGACTTGGCGCATTAACTGATGTACTGAAAGGAAAAAAGGTGCTGGTGGCGGACGATGATGTGCGCAATATATTTTCGATGACGAAAGCATTGGAGAAATTTCAGGTACAAGTCATTCCAGCAATGGATGGCAAGGAGGCGCTGGAAGTATTGCGCTCAGGTGAAGCGATTGATATTGTGCTGATGGATATGATGATGCCCGAAATGGATGGGTATGAAACGATCAGGAATATCAGACAAACACCTCAATTTGCGACCTTGCCGATTATTGCGGTCACCGCCAAGTCAATGATTGGCGATCGCGAAAAATGTATACAGGCCGGAGCTTCGGACTATATTTCAAAACCTGTGGATATAGACCAGCTATTGTCTTTGTTGCGTGTATGGTTATATGAAAATTAATTAAAGCGGTTAATGAATCAAAATAAAGTGATATTAATTGTAGACGATGACAACCGGAATATTTTTGCGCTCGGTTTGACCTTGAGAGCGAGGGGATACCAAGTGGTCAGTTGTACTTTAGCAAAGGATGCAATTCAACTATTGGAAGCTGAAAATAATGTTTCATTGGTTTTGATGGATATGATGATGCCTGAAATAGATGGATATGAGGCTATTCGTTTGATTCGAAGTTCCGCTGTTATCAAAGATCTTCCGATTATAGCGGTGACAGCACAGGCAATGAGTGGGGATCGGGAAAAATGCCTTGAAGCGGGGGCACAGGCGTATGTGTCAAAGCCAATTGATGTCGATGTGCTGTTGACGGAAGTAGAACGATTGATATAGCGATGTTAGGCCATAATATAATTAAAGATGAGGAGATCGATATTTTATTGGAAGATATCTATCAGCGCTATGGCTACGATTTTATACAGTATAGTCGGGCTTCGATCAAAAGAAGGATTAATAGAATCATGACGAATGACCGATTTGCGAGTTTTGCCGAGCTCCGATTCGCATTGAAAGACGATCCCGAGTTTCTGCAGCATTTTGTGGAGGAAATTACGGTGAATTTAACGGAGATGTTTAGGGATCCTTTATTTTTCCGGCAGCTGCGAGAGGAGATCTTGCCACAGTTGGGAACCTATCCATTGATTCGGATCTGGGTAGCTGGCTGCTCCAGTGGCGAAGAGGCCTATTCGTTGGCTATTTTACTTAAAGAGGCCAATCTCCATCATAAATCATTAATCTACGCAACGGATATTAATCCGCGGGTGTTAGAAATAGCGCGTAATGGAATCTATCCGTTAAGCCAGATTAAGTCGTTTTCAGAAAACTATATTGAATCCGGCGGAAAACAGGACTTTTCTAATTATTATACGGCAAATTATGAATGGGCGAAATTTAATCCGGAGCTGAAACAAAAAATGATCCTATCAACCCATAACTTGGTGTCAGATACCTCGTTTAACAGCTTTCAATTGATACTGTGCCGGAATGTGTTGATTTATTTCAACAAGGATTTACAAGACCGCGTTTTTAAGCTGTTTGATGCAAGTCTGGAAAATTTGGGATATCTTGCATTGGGCAGCAAGGAAACCATAAGGTTCTCCAGTATACAGCAAAATTTCACCGCAGTAGGTGATCAAAAAATTTGGAAAAAACTTTATTCGTTGTAATAAGGTCTATTTAAAAAATTGGTATGACATTCAGACCAAAGTAGACCCCTATAAAAGACATAAATTAAGCTATATGAGTAAAAGAAAAACTGTACTGATATTTGAAGATGATACGATTATTTTGGAGGTGATAACAGTCGTGCTGACAGATTTGGGGTTTCATGTTGAAGTCTCCGAGACTTCACACGATATTATTCAAAAGGTAGAAACTACAGAACCTAATCTTATTTTGATGGACAATTGGATCCCAAATATTGGGGGAGTAGAGGCAACTCGCCTGTTGAAGGCTGATGACCGGTTTAAACATATTCCGGTTATTTATGTATCTGCCAATAACGATATTGAATCATTAGCTGCTCGTGCTGGGGCAGATGATTTCCTATCCAAACCCTTTGATCTGGATGATCTGGAAGATATTGTTAATAAACATATCTAACAAAGGTCGTACTATTGATATACCTACTGACGAACGATTTATAGCCTACAGACCTTTGTAGGCTTATTCTATTGTACATGGAGAATTGTGTATTGTGCTTACACAATTGTTGCCCCTTCTGATTCGAATCTGAATATAACGAAAAAAGCCTTTCAGATATGGAAGGCTTGTTCTGCGGAGAGTGAGGGATAATAAGATTGATCCCAAAGGAGGGCGCTTAACCATAAAATAAAGCCATCCACTCCGTTCATTTTTTTCGTCGTTTAATACTTTTGATCAAACATTGTTTGCAAAAGTCTATAAACGACAAAACCCGACTGTCGTCGGGCTTTATTTTTGGTGGCGGAGAGTGAGGGATTCGAACCCCCGAACCTGTGACAGTTAACGGTTTTCAAGACCGCCGCATTCGACCACTCTGCCAACTCTCCGCGACAAAAGTACGAATTTTTGCTCTCCTGCCAAATTTTATTTTAGAAATACTTCTTATTTTGCTTTTATAAACTGGATATCAGCACTAAATTTTACGTCGTCACTCACCATCACACCGCCTGTTTCCAAAGCTGCATTCCAATTAAGTCCAAATTCTGAGCGTTTGATCTTTCCTTCTACGATAAATCCAGCTTTGGTATTTCCCCAAGGGTCTTTCTGAATACCCGCAAATTCCAATTCAAAAACAACAGGTCGAGTCACGTCACGGATAGTCAGATTTCCTTTGATTTGTTCATTCGCTAAGCTTGTTGCTTCAAATGTTATCGCTGGGTATTTTTCTACGTCAAAAAAATCAGCACTTTTTAAGTGTCCATCCCGTTGTTCATTTCGTGTATTGATTGACGCGGTATTGATAGTTACCTTTGCAAGTGCATTATCAAAAGTATCATCTTCTGCATCGAGATCTATTTGAAAGTTGTTAAAGTTTCCTTTAACGTTTGTGATCATCATGTGTTTTACTTTGAATTCTATCTCGCTATGCGCAGCGTCTAATTCCCATTTTCCTTGTGCCATAATTTTTGTGTTTTCTTATTTGTTTAATAACACAAAGGTAACA
>RCUM01001094.1_pt1 | contig 11832 bp, 10 predicted proteins | sample 2166141 | NCBI WGS metagenome assembly RCUM01 (sample SAMN09932756, study PRJNA488358) | compost metagenome | isolation source: compost soil in crotonic acid-enriched | place: Germany: Experimental Botanical Garden
AGATCCAGCTGCAGCGCCGCGACATCGAAAGCACCCAGGCTCGCAGCCTGCAGGCGATCGCCACCTTGCTGGCGCTGCTGGTCGGCGTGCTGGCGGCGCTGATCATCACCCGCCAGATCACCCGCCCACTGCGCGAAACCCTGGCGGCCGTGGAACGGATTGCCGGCGGCGACCTGACCCACGACCTGCGCGTCACTCGTCGCGACGAACTCGGCGTGCTGCAACAGGGCATCGGCCGCATGGGCACCACGTTGCGCGAGCTGATCAGCGGTATCCGCGACGGCGTCACGCAGATCGCCAGCGCCGCCGAGGAACTCTCGGCGGTGACCGAACAGACCAGCGCCGGGGCCAACAGCCAGAAGGTCGAAACCGACCAGGTGGCGACCGCCATGCACGAAATGGCCGCCACCGTTCAGGAAGTGGCGCGTAACGCCGAACAGGCCTCGCACGCAGCGACTGGCGCCGATGACGAAGCCCGCGCCGGTGATCGCGTGGTCGGCGAGGCGATCAGCCAGATTGAACGCCTGGCCGAGGAAGTGCACCGCTCCAGCGAAGCCATGAACCTGCTGCAGCAGGAAAGCCAGAAGATCGGCAGCGTGATGGATGTGATCAAGTCGGTAGCCGAGCAGACCAACCTGCTGGCGCTCAACGCCGCGATCGAAGCGGCCCGTGCCGGCGAGGCCGGGCGTGGTTTCGCCGTGGTGGCCGACGAAGTGCGTGGGCTGGCACAGCGCACGCAGAAGTCCACCGAGGAAATCGAAGAATTGGTCGCCAGCCTGCAGCACGGCACGCAGCAAGTGGCCACGGCCATGCAAGGCAGCCGTACCCTGACCGACAACAGTGTGGAACTGGCGCGAAAAGCCGGTACCTCGCTGGAGAACATCACCAGCACGGTGTCGAGCATCCAGTCGATGAACCAGCAAATTGCCGCAGCGGCCGAGCAACAGAGCGCCGTGGCTGAAGAGATCAGCCGCAGCATTCTGAATGTGCGGGATGTGTCGGAGCAGACCGCGGCGGCCAGTGATGAAACGGCAGCGGCCAGCGTCGAGCTGGCGCGACTGGGCGGGCAGTTGCAGATGCTGGTGAGCCAGTTCCGCGTTTGACCCCGTGCATCAGGGCCGCTCTGCGGCCCATCGTCGGCTTGCCGGCGATGGGCCGCAACGGCGTATCGCTTACCTGACGATCATCCCCACCCCGCGCCCACGCGGATCGGAAGCCGTCTCCAGCTTGTCGCCGGTCACCCGGATCGCTTGGATGTCACCCATCTCCCAACCCTGGTCTTCCAGCACGTAGCCCATTTTCTTCAGGTCCCCGGCCACCTGCCCGGTCAACGGCGCATAGCTGTCGAAATAGATCGTATCCTTGGGCAGCAACTGATGATGCACCCGTTGCGCGGCCACGGCTTTTTCCAGCGGCATTTGGTAGTCGTACAGGTTGTTCATCACCTGGAAGATCGAGGTAAAGATGCGCGAACCACCCGGCGTGCCGATCACCAGTACCACCTTGCCATCGCGGGTGATCAGGCTCGGGCTCATCGACGACAACATACGCTTGCCCGGTTCAATGGCATTGGCATCACCGCCCACGACGCCAAACGCGTTGGCCGCGCCTGGCTTGGCGCTGAAGTCGTCCATTTCGTCGTTGAGCAGGAAGCCCGCGCCCTTGACCACCACGCCACTGCCGTAATCGAGGTTGAGGGTGTAGGTGTTGCTCACCGCGTTGCCCTGTTTGTCGACGATGGAGAAGTGCGTGGTCTGGTGCGGCTCCAGCCCCGGCTTGACGCTGTCGGTGGCGGAAATCGCGGTGGGGTTGACCTGCGCGGCACGCTTGGCCAGGTAGTCCTTGGCGATCAACTGATCCACTGGGACCTTGGTGAAGGCCGGATCGCCCAGGTAGTCGGCGCGGTCGGCGAACACGCGTTTCTCGATTTCGGCCAACAAGTGGATGTATTGCGCCGAATTGTGCGCCACGCCTTTGAAGTCCGCCGCACGGTCTTCCTTGATGCCCAGCAACTGGGCCAGGGCTACACCGCCGGAACTTGGCGGGGGCGCGGTGTAGACCACATTGCCGCGCCAGTCCAGGGCCATCGGCTGACGCCATACGGCCTTGTAATCCTTCAGATCGTCTTTGCTGATCAGGCCCTTGTCGGCCTGCATCTGCGCCACCAGCAGGTCGGCGGTCTTGCCCTGGTAGAACTCGCTCACGCCCTTGTCGGCGATGCGTTCCAGGGTCTGGGCCATTTCCGGTTGCTTGAACAGCTCGCCGACCTTCATGTTGCCGAAGTAGTCGTTGAAATTGGTCGCGGTCTTGAACATGCCCTGGGCATCGTTGCGGTACTGGTACTGCTTTGCGGCCACCTTGAAGCCGTTTTTCGCATAGCCGATGGCCGGGGTCAGCAGCTCGCTCCAGGGCAGCTTGCCGAACTTCTGGTGCGCCTCCCACAGGCCCATCACCGTGCCGGGCACGCCGGCCGCACGGACGCCGACCAGGCTGAGGTTCTCGATGACTTCGCCTTTATCGTCCAGGTACATGTTGCGGCTGGCGGCTTTGGGCGCTACTTCGCGGTAATCGAGGAAATACGGCTTGCCGTCGACGAACAGGGTCATGAAACCGCCGCCACCGATATTGCCCGCTTCCGGATAGGTCACAGCCAGGGTGAATGCGGTGGCCACGGCGGCATCCACCGCATTGCCGCCCTTTTTCAGAATGTCGGCGGCGACCTGTGCGCCATATTGATCAGGCGCGGCAACGGCGCCGCCCTCCAAGGTCACGGCAAAGGCTGAAGAACAGCTCAGGATCGCGGCTCCGAGCGCGACGCAGGGGAGAAGAACGATACGCATGACACTTCCTTGGTGTTGTTTTTGTTGATCACTCAGTAAAGGACGAACTGGGTCAACTGTGCAAACAAGCACAAGGGTTTTCGCCGTCCCTGGACAGGACGTGTCGCGTTCAGGCAAATCAGCAGGCGTACATCGCCAGTTTGCGCTGAATGAAATCGAGGAAGCACTGAATGCGCAGCGCCAGCTGGGTGTTGCGGTAATAGACCGCATGGATCGGCTGGCGGTAACCGTTGTTGGCCTCGCTCAACAGCACCTGCAGACGCCCGGCACGGATGTCTTCGTGGGTCATGAAGTGCGACAGGCTGACGATGCCCTCCCCGGCCAAGGCCAGGTGGCGCAGGGTTTCGCCACTGGAGGCGATCAGCGCCGGGCGGATGCTCCAGCGGTCACCCTGGGCATGGCGCAGCGGCCAATGGTTGAGGGCTTCGGGCTGGCTGAAGCCGAGCAGACAGTGGTTGCTCAGGTCTTCGACCCGTTGCGGGGTGCCGTGCTGCTCCAGGTAGGCCGGGCTGGCCAGCACCTGGATCGGGCTGCAGCCCAGGTTGCGAGCGTGCAGGCTGGAGTCGGCCAGTTCGCCGATGCGGATCGCCACATCGGTGCTCTGCTCCAGCAGGTCGATGATCAGGTCGTCGGTGTTCAGTTCCAGTTCGATGCCGGGGTACTGGCGGCGGAATTCGCCGATCCAGGGCAGGATCGCGTGCAGCATGAACGGGCCCGCGGCGTTGATGCGCAAGCGCCCGGACGGGGTCTGCCGGCTCATCGACAGGTGCTCTTCCATGTCGTCCATCTGTTCGAGGACGCGGCGTGAGCGTTCGAGGAAGAACCGGCCTTCTTCGGTCAGGTCCATGCGCCGGGTGGTGCGATTGACCAACGTGGTCCCAAGCTTGGCCTCCAGGCGCGACAGCGTGCGGCTGACGGCTGACGGCGTCTGGCCCATCAACTCGGCAGCGGCGGAGATCGAGCCGCAGTCGATCACGGCGACGAATACCTGGAGTTCTTCGGATCGGGTTTTCACGCAATTGGCCTTGGCTGGAAATTGTCCTGATTGATAGCTGCTGATGCGCGAGGGCGCAAGGACCGTTAGCGAGCCTTGCCGAACACGCGGTCCAGGTGCGCCTGGTACGCCGCCAACGCCGCCGGCACGTCCGGGCGCTTCATCACGTCCACCGCCAGAAAGGTCGGCAGGCCACTCATGCCGAGGAACTGGTTGGCCTTGTGGAACGGGAAATACACGGCATCCACGCCTTTGCCTTCGAAGAAGTCGGACGGGTCGTCGAATGCCTGCCGCGGGGCGTTCCAGGTGAGCGAGAGCATGTACTGCTTGCCCTGGATCAGGCCGCCGCTGCCGTACTTCTGCGAAGCGTCCGAGCGAGTACGGCCATCGTTGGCGTACAGGCTGCCGTGGCCTTCGGTGAAGACATCGTCGATGTACTTCTTCACGGTCCAGGGCGCGCCCATCCACCAGCCTGGCATCTGGTAGATCACCACATCGGCCCAGAGGAATTTTTCGACTTCTTCCTTCACCTCATAACCGCCATCGATGAAGGTCTGGCGCACGTCGAAACCGGCGCGGTCGAGGTGCGCGAGGGCGGCGTCGTGCAGGGTTTCGTTGAGACGGCCTTCGGAATGGGCGAAACGTTTGCCGCCGTTGAGCAGGAGAATGTTTTTCATGCAGAGCCTCGCAGTGCGTCGATGTCGATCCGAGGCATGCTTGCCTGCGACCGAGCCTTGATGGGAGACCGGCAGATTAGAGAGTCAGCGTGTGGCGAAACAGCCTTGGGCGGGCAAAATACAATTGACCTGAAGTCACGAATACCCTGTCAATTATTGCCGTAGAATCGGTTCATCATCCATCAACGAGTAGCGATCAATGAGCGAGCAGTACGCCTTCATCCTCAAAGCCAAGACCCGCCCGGAAATGGCCGAAGCCTTCGAAACCCTGTTCCGTGCCTATGTCGAACCCAGCCGCCAGGAACCCGGTTGCATCGAATACCACATGCTGCGCGACCAGGCAGACCCGAGCCTGTTCGTGTTCTATGAGGTATGGGCGAACAAGGCCGCGCTGGATGTGCATTCGGCCCTGCCGCACATGGCCGAATTCTTCGAGAAGCGCATGGACTACCTGGAGCGCGAGTTCGACGTCCAGTTGATCGACATGCTCAGCGCGTCTTCCGCTAGCCGTTGATCAGCAGATGGCCGCCCAGTACGGCCAAGCCCGCGAAGAAGCAGCGTTTGAACAGCGCTGCACTGATGCGCTGGCGCAACCATTGGCCCGCCAGCATGCCGAGCAATGCGGGGGCCAGCATCAGCAGTGAAGCACCCAGTGCCGGGCCGCCCAGGGCATCCTGACCGGCCAGGCCAAGGGCCAACGCCAGGGTCGATACCGTGAACGACAGGCCCAGCGCCTGGATCATCTCGTCGCGACTCAGGCCCAGGCTCTGCAGGTACGGCACCGCCGGCATCACGAACACGCCGGTGGCCGCCGTCACCACGCCGGTTACCAGCCCGCACAGCGGCCCCAGCCATCCTTCCCGCTGCCGCGCCACGCTCAGGCCAGGGCCAATCAGCCCATACAGCGCGTAGACCAGCAGTGCCGCACCGAGCGCATGCGCCGCCCACGGACCGCTGTTGATGCCCAGCCAGACACTGCCGAGCAGCGTACCGACGAAGATCATGATCAGCATTGGGCCCAGGCGGCGTATCAACGCCAACAGGTGTCCACCGGTTGCCAGTTGCCAGAGGTTGGTCAATGTCGACGGGACGATCAGCAACGCGGCCGCTTGTGCTGGCGGCATGGCCAGCCCCAGCAGGCCCATGGCGATGGTGGGCAATCCGAGGCCGATCACGCCTTTGACGGCGCCAGCCAGCAGGAAGGTCAGCACCACCAGCAGTGACAGCGCCGGGCCGATGTTCTGGTAGAACGCGATAACGGTAGTCATGGCCGCATGATGGCGAGGATTCGCCTGGCTGAAAAGCTGCCTTTGGCTTGATGGGGCTGGCGTTTCAGTGTGCCGTTGCCAGTTCTCGCAAGGCGGCCGAGGCCAGAAAGCCAGAACGCGAAGCGTAACGATGGTCCCGTTTCACCTTTTCATCGATTCTCTGCAGCAGATTCTCCGGCAACGTCGCATTGAATCGCACGGCCTTGCCCAGATAGGGTGTGACATCGAAATCCACAACCGCCCATACGCCACCTACGTAGTCTGGATTCGCTACATGGACATCGACTCCCTGTGCTTGCGGCCTGAGCGACAAGCAGACAGCTCTTAGGTTTCCATAGGCATTAACCTGATAGCGCTTAGGAAAAAGGAACTTGCCCTCAGCCCCCCCCTTTCCCACAATCACTCATCGAGCTCTTCTGCAACGGTGCACCCCGAAAAGGAGTTTCCAGTGCCATCGATCTACCAGCTCAAGCCCCGCTTCCAGGCCCTGCTCCGCCCCACCGTTCAGCGTCTCTACGACCGTGGCGTCACGGCCAACCAGGTCACCGTTGCCGCCGCGCTGGTCTCGCTACTGCTTGGCTTGTTGCTGGCCTGGCTCAGCCACATCCCCGGGCTGTTCATCCTGATCCCGCTGTGGATGCTGCTACGCATGGCCCTCAACGCCGTGGACGGCATGCTCGCCCGGGAGTTCGGCCAGCAATCCAGGCTCGGTGCTTATCTCAATGAACTGTGCGATGTGGTCGCCGACGCCGCGCTGTACCTGCCGTTCGCCTTGCTCGCAGGTGTTTCCCCCGCGCTGGTGGTACTGCTGGTGCTCAGCGCCACCTTCAGCGAATACGCCGGCGTCATGGGCCCTCTGGCCGGCGCTTCACGCCGCTACGATGGGCCGATGGGCAAGAGCGACCGGGCATTCGCCTTCGGCGTGCTGGGTGCCGGCGTGGCGTTCGGCTTGCTCGCTGCGGCCTGGATCAACGGCCTGTTGCTGGTCATCCTCGCGCTCTCGCTCTATACCCTCTACAACCGGGTTCGCCAGGGCTTGGCCGAAACCCGCTGAGCCTATCGCCGCCGGACAAGGACCTTCGCCATGCGCCAAGCGCAATCGCTGCATTTCTCCACCCATGACGGTGTCGAGTTGCACTACCGTCACTGGCCCGCCACCCGCAACGAACACCAGCCGCGCCGGGCCGTGGTGATGTTCCATCGCGGCCATGAACACGGCGGGCGCATGGCCCACCTGGCAGACGAGCTGGACATGCCGGGCTACGACTTCTTCGCCTGGGATGCCCGAGGGCACGGTCAGTCGCCGGGGGCGCGCGGCGACAGCCCAGGCTTTGCCACCAGCGTGCGCGATGTGCAGACCTTCATCGAACATCTCCAGGCCCGGCACGGCATCGCCGAGCACGACCTGGTGGTGCTGGCACAGAGCGTCGGCGCGGTGCTGATCGCCACCTGGGCCCACGACTATGCACCCAAGGTGCGTTGTCTGGTGCTCGCCTCACCGGCGTTCAAGGTCAAGCTGTACGTACCCTTCGCCCGCCCCGGCCTGAAGCTGCTGAAGGCCTGGCGTGGCAATTTCTTCGTCAACAGCTACGTCAAGCCAGGCCTGCTGACCCACGACCCGGAGCGGGTCATGTCGTACATCGCCGACCCGCTGATCAGCCGGCCGATCTCGGTGACCATGCTGCTGGGGCTTTATGAAGCCGCCGACCGCGTCGTGGCAGATGCCCAGGCGATCCAGGTGCCGACGCAGTTGCTGGTTTCCGGCGCAGACTGGGTGGTCGAACGTAAACCGCAAGAGCGCTTCTTCGAACGCCTGGGCAGTGCGCGCAAGGAAATGCATGTTCTCCCCGGTTTCTTCCATGACACCCTCGGCGAACGGGACCGCGCCCACGCGTTGAGGCGAATCGAGCGTTTCGTCGACCACTGTTTCGAGGCACCGCTACCGGCACCTTCGCTGCTGGATGCGGACAAGACCGGCGCCAGCTGCGCCGAAGCCGAGAGCCTGGCCGCGCCACTGCCGCGCAACTCGCCACGCGACCTTTACTGGCGCGCCACCCGCGCCAGCCTGCAGCTCGGCAAAGGGCTGTCCGAAGGGGTCAAACTGGGCTTCGACACCGGCTTCGATTCCGGCAGCACCCTCGATTACGTCTACCGCAACCAGCCCACCGGCAAAGGTTCGCTGGGCCGCCTGATCGACCAGAACTACCTGAACGCCATCGGCTGGCGCGGCATTCGCCAGCGCAAGCTGCATGTCGAAGAACTGCTGCGCCTGGCCATCGCGCACCTCAGGGCACAGCAGCGACCGGTGCATATCGTCGATATCGCTGCCGGTCATGGTCGCTACATTCTCGAAGCCCTGCAGTCGCTTGAGCAACTTCCGGACTCGATCCTGCTGCGCGACTACAGCGAGCTGAACGTACAGCAAGGCAGCGCGCTGATCGCCGAGAAGGGCCTGGCCGACATCGCCCGTTTCGTCCAGGGCGATGCCTTCGATCGCCAGAGCCTGGCCACGCTTGAGCCTCGCCCTGGCCTGGCGGTGGTTTCAGGCCTGTACGAGCTGTTCGCCAGCAACCACCTGGTGGGTAACTCGCTGGCAGGGCTGGCCGAGGCGCTGGAGGACGGCAGCTACCTGGTGTACACCGGCCAGCCCTGGCATCCGCAACTGGAGATGATCGCCCGCGCCCTGACCAGCCACCGCGGTGGCGAGGCCTGGGTGATGCGGCGGCGCAGCCAGGCCGAAATGGACCAGTTGGTCGAAGCGGCAGGCTTCAGGAAGCTCGCCCAGCGCATCGACGAGTGGGGCATTTTCAGCGTCAGCCTGGCGCAACGGGTGCGGCAATGAACCCAGCCCGTGAACCCGGGCTGATCCGCCGGGGGGGGCTCTGGCTGCTGGTGCTCGGGCCGTTGTTCTTTCTCAGCTATGGGCTGGTGAACAACCATACCGCCAGCCGCGATGACGTGGGCAGCCAGGTATTCGGCTGGGAAAGCCATATGCCGCTGTGGCCGTGGACGATCATCCCCTATTGGTCCATCGACCTGCTCTACGGTTTGTCCTTCCTGTTGCCGCGCACACGCCGTGAAATGGACCGGCATGCCTTGGCGCTGCTTACGGCGCAACTGCTCAGCGTCAGCTGCTTCCTGCTCTGGCCGCTGCGGTTCACCTTCGAACGGCCGGAAATGAGCGGACTGTTCGGCTGGTTGTTCGATGTGCTGATGGGCTTCGACAAGCCTTACAACCAGGCGCCGTCACTGCATATCGTCCTGCTGGTGATCATCTGGACGATGTTTGCCCGGCATGTTCATCGACAACCCTGGCGCTGGTTGATGCACGGCTGGATGGCGCTGATTGGCGTGTCGGTGCTGACGACCTGGCAGCATCACTTCATCGACTTGCCTACTGGGGCCTTGGCGGGTTTTCTCTGCGTCTGGCTGTGGCCACATCAGGGCAAAGTGCCGATGCAGGAGGCCCGCTTCACGCACAACCGCAAGCGCTGCAAGCTGGCATTGCTTTATGGCGTGGGGGCGGTGATCTGCACGGGGTTGGCGATTGCGCTCGGCGGTGCTTGGCTGTGGCTGCTGTGGCCCGCGCTGTCGCTGCTGCTGGTTGGCTTGAACTACGGGGTATTCGGCGCAGGTGGATTTCAGAAGGGGAACGATGGGCGCTTGTCGAATGCCGCGACCTGGCTGCTGGCACCGTACCTGATTGCGGCGTGGATCAACTCCAGGTTGTGGACCTGGCGTCATCCGCAGGCCGATGTGGTGATTGACGGAGTGTTTCTCGGGAGGATTCCGGGCTGCGGCGAGGCCTTGCCCTACGTTGCCATTGTTGACCTGTGCGCGGAGCTGCCTGGCCCCGTTGCCTGCCTCAGCGCCAGCGTCGGCAAGCCGCTTCCTACAGCGGGCGCGCCGCTCTACCAGAGCTTTCCGAGCCTTGATCTGATCGCGCCCGACAGCGCCCTGCTGCACGCCACTGCCGAAGCTATCGCACGCCTGCGTGCGCAAGGACCCGTGCTGGTCTGTTGTGCCTTGGGCTATTCGCGCAGCGCCAGCGCCGTCGCGGCCTGGCTGCTGCTCAGTGGCCGCTGCGCGGGCGTAGACCAAGCCGAAGAGATGCTGCGCAAGGCTCGCCCCGGCATTGTCCTGCATCCAGCCCATCGGCAAGCGCTTGGAGCCCTTCGATGAACCTCCACCTGGTCGCCAGCCTGCTTGGCCGAGGCGCCCAACTGGAGCGCCTGTCGGACGGCATCACCCTGCTGGCCCTGGCCTACGGGCTGGCGCCTCTGCTGGGCGCGCCCTTGCATGCTGGGGCCAGCCTGCTGTGCATCACCCTGCTGGTGCTCGGTGTGCTTCACAAGTATTGGGCCATTCGCGTGGCCCTGGACGCCGAGCTGTTCGCCCGTCTGAGCATCAGCCCCGACCTGCCCTCGGATACCCGAGACCTGGACCTTGCCCTGTTCGATCTGCAGCTCAAAGCCCAGGCCAGCGACCCCCGCGACTGGCCCACGCGTAGCCAGGCCGCCCTCGCGCTGCTGCGCCGCCAGGCGATGTGCCTGGGCCTGCAACTGCTGCTGAGCTTGACTACCCTGCTGACATTGCCCTTCATCGGATAAGAACCGTGCCATGCTCGCCACCCTGACTGCTTTCGTCATCACCTCCGCCGCCCGGCTAATCACCGGCGCCCGCGCCTTATGGCTCGGCTGCACGCCGCTGCCGGTCCAGCGCCTGTACTACGCCAACCACAGCAGCCACGGCGATTTCGTGCTGCTCTGGGCCGCGCTACCCGAACCGCTGCGCAAGCGCACCCGCCCGGTGGCCGGTGCCGATTACTGGGCCAGACCCGGGGTCCGCGATTTCCTGATCCGCAAGGTGTTCAACGGCGTGCTGATCGAGCGGCAACGCAGCGAGGGCCAAGGCAGCCCGCTGCAGCCCGTCCTCGAAGCCGTGGCCCAGGGCGACTCACTGATCTTCTTCCCCGAAGGCACCCGCAACCTTGGCGATGAACCGCTGATGCCGTTCAGAAGCGGTCTGTACCATCTGGCGACGGCCAACCCCGAGGTCGAACTGGTCCCGGTATGGATTGCCAACCTCAACCGGGTCATGCCCAAAGGTCGCGCACTGCCCCTGCCGCTGCTGTGCACGCTGAGCTTCGGCGAACCCCTCCACCTGCACGCCGACGAGAGCAAGCAGGCCTTTCTCGAGCGGGCCAGCCAGGCCCTGCTTGACCTGGCGCCGAAGGATGCCTGACATGGACGACAATACCTTTTCCCTGTTCGCCGGCATCGGCGCACTGTTGCTGCTGGCCAGCGTCATCGGCCGCCTGCTCAAGTGGCGCGCCGGGCCCCAGCCGCATGCCGTGATCGACAACCTCAATGCCCGGATCAATGCCTGGTGGGTGATGGTGCTGGTGATCGGCATCGCCTTCCTGTTCGGCAAGTACGGCGTGATCGTGCTGTTCTATGGCGTGTCGTTCTACGCCCTGCGCGAGTTCATGACCCTCACCCCGACCCGGCGCAGCGACTATCCCGCGCTGCTGGCGGCGTTCTATGTGGCGCTGCCGGTGCAGTACCTGCTGATCGCCATGGACTGGTATGGCCTGTTCAGCATCTTCATCCCGGTGTACCTGTTCTTGCTGCTGCCGATCCTGGCCAGCCTTGGCGGCGACACCACGCGCTTTCTCGAACGCGCGTCGAAGGTGCAGTGGGGCTTGATGATCGCGGTGTACTGCGTGTCTTCGGTACCCGCCTTGCTGACCCTCGACATCCCCGGTTTCGAAGGCCGCAACCTGTTGCTGATTGCCTGGCTGATCCTGGTGGTGCAGATCAGCGACGTGTTGCAGTACGTGTGCGGCAAGCTGTTCGGCAAACGCAAGGTGGCGCCCAACCTGTCACCCTCGAAAACCCTCGAAGGCCTGGTCGGTGGCGTGGCATTGGCCACGCTGATCGGCGCCCTGTTGTGCTGGATCACCCCGTTCAACTTCTGGCAGGCGGCACTGATGGCCTTGGCGGTGAACGCCATGGGCTTCTTCGGCGGGCTGGTGATGTCGGCGATCAAGC
>RCUM01001095.1_pt1 | contig 11830 bp, 10 predicted proteins | sample 2166141 | NCBI WGS metagenome assembly RCUM01 (sample SAMN09932756, study PRJNA488358) | compost metagenome | isolation source: compost soil in crotonic acid-enriched | place: Germany: Experimental Botanical Garden
AACACCATGGCGTTCTGGTACCACTTCGCGATCCTGTTCGAGGCGCTGTTCATCCTCACCGCGGTCGATGCCGGTACCCGTGCCGGCCGCTTCATGCTGCAGGACCTGCTGGGCAATTTCGTGCCTGCGCTGAAGAAGACCGACTCGTGGACCGCCAACCTGACCGCCACCGCCGGTTGCGTGGCCATGTGGGGCTGGCTGCTGTACCAGGGGGTGATCGACCCGCTGGGCGGCATCAACACCCTGTGGCCGCTGTTTGGCATCTCCAACCAGATGCTGGCGGGCATCGCGCTTATGCTCGGCTGCGTAGTGCTGATCCGCATGAAGCGTCAGCGCTATGTCTGGGTGACCTTGGTGCCGGCGGTATGGTTGCTGATCTGCACCACCACGGCCGGGTTGATCAAGCTGCTCGACCCGAACCCTGCGATGGGCTTCCTGGCCTTGGCGAACAAGTACAGCACCGCCGCCGCCGCGGGCCAGGTGCTGGCCCCGGCGAAGGACCTAGCGCAGATGCAGCACGTTGTGTTCAACGCCTACACCAACGCGACCCTGACCGCGCTGTTCCTGCTGGTGGTCCTAAGCATTCTCTGGTTCGCGATCAAGGTCGGCCGCCAGGCCTGGGTCATACCCGAACGTACCGACAAGGAGTCGCCGTTCCAGCCACAACCCGATGCCTGAGGAGCCTGCCAGCATGTTCAATGACTTGAGCAAGATGGGCAAATACCTGGGGCAGGCCGCGCGGATGCTGGTCGGCATGCCAGACTATGACGCCTACGTGGAACACATGCAGGGCAAACACCCGGACAAGCCGGTTATGTCCTACGAGGCGTTCTTCCGCGAACGGCAGGAAGCGCGCTACGGCGGTGGCAGCGGACGCCCCGTTCGTTGCTGCTGAGCGTCTACTGATGCAAGCGAGCGCCACGCTCATCGTGGCGCTCTCGCGTTCCAGGGCTGGCAACCCGCATAGTGGCGTCGCCAGCTCCTCCTCGCCTCGGAAAAGTCCATGCAACTCAAGCACAAGATCGTCACCCTCAGTGTGCTGCCGCTGATCCTCTCGGTGCTGTTCATCTGCGTCCTCGTATTTGCTCAGAGCCGCAAGCTGGAAGAGGAACAGGCCCGCCTGGTGGAAAGCAGCATCATGACGTCGAAGAAGGCAGAGCTGAGAAACTACCTGAGCTTGGCGATGAGCCTCATCGCGCCGTTGTATGAAGGCAGTACCGACGATGATGCGACTCGCCAGCGCGCCTTGGAGATCCTGTCCCAAGCTAACTTCGGCCTTGATGGCTACTTCTTCGTGTACGACCAGCATGGCAAAAATCTAATGCACCCGAGGCAGGCCGAGTTGATTGGCAAGGACCTCATTACGCTGACCGACAAAAACGGATTACCGGTAATCCAGGCTCTACTCAAGAGCGCCCGGGAAGGCGATGGTTACCAACTGTACGACTGGCAAAAGCCGTCGACCGGACAGGTCACCGGCAAGCTGGCATACGTGGTGATGCTCGATCGCTGGGGCTGGATGCTCGGCACAGGCATCTACATCGACGATGTCGAGGTGGCGACCCTCAAGTCGCGCCAGGAGGTGGCCTCGGGCGTGCTGACGACAGTGATGGCGATCGCTTCGTTCTCGCTGGTTGCTGTGCTCGTAATCTTTGCTGGTGGCCTGATGCTGAACGTCAGTGAGCATCGCTTAGCCGACCGAAAGCTTTCCACACTCAACCAACGGATCGTGAACCTGCAGGAGGAGGAGCGCTCGCGGGTTTCGCGTGAACTGCATGACGGGATCAGCCAGGAGCTGGTGTCGATCAAGTTCCAGTATGAGCTGGCCGCTATCGAACTGGCCAACGGCCGAAGCGAGGGCCTGGAGAACCTGCGCAAAGGTACTTGCAGACTTGGCGCGGCGATCGGTGAGATACGCCGCATTTCCCATGATCTGCGCCCCTCGCTTCTGGACACGTTGGGGTTGTCGCCTGCCATTGAGCAACATGTCAGTGAGTTCGAGCAACGTACTTCGATTCACACTCAGTATGAATGTGGAATGGATGCGGCGGACATCGATACCAGCCTCAGGTTGACGCTGTTCCGCATCATTCAAGAGGCCCTGGCGAACGTGGAACGTCATGCCAAAGCCACTGCAGCGATCGTTTCCGTCACGCAACAGCAGGGCATGATCGTGTTGCGTGTCGAGGACAACGGGGTAGGGTTCGACACCCGCGCAGCAGACGAATGCCACGGTATCGGCCTGAGGAACATTCGCGAACGAGTGGAGCACCACTCGGGTAGCGTCAACATTGCATCCTCTTACGGCCGTACCGAACTACAGGTGCAGATACCGGTTACGATCAGCTGAGCAGCTTTGCCACTCCAAACCTCGAGGCCCCCATGAGCGCAACCCATCCGGTCAGAATCGCCCTGGTCGACGACCACGTCCTTGTGCGTGATGGCGTCAAGGCTCTGCTGTGCGCGATCCCGCATTTCGAGGTGGTCGGCCAGGCCGAGTCAGCGGCCCAGGCAATCGAGCTGGTAGCAAGCACTGAACTGGACATCCTCCTGGTCGATGTAGGGCTTCAGGACATGAATGGGTTGGAGCTCACGCGCAAGCTGCGTGACCTCTATCCGGATATCAAGATCCTCATGCTGAGCATGTATGACAATCAGGAGTATGTACGCACCTCTATCAGTTCAGGAGCACTCGGTTACGTGTTGAAGAACGCGCCGTCTGCAGAGCTCATCGCTGCCATTGAAGCCATCGCCGCAGGAGGAAGCTTCTACAGCTCGGAGATCACTCGCAAGCTCGCCGGGGGTAGCCGCGATGAGCACGATTTGACCCCTCGTGAGCTGCAAGTGCTTTCGATGATCGCCAAGGGCCATAACAACAAGGAAATGGCCCGCCAGCTGGATATCAGTGTACGAACAGTTGAAACCTATCGACTGAGCATTAGACGCAAGCTCAACATCGATACTCCCGCGGCAATCGTAAAATACGCCTTGGAGCATGGCCTGATGTCGATCTAAGCATGCCCAGCCGCCAATTCACTACTGCCGCCGATACCTGGATTTGAACGTCAGGAAAGCGCTCGTGATAACTCGACAAAAGCGGAGGTAGCCTTGCTGCAGCGGTGCTTTCCAGAGTACCAATACACAGGGTGCTCCGAAGGGAACCCCGCTTGAGCGCGGTCTCTGCCTCAGTGGAAAGGCGCAGCAGCTTATCGGCTAATGAGATGGAGAAGGTGCGAGTGATGCCGTTCGACGGTGTGGCGCCGGCGCGCTTCTTGAGATTTTTCTCGGCCCATCCAAAAGGTCGGAAAAACGCCGACGGCCATATGCACACCCGCGAAGCGCATCCCGTCGCCTCAGTGACGATGGAAGCGATTCCCACACTTGAATCTCTCATCGTACAGAGTCTATCCTCGCGCGGCATTTGAGATCACCCTGGCTGGAAGGCAGCCAAAACTGGAGCTTTTATGAAACCCGTCGATGAATCTGGCAACCCTGAACGTGAAGCGCAGATGGCCTTCTCATTCGAAGCGTTCGACGCTGGGGACCAGTCGCATCTGCAAATGCCTTCGCTGATCAAGTCCGCTGCAGCCTACCCTCTCGCCGAAAGTAAGGTTGTCGCTTTCCCGCAGCGCGCAATCTCCTCGGCCGACGCGGGGCTGATTGCTAGAGTCCTCCAGAGAACAAAGCACTTCGTCTAAAGCTGGAGTGACCGGTAGGACTTACCCACTCCAACGCACAGCCTGACTTCAAAGCGCCTGGTAAATCTCACTGGGCGTTTTTCATTTTGCCCTTGAGAAAAGCCGTTTAGGTCCTCAGGGTTTCCGTCCGGCCATGAGGGTGGTTGGAGATACATCCTCATTCCGAGCCATTATCTTGCACACGAGTCGCTTGAGCGAAAATAGAGATGATAGCTCGCAAGGTCTCCGGATTGGCCTCTGACCATGCCTGATCCTGTAAATCACGGAGCGCTTGCTGACTGGGAATCGGCCGAAACTCTTGGCTCGTGAGTTCGCAAACGTAGACGTGGAGGCCTTGCTCAATCGCTTGAGAGACCAATCGGTGCCAATAAAAATTGCCACCATCTATCGTCGTTTCCGCTGTCAGGAGGATATCGAAGTGCTGAACGATGTAGCAAAAAAGCACTTTCTGCGAAATATCACGAAGAGCCAGTGAATGCCGCCTACTCGGCGATCGCCAAACCAAATTGTGCGCTAGGTCGCGGTTGCTGGCTCTCGTCCCGCGCCTGAGCGTGACTTTGTCGTAATAGGCTACTGATAGATCCATGTCGTCGACTAAGGCGATTTCAAATTCATTCGCCGTCCCTAGTCGTTGGTCGACACGAATCCAACGATACCGAGGGTCAACCCGAAAACCCGACATCTCATTGATCTCGCTTACCTCGTCAGCCGCCGTAAGAGCTGCGTAAAAAGCGGAATTGTCGGCTGTGCGTGCGAGTAAAGCAGAAAGTGCACTGCGATCTTGAACGGCAAGGGACATGTGGGCGTCTCCGAGGAAGTTTTTGTCGAAACACTCAAGCTATACGACGCCGCTCAGATTCTACAATCACGAGTGAGGAATAGAGTCTGCCCCAATGAGTCCATTCCGGGAAGGACCGGTCGATCAAGTCACATCCCTGTGCTCGACCACCTGGCGGCTAAAACCGGGGAAGCTACCCAAGCTAGACTGATTTCCTTCGGGACGTCGCACCCCCGACCGTATATTCAAGGAACAATGACTTTTGTTCTTCCTCGCTCAACCGCGGAGCTGCTAGCCTCCGAGTGGTGGCCTTCTTGGGCTTTTGGTCACCAGGCTGAATAATTTGGTTTTTCGCGGCCCGCTCTGACGCGTTCATGGCGGAGTCGAAGATCGTTGCGGCCACTTGCTTATCTCGCTCCGCGATGACCGACTGTTTCACGCTGCTCGTATAAGTCTTCGGTAGATCAAACGGACACCATAAGTCCGACCGAGTTTTCCGCACCCGGCGTTCACCTAGCGCTAAATTATGGAGATCCTGGACATCCCCAGCATTTGCGGTGAACTCGGCAGAGCGAAAGGCACTACCAAGATCGTCCATCTCAATCCAAGTCCGCCCAGACTTGCGACTTTCAACGTACGCCTGCTTGAGCAGATGTACCGCGATCCGCTTGATTCCAAAAGTGTATCGATAGAGCTCTGCGGCAAAATTTCTCCCTCGAGTACGAATGTGACCACCACTCACCCTGACGCACTCATCGACATATGCTTTCCAATCTTTACTTCCAACCTCGTCGGGTAGCATGATCCGAGGTTCTGCGAGCAAACGCTGCTTGTCTTCATTATTACGCTTGAAGAGCTTATGCCCAAGACTGAAATTAGAGACAAAAACTGCTGGCGGACCTATTCGCATCAATGTCAATAGAATGGTCACGATCTTCGCTATCCCCAAGCCCAAACTAATATGTTGAGTTTCATCAAGCAGCAGTAACGACACTAGATCCCTGTACGCACGCCGTCGACACTCAAGCAGCAGCTTGTCAAAATTGACAGCCTTATGATTCGACTCTCCGAACAAAAACCACAACAGCAGGCTTTTGCGGCTCTCCTTGCCTTCAGCACTGGCATACCAGTAAGACTCCAGATTGAGAACTCCGTCAAAATATGGTGATTGCAACTCAGACGGACCGGGCATGACTTTTTTCAGAGCCTCAATGGTTCGGCTTTTACCCAGCCCGGCCAAGCCCGTTAGACATATTGGTACGACCTCAGCCACGGGGGGAGTATAAATCTTCGCTTGGTGCTCGGCCTCGCTTGAGAAAACATGGCAATGATGCATAAAAGCTCGGCTAACCATTTCATGGATAAAATCGATTGAGAATTGATTAGGTATGAACGACTGCCTCAGTGCATCTTCGAGTATTTTTGCTGCCATCAATGGTTCAGCGCTAGCTAGCGATAAAACGGGACTAGGTTTGACCGTAATGGTCTTCCGGACGTATTCATCGTCCAGAGCTAATCTAAACCTGTCTTGCAATAATGCGGTCATCTCTATTTTCCTCGGCTTCTATCAAAGTCCGATTTATCACGCTTCGAAGCTGCGCTCTTGGACGATCCGCCTTTAGTACGCTTAACCGCCTGCCAATCCTCTCCAGTTTCATGCTTGAATGCGTCCCGCTGGACTTGCTGCAAGGCTGCCCTCTGGTCATTTACTTTCTCTACCGCAGCTCGCTTGAGCCGATCTAGATTTCTCAGATCGCTTAGAGAGATGTCGCTATCGCCCTCAAGGGTCCTCAGAGTCCGCACCATATCGAGCTCGTACAGCACACCGTCCAAATCGATCCAGACATGGCGGACGCACATAGTGAGCGCATACACAGTGGTTTTGACCACCGCACTCTTCGCTACTCGGTCAAAGATTCCGGTAGCTTCCAGTTCAGTAGACCTGTATTTACGACCATAGAAATATACGGCGTCTTGTTTGATGGTCGCAGGATGCTGGGAAAGGAAGGTTCTGACGGCAACATCAAACTGCATCCCAATTGAGGAGTCACGTCCACGTCCACTCCAATAATTCCAGACGCCGATAGGCGTAGCTTTCACTCCGGCCAGAAACATGGCTTCCTCCATCCTGCCGCTAGCGTCTGACCCCAAGTTATCCTCCAACACCTGCCTGATCTCCCGCCTGGCCATGGTGACGAAATTCAGCTTGCTCTGTAGGACTTCCGGCTGCTCCAAATCCTTTTTATCTCGTGGATGCGATGACTCAACTGTCGACTTTGATTGACCCGAAAAGACCGAAGTAAGCTCCAGTTCACCCAGCCAATCGATCTGTGGCTCGACATCATAGTTTGCACCGGGACCTCTATCAAAAATGACGCTCCCGGAAAGCCCTTCGCAGGGCCAATGTTCGGGTGAGATCTCAACGCCAAAGAGTTCACAGAATTTGACCTTATTCAAGGCCATAGAGAACATACACATCCGGTAGGACTCCATATTCTCTCTCCCTTCAGAGAACCCAATTCCAACAATCGCACCCGAAACTCCGCACACTGCACGAACTACGCAAAATGAATCGACGATGCTACCTTCACTAAGGCCGCTTAGTTTCTCAGAAATATAATACCCATCAAATTCGAGCAGCTGATTAACATTAATCAACTTCTCTGAGAAACTACCTTTATCACCTGATCTCGCACGGGCTCTGTTCCCTCCTCTTTGCGCTATTTCTCGTTTGCGTAGGCTGAAAAGCTTCCTGACCCAGTATTTAACTTGCGCCATTGATGGGTAAGGAAGTCCCTGTGGGTGACGAAAAACGAAATCTCCTCTTTGTTCCACGGCGACACATCCGAATTCATTGGTCAAGATTTCTCGAATAATCCTGTTCCAAGTATGCTTTGGCGATGTATATCGTACATATCCCGAGCTTATTTTTTGCTGCATTTCCTTATCACAGGGATATCCAGCTTTTTTTCCCTTGGGCGATGGTCGCCCAAGCTTCACTGTGCGATTTGCGCCTGCTCGGTCCCAACTTCCGGAGTAGTGGCTACGGGGCATCAAGGCCCACTTATTGCGCCCAAACGTGATATATGTGTAGAACCATAGACGTAACCGAGCAGGATTCTGTATCGGAGTAGAGAGAGCTGCATGTGCATTGATTTCAGCGTCAGGGTTTGTGTGCATGAGAATTTTTTGGGCGTTGAGAACTAGGTCGGCAATCGCCATAAAGCGTCGGTTAACCTTCTCATCATAGGACTCTTTAACTGAAACGCGACATTCCTCTAAATGAGAGATTTTCACACCTTCGATACGTTTTAACCAAGGCGGAAATTTTTCCACCACTCCCGTCTCGATAATTAAACCTGCCTCCAGAGCTTCTTCGAACTCGGATGTGGTGAAGGTGAATATGACTGGAATAGGCTCTTTGCGAAGAATGAACTCAACCATCCGAACTCGGTTATGAAAAGGATCATTCACCAGAAAATAGTAGATCACGCCCTTACAGAGTTGTCCAAAACCTTCGGGCGCCACCAACTGCGCGCCGGTTATCATGAGGATTTCTCCGTAAAAAGGGAGCCATATACCTGCAGCGGATCTCCTCGCTCCATTTCCAAAGGATGGTCAATCAGGATTGGCTGGAAGAAATTTACTTTTAAACGTCCCTCCCATATGTCTTGGTAAAACCGCGCCGTAAATTGTCTAGGATCACCCCACCGTTTACCAAATTTGGAGATCACAATATAAGCCGGCTCGCCCCTGGCAAGAAAATCTGTGACCTCAGCACTGAATTCGGCCAGAAGCTCGACTGGGTGCGATAGCGACACGTTATGCATCGGAAAAATCAGGCCCAGATTGGCTTGAACCGTGGGTGCAATATTGTCCAAGGACGCCTTGACCGTTCGAATTCCGGCGCTCGCGTAGTAAGCCGTCTCCAGCTCCGTACGCCCCTCCGCGTAATCACGATCTTTACTTTGCTGAAAAGGGGTTTTCAAGCTGGACAGACGTCGTTCGCCAAAGGCCTCGCTTTGATCCTTGATCGTCCAATTCACGGCGTAGGGAACACCGTTTTCCCCTAGTAGGTAAAGAAGGAGGTCACCTTGGTAGGGGAACGGCATCCTACGCCAGACCCCCTTATCCCGCACTGTGACTTCGACATGCTTGAAGCCGATTTCCGTTGCGATGTCAGTAGTCCCGCGTACCGGTGGGGGGAATCCCCCCTTCATGAGTGGATGGCCACTCAACGGGTGGGGCGCATCGTATGGCCAGAGCATTTTTTGCTCATGAATGTCGAGTAAGCATGGAGAGTGCAAAGCGAGCTGAATGAAAACACGCTCGGGATTGGACATTGCATGGATAGCCCGATTGAGCTTGCGGCTATTCAAGCGAGAGATACGAGATTTTTTTGGGGCTTCTCGGGGAACCGCCAAGGTTGAGGGAACGTATGGCTCGCCCCAGCGGAAGTCCCTCTGACGACCCATGATGAGATCGAATTTCTGTTGCATGTTCATATTGAGCCTTCCTATGTCGTAGGAAAAAGCGCCGCAGCCCGACTGGGGATAATTTGTCAGGCTCCCGGCGAACCCTTGCCACACGGGCATCCAGCAGCACATTGCACTGTGGATAACACCAACTTTCTTGTGGATGAACGAAGTCGTGCGGGACTTGACGTCCCACATGCAAGGGATAGACAATGGAAGGGTCAGGGTTCGAAAACTGACTTATCCACAGAGACCCCAGGTCGCACTGGGGTCTTTGTCTACCTGACTTCAAGTAGCTTTCTGAGCTAGCTTCGAGATGTCATGTGTGTCCTCTTGGTCGTTAATTGATCTTTCTCACCAATGGTTCCATCCCCATCTGAGATGGCCACCGTTTCGGTTAAACGCTACATTCTACCGTTGCGAATTCTCACCGGACAACTAAAAAAGTTCTATTAGAAAGCACTTGCAATAGAGATACTGAATTTTTTCTATAATCTCAAGGAACCGTGCACCCTCAGATTTTCATGTTTCTCGTATAATAATACAATACGTTGTTTTTTATGTTTTTCATTGTCTAGTATTATCTTACGTTGCTCTGATGGACCTGGCGTTGTTTGCACAATGCTAGTTTTTCTACTAGGGTCATTATCTAGCAAGCAAGAATGTTATAGATGGTGGTGCCATGATTAACATCGCAGTTAAGTGGCTACCTGACGAGACGTTTTACAGCCTCTGTTGTAGGCAGCACGCATATTTGGCAAACGTTGATTCCTCCGCTACCACGTCATGGTTGTTTGGAGTCCGTAAAAACTATAGCCATGATTTCCCTTATAATCTTGGTGCTTTAAATACATTGATGATTGAAACATGGGGTACGCCCGTCACTATAGTTGGCGAGCACACCATTGTTCCTTTTTTCTTAGCCTTCCAGTCAGAACACAATGTGCTAGCCACGTACGAAGCACTCAGCGGCCCCAGGTTAGGCTCGCTGAAATATCGTCTGGGTTTGCTCACGGGCCGTTTTGGCGCAGAACACCCTCTAAAAGCTTGCCCTTCCTGTATGGCTAATGATCGCCTTCTTTTTGGTGTTGCGTACTGGCATCTATCTCATCAGTATCCAGGCATAATTTTATGCCCCGTACACGGTCAATACCTTAGAGAAAGTACAGTAAATCGCCAGTGGTCAGGATGGTTCGAGTGGAGCCTGCCAGCGGAAGAGCGACTATTACCTCCACTCCCATCTCCGACCTCAACCGTCGATCAGATAATCCTCAAAAAAATCGCAGGAGCCATCATAGATCTAGCTGCCTTCGGGACGAGAGGAGTATTTAGCCCCGACGCTGTACGCGGTGTTTACAGGGCTACCCTGCTAGCCTACGGCGGACTTGATGCAGCAGCTTGCTCACTTTTAGCCTATACCACGCGCCTGCGGGCTTATCCGCCGTTCGGCTGCCTACCTTCCCACAGCAAGGGAGCAGCTGCGTTTCTAAGCGCGCTCATACGCAACCGAGAGACTCGCTGCCACCCCCTGAAGCACCTCACCCTAATAGCATGGCTGTTTGATTCGCTTCAGCAGTTCACTTGCCTTCATGATCAGCTGATCGTACAAGGATTGCAAACAGGCGACAACTTACATGATATTCCTTTGGAAAAGATTTGCACAAATAAATCCTCAACCCCACGTAATGATGGGGTAAAAGGACCAAGACGACCAAAAACTATTAAACCAACTATAAGAACTGAAATTCTACTGCGCCTTTCCAACGGCGCTTGCAAAAGCAGCGTGTGCGCAGACTTTAATATTACAATTTCAACAGTTAATAAACTGCTGCGCTCCGAGCCGCTGGTAAATAAAGCATGGAAGTTGTGTGCAAGCTCTCATGAAAAGTTCAAGCGTAGACTTCTTTGGGAAAAGACGGTTAGGTGTCACTCGCAAGAATCCGCCAAACAAATTCGACATCGTATTTCTGCTATTTATGCCTGGCTTTACCGAAACGACAGACAGTGGCTCAACGACAAACTCCTAGAATTGCCAACCGGTCGTATTGGAAATCATTCGTCCGTAGATTGGGAATGCAGGGACCTAAATCTAATGGCCGAGCTGGATGCAGTTGCTAGATTATTAAGTATAAATTATGAATCACCGTTGACCAGGCAGCTGATCTTTTCGACCCTCCCCAAACTAGCTACCGCGCTTGAAAATCGGCAAGCCTTTCGAAGGACCCGAGCCCTTCTCCGCGATGTGACGAGTACCGGGCCTGAAGGCGCCATGCGATCAGCTGGGCCTAGCGCAAAAGCGCCCAAATAGTCGAGGGAGATGGTCAATCGTACTCCTTGATTTCCGGCATCCATACTCCGATGTTCTGGACTGATACGAAGATGAGCTAGAAGCTTGCGGTTACGAAATCGGTCCTTGTAACGTAATCGTCCGTCGGACCTCGATCTCGCGTGAATCAAACGAAAGTCTTCAAAATTTCTAGCACTTTAGACTCGATGAAGCTTGAAGAGGCTTGGCCAGCCACCGAGGTCGATTTACGCTGTAGATAAACGCCGTAACGGAGAGATTTCAAATGAAAGCCGCCAGTGCTGAGCTCACTCAAAATCAGTTGGCCGTAGGGTTAAGGGCTGCCATGCGTATTCTCGATGGATGGAACGCGACCACTGAACAGGCCAGCCGCATCCTTCGCATATCCGCAGTCACTCGGCAGAAGGTCTCTCGGGACTCAAACGCCAGCGTACGGCTTGACCTCGATCAGCAGCAGCGAATCAGCCTGGTGCTGAATATTCATGCTTCGTTGAGGACGGTCTTTGCGAATCAAGAAAACGTTCAAGGTTTCCCAAGCCTGGAGAACGCCAATGATTTCTTCGAAGGACGTTCT
>RCUM01001096.1_pt1 | contig 11825 bp, 9 predicted proteins | sample 2166141 | NCBI WGS metagenome assembly RCUM01 (sample SAMN09932756, study PRJNA488358) | compost metagenome | isolation source: compost soil in crotonic acid-enriched | place: Germany: Experimental Botanical Garden
CTATCGCCGGTGTGCGTGAGAACAAATACTGGCCGAGCGTGAAGCGTCTGGATGATGTGTACGGCGACCGCAATTTGTTCTGTTCCTGCGTGCCGATGAGCGAATACGAATAAGCTCTTCTGTAGTCCGGTGTTTAAAAAGCAGCGCATCATGCGCTGCTTTTTTTTGCCCTTTAACCCATACTTTTCTTGCTTATATTTTTGATGTTTTTTTATTTATTGTGCAGCTCTGCGCAGTTTATTCTCAACCTGGTTTAAGACTTCATCCGGTATACATTCCGTTTAAACCCTGGTGATTAAATTGATCTCAGCAAAATATTTTGCAGGGAAGATTGACTCACAAGGAGTGCTCTATGAAAAGGTTGGCTATCGCAATCATTGCGGCTTTACCCTTCTGTGCCGCGCAGGCAGTTGAGAGTTATGAAGTCCGCAATCACAGCGGACAAACGGTATTTAAACTGAATTTTTACGCTCCCCCCGACGGCAGTTATTTTACGGATGAGGATGGGCCTCAGCGCTCATCCTGGACACTGGATGCCGGACAAAAGGCCCAGGTGATCAGTGCGGCGCAGCGCTGGGCCGATATCATTAAACCCAAGCTCGGCGAATTGCCCGGGGTGATCAATATCGGTACTTTTGATGAACAGAATGCCGGAGCATTGAGCCCTGATGTTAGCGAAGCCCCTTTCAGCCTGACCCAACTTCAGGCGGTATTGCAAGGCCAGGATGCGGGTGAGTTGGACAGTGGCGCTCACGCCTTCGTCAGCATCGGTAAACTGAACTTTACCCCAGTACAGGCCGCGCCTGCGCAGGTCCCGACCGATTCCCGCTTTGATCTGGAAGTCACCCTATTTCATGAGCTTGCCCATGCGTTAGGGATTAGCACCAGCGCCGACGTGCCGGATGATGGCGTGACCCAATTCGGTCCGACGCAGGGTAGCTGGACATCACACCTGTTTGACGACAACGGTAATCCGGCACGGCCAGGGCAGGCTATTTTATGCAAAGGATGCGAGGGGCCGGACGATCCTTCAGGCTTTGACGTGCGCAAAGACCAGGGCTATTTTGCCGGCAGTCACGTCAAAGAGGTACTGGCCGGTGCTATGCCGGGAGTTCCTGTGCGAATCCTCTTTGAGGATGGCAGTCTGGATGATGATTACATGTCCCACAGTGAGCTGGACCGCAGTCTGATGAGCCATCAAGACTACCGCAACTACACCTCCATGATGGAAGCCGAACTGGCGGTGTTGCAAGACATGGGATACGACATCGATCGCCGTAACTTCTTTGGTCGCTCTGTGTACGGCAGTGGCCTGGATGTGGTTAATCAACTGGGGTATTTCGCGCGCAATGCCGCAGGCACTGCGTATCTCGAAGGCCAGGCCAATACCGCCGCCCGCGGTGTCGGGTTGCACATTTACGGCAGTAATAACCGGGTGGAGCAACGCGGTGACTTACTGGCCGACGGCGTTGCCGCCGCCGGTATTCGGGTTGACGGTGCGGGCAATACGCTGACCATCGCACCGGGTACCCGGGTACAGGCCAACGGTGATTACGGCACCGGCTTATTGGTGGCCTACGGAGATAACCACAGGATTCTCCAGCGCGGCAGCCTGGAGGCGACCGGCAAAGAAGGCGTCGCCGCCCGGTTGGATTTCGGCAACAACCTGCTGGGCAATGAGAGTGAATATCGGGGTTCATATATTTGGCTGGTGGGCGGCACCGATCAGTCCGAAGACATGGCGGGACCATTGGTGTCCAGTTTCGATATCACCGGCTCGTTAAAGGGGGCCAAAGCGGCTATTTACCAGTCGGTGAATGCACTGGCCGGCGCGATTAACGTGATGCGCGGCGCCGATATTCAGGGTGATATTATTTCTGATTATGCGCAATGGGACGAAAATAATCAGGCGCGGCTCACCCGTTTAACCTTCGGTCTGCAACCGGATGGGTTGGGGCAGGTGACCGCGCTGGCGGATAGCGGTTTCGACTTCACCTATAACGGCAACATTCGCGGCAAGGATAATTTGGCGCTGGTGGCCGAAGGGGGCAAAACCACCCTGAATGGCGAGCATCAGGTGTATAGCGTGGATATTGAGCCGGGGGCCCAGTTGGCAGGCAACAGCCGTTATGAGCTGTCGGATGCCGGGTTGTTCACCAATAATGGCTTGCTGACTACCGGTTCGCCTTTTGGCCAGGTTGCTATCATTGGTGATTACCAGCAGGGGCCGCAGGGGCGTTTGCAACTGATGTTCGACAGCCTGGGGCGCGGAGATCAGGTGTCAATCAGTGGCACATCCAGCCTGGACGGTGCCCTGACGCTGATGCCGGTAAAAGGCTGGTATGCCTCAGACTGGCAGTTGAACAGCGCTTCGCTGCTGCAACTGGGACAGGTCAGCGGCGAGTTCGATCAAGTCAGCGTACAGACGCAGTCACCGACGCTGAGTTTCAGTACAGTGCCGTTTGCGGCCGGAGAATATCAAATCAGTGCGACCCGTGGTGCATCTGCCTACAGCCAGTATGCGCAGAGCGCAAATGAGCGAAACGTCGGGCTGGCGTTGGCCCGTGCGGCGGTGACGGCGGGTAATGATATGCGGCCGTTGCTGACCGCGCTGGATTTCTCTGCCCCTGATGGCAAGCAGGTGGGCGGTGCTTTGGCGCAGCTGGAGCCGTCGGCCTATAACAGCCTGATCCAGGCGTCATTCGATCGCGAACGCCAATTAACCCGAGCGTTGACGGCGCCGGAGCGCAATTTGACGTTGGCTCCAATGGGCGACGAGCAGGATTGGATCAGTTTTGCCCTGCCTTACGGCGGTGGCACCTGGCAGCGTAATGCGGCCAACATCACCGGTTACAACGCATCGCGCTATGGCGTGCTGTTCGGCGCGGAGAAACGTAATGTCCTGGTGCCAGGGCTGACAACCGGCTTCCACGCGGCGGTTGGCGGGCAAACAGTCAATGCCAAAAGCGCCGATCGGGCGCGTGCACACAGCACGTCATTTGATGTCGGTCTGCAGTTCAACTTCGCGCAGGATCCCATGGCCGGGCCGTTTGCCTATGGCCTGGGTCGTGTAGGGGCTGAGGATAAGCATATGAAGCGTCAGTTTGATGTTGCCGGCGTGAGTGGCACCAGCAAGAGCGACTGGACGTCGTGGAATGGTTCATTAGCCCTGGGCGGCGGCTATCATTTTGCGTTAACCGAGTCGTTTAGCTTCGGCCCGTTGGCGGCACTGGATTATACCGCCAGCAGGCATCGTACAATTAAAGAGTCCGGGTCTGGTACCTTGCCGATGCAGATTAAAGGCCATTATGCCGATTCACTGCAAAGCACGCTGGGCGTAGAAGCGTTGTACCAGGGGCCACAGGCTTTGTCCGCCACCCTGCGCCTTGGCTGGCAGCATGAGCTGCTGAGCAACAGTGTCACTCAGCGTGCTCAATTCGTCGGTTATGACGCCTCCGCTTTTGATAGTAAGAGCAAGTTGGCCGGTCGTGATGGATTGGCCGCGCAGGCGGGTGTGCAATATCAGCTTACTAAAGATGTTTCCGTCGGGGCCGGCCTTTCCAGCGAGCTGTTCCGTCAGGGCAGCAATTCATTGGAGGGCAATCTGTCCGTGACCTGGCGGTTCTGATTTTAGTCAATATCAATAACACGTTCGGCAAAGCGTGCTATCAGAGGACACTGCATTATGCAGTGTCCTTTTCTATTGTCGCCGCAGGGCCGAACGGATATCAGGTGATAGTCGATTACATCTGGGGTACGGCGACCGAAGCGCTGCTGGCCACGCTGAACAACCACGACCTGTCTTCCTACGCCGGCGGGCGCGGTATTCGCTTGGTCAATGTTGGGTCGATGGCCGGGCCGGACATTCGCTTGCCGGCGGCAGTATTGCGCAGTAACCAACTGCAGATTATGGGTAGCGGCACCGGCAATTTCCCACCGGCGGCTGAGATGCAGAGATATGCCAGTGAGATCCTGGCGTTGGCGGCCACCGGGCAGATTTCGGTCGAGACTCAGGAGCATGGCTTATCCGAGATCGCGGAAGTGTGGGATCTGAACAAGAAAAGCGACGTCCGCTCGGTGATCCGCATTGCCGGATAGTTATTTTTATACAAATGGGCAAACCACAGTTTGCCCATTTGTTTGCCACAGCAAATCTAGCGGATGCCGTTGCAGTAAAATTGGCTGGGCGATGTTGGCTTAACTCTCCGATGACACCAGATAGTTCTCCGGTAGATCAATAACAAACCCGATGCCGCGTTCATCAAGCCCTTCGGCCACCCGCAGTTGCGCACCGATTTTATCCGCCAGATTTTTGGCAATCGCCAGCCCCAGACCGCTGCCGACCTGCAGAGTACCTGGCACGCGATAAAAACGTTCGAATAACCGTTTGTGGTATTCAGGGTTAATACCGGGGCCATTGTCTCGCACAGTAATATAGCAACCCAGTGGCGATAGCGAACGGATGTTGACTTCGATTCGGCCACCGTCAGGCGCGTATTTGATGGCGTTTTCCAACAGGTTGGTAAAAATGGTAATCAGCGAGTGACGATCGGTATCAATCATCACATTTTCACTGCCATCCAGCGAGAGTTCGACATTCTTCTCCAGCGCATAGGGAACGTGCTGGGCAATGCATTTACCGATTTCCGCGTGGATATTCACCGTTTCAATCTTCAGTGGGAAGTCTTCCGACTCCAGTTTGGCCAGATCAATCAGTTGGCGCGAAAGCGATGCGGCGCGATCCAACCCTTGCTGCATGTCTTCAATGATTTCCTGACGTTCGGTTTTATCCGCCACCTGGGTCAACAGGTGCAGCTGTGCCAGTATGGCGGCGATCGGGGTGCGCAGCTCATGCGCCGCATCGGCCATAAAACGCTTTTCACGTTGGTTGGCAGCATCGATGCGCGACATCAGCTTATTGATTTCCAAAACGATTGGCCGGATTTCTTGATATTGTTCGGCCGCATTGATCGGCGACAGAGTACCGGGCTTGCGGTCAGAGATCATTCTGGCAATTTGCCGCAGAGGCCGCAGGCTGAGATAAGCGGTAAACAGTAAAGTGACAATGATGGCTGCCAGGGTGACCAACAGCGGGATCGCGGTGCTTTCCGCCGGATTACCGAAAATAGTGGTGCGGTTGTCAAAGGATTCGCCGACGATCACCCTAAATTGCTGTTTATCGCTCCAACTGCCGGTAATATGCCACTTCACATTGGCGTAGCTGATGGTGCCGGACAGCACCGACGGCGGCAGGAACAGCGGTTTTTCCTGTGACGGTGAGGCGTAAAGCATCTGGTTGTTGCTATCGTAAACCACAAATAGCGGGCGATAGTCTATTTCATCCTGCATGCCGTTTTTGATCGAGTCGATATACATGACTTCGATATCTTTAATCACCTCAAGATAACTGCGGTTGCTAACATCTGTCTTATCAAGAATATTGGCGATACCCCGGGCGACAATGCGTTGCTGATTATCTAAATACTTTTCCGCATCGGGATAATATGAATATTTTACCCAACCAATCAATGCGCCCCAGAGCAATAATATAGCTAAAACCTGGAAAATAATGGTGCGCATAAAAAAGGATTTAAAACTTATCATCCCAGAGTCTCTTTTTTTAATAAATAACCGATGCCACGCACGGTGATAATTTTTTCCTTGCCAATCTTGCGCCGCAAGTTATGCATATGCACCTCCAGAGAATTACTTTCCACGCTGTCGCCATGGCCGAACAGACTCTGCTCCAGTGCGGTTTTACGCACCACGGTGCCGGCGCAGCGCATCAGTTCATGCAGCAGCCGATACTCCTTTTTCGATAACAGCAGAAGTTCGTCATCCAGCGTCACCTGGTGATTAATTGGGTCCAGATACAGATTGCCCAGGCTCCAGGTTTGGGAGGCAAACCCGGCCATGCGGCGGTTCACCGCCTTCACGCGGGATATCAACTCAGGCAAGGCGAAAGGTTTGGCCAGAAAGTCGTCCGCGCCGGAGTCCAGGCTATTGACCAGGCTTTCGATACGGTCGCGTGCGGTCAGAATAATGATCGGGATATTTTGTCCGGCGGCCCGCCACTCGACCAGTTTTTTTAATCCATCCCCGTCTGGCAGGGTCAGGTCTAACAGCATTAAATCGAAACTGCCCTGTGAGAGCCTGGTTTGAGCATCATGCACCAGCCGCACCCAGCATAGCTCAAAACCCGCCAGTTCTAGTGCCCGGCACAGGGCCTTGCCCAATTGCAGATCGTCTTCCACTAACAATATGTTCACGGGGTATCCGGTTTATGTCACGACGCTGGCGGCTATATAACTACAACCCTCATGGGAAGACAACGGCGTCATCCTTTTTGCACCATCGTTCTTAAGCAAACCTTAATCTGGGATTAATTTGGCGTTAAGGGAGCGTCGATATATTTCGATTACGCTGATTCCTGCACAAATCATCAGGGTAGGAAAAATGCGTGTCGACAACTTTTCAATGGCGGTTACCTGTACAGGCGCAATTTTATTGTTGGTGTTGGTCATACTGCCTTCCGACGTTGGCGCGCAAGGGGGTAATCATCCCGTCCAGATTTCTTCTCCTTTGCCGTATATTCAGCATGAGCAGTCCCTGATTTTTTATAAAAGCTTAAAGCCACGGATTAAAAAACAGCTGCGTCGTTTGGTGCAGTTATAAGGTTTATTTTAATAAGGGTAACAAGTGGAAAAATACCCTTGGATATTCTGCAGCATGGATATCTATACTCTGTTGAAGAAGGTGGCTGAGGTAGCTTTGCCGAGCGCCAGTTACCGGTTATGACTTCCCAATCAAAGAAAGGAACAACATGACTAAAGTTGCATTGGTCACCGGCGCCAGCCGGGGAATTGGCCGCGCCACGGCGCTACTGCTGGCACGTCAGGGTTATGCGGTAGGCGTTAACTATCTGCAGAATGAAGCTGCGGCGCAACAGGTGGTCGCGGAGATAGAATCACTGGGCGGCCGGGCGCTGGCGCTGCGTGCCGATATTGGCGATGAAAGCCAGGTACAGGCGATGTTTAGCCAACTGGATGCCACCCTCGGGCCTATTGATGCTCTGGTCAACAATGCCGGTATTCTGTTTCAGCAGTCGAGCATTGAGCAACTGACCGCCGAGCGCATCAACAAGGTGCTGAGCACCAACGTTACCGGTTATTTTCTCTGTTGCCGCGAGACGGTGAAGCGCATGGCGCATCGTCATGGCGGCCAGGGCGGGGCGATCGTCAATGTCTCTTCCGCTGCAGCACGCTTAGGCGCACCGGGCGAATACATCGACTATGCCGCCTCTAAAGGGGCGGTGGACACGCTAACTACCGGACTGGCGTTGGAGGTGGCGGCGCAGGGCATTCGCGTCAACGCGGTGCGGCCGGGGCTTATTTATACCGAAATGCATGCCAGCGGCGGCGAGCCTGGGCGCGTTGATCGGGTAAAAAGCAGCCTGCCGATGCAACGCGGCGGTACCCCGGAAGAGGTGGCAGAAATCATCGCCTGGCTGCTGTCCGATGCCGCTTCTTACGTCACCGGCAGCTTTATCGAGGCCGCCGGCGGTCGTTAACAGCGCATGTAGGGAAAGTACTGTGGGACGTACTTTCCCTATTTGCAGGGCTTAGCCAATAAATGCCGGTTCCTGCATGGTTTCGGTCGCCCCACTGATTTCAATTTTGGGAGGAGTATAGTGCGCCAGTTTAAGTGCGTCGTTGACGGCAATATTTCCCAGAGAGAAAACGATGTCGTCATGATCGAAAGACTGATTAGCATTGCTGTCGATAATGATAAAACTGCTTTGGCCGAGCTTCAGTATGCCGACGTCACTAAGGTGATCCTGGCTGGCGCCTTGCGTTGCAGCAGACAATGATTGACTAAACAAATCAAACGCGTTGGCAGTGGAGCCTAGATTTAATGAGGCAAATAACTCTGCAGCTTCATCTTGTTCCGAGTATTCACCGTAAAGGGTCATGACATGACCACCCTGAGATGAGAATACCCACGGATTACTACTATCTCCGACAATTATTTTATCACCGACCCGGATGGTTGGGAGGGCACTGCCACCGGGATCGTTAGTATTTAATGTCACCATGCTGTTAATGGAGCTATCTTTAAAAATGATGGTGTCGCTGCCGAGCTGTTTTTTGATATCTCGAGTGATGGTTGTGTTCCCCACAACGTTAATCGTGTCACTTTCAAGCGAGTCTGTAATTTTTAATTGATATCCTGATAACTCACTACGAATTGCCGAGTATTGGCCGAAAGGCAATAGTTTGAATAATTCACCACCGCCTGTTCCGCCTTTTTCTGCTAACAGATTCAGCGAACCATGAGCACTCATCTCATTTCTGATAATGTATAAGTGTGTGCTGAAGTCATTTTTGATAACCAGGTTTAATTTTTTATCGCCGGAAATTTCAATGGCTTCTATAGCATTTTGATCGCCAGTCAGTCGGAGCGTGTTTTCCGCCGAACCGGATGAGTCGATAGTAATGGTTTCGACAATGTCTTCATCGCTTCCATTTGGGAAATTTATGGCGAAACTGAGAGTGCCGGCATCAATTTTATCGATGTTCTGACCGTTGAATCGTATATCCATTACCGGTGTTGTGCGGGTATAACGATCGTCTTGGATATAATCGAAATGAATTCGGCTGTTGGCTGTAGCATCTCCAAGCACATTTAACGTGCGGAACGTGTAAGTTGTGCCCCAGTCATCTACCGGCATATTAATGACTGTAACGTTATCGGCAAAACCTGTAAGAGCCAGCCCGGCATCGCCAGTTGCATAATTCCATGTGCTGCTCGGAGGCGGGGTAGCCTGTGTCAAGTGATCAACATTGGAGTAATTGGCATTATGAATACTGGCTACCTCACGGATGACCCCGAAATCAAATACGTTCTTCCCCTCAGTTGCCACCAGTTTCCCATCCAGATAAATGGAGCCAGTCCCTTTATAGTGGGCTAAGTCAATCATCGGGAAAAGTAAAAAGTTATTGATGTTACTTTCTATGACGCCATTTACTCCTCCATTTTCATTGGTCGTCAGGTAAATGTTTTTGGTCAGAAAGTTTGCTGAAATTACATTGTTATGATTTTTGTCTTCAGAGTCATAATACGCTGCCGACGCTTTAAATTTATCACTGACAATATTGGCATGATCGGCACCAGCATTGCCTTGCCAAAGTAACCAGTCATCACCCAGCCCCAGTTGAATTTGAGCTTCGGCATTTATCATGTCGGCATTAGGCGCTATGATGACTCTATCGTCACCGCTTGAGCCAATAAAAGAAATTAGAGTATTTTCAATGATGACTTTTGTAGTGACGTGAGGATACGCCGAGTTTGCTCCAAAAGCAGTTGCGGAGTTTTTACTAAAGTCTAATGTGGCTTTTTTATCGCCAGTAATCCTCAGTGTATCAAGGTTGGGGGTGAAGTTTATTGTGATATTGGCTTCATGATTGACATTTATTTGAGCATTTCTCAGCGCGTAAATTTCGATATCGGAGAGTCTGTGAGCTGAGCTATGATTTATTTCACCAATTAACTCACCGGAATCATTGATGGTCAGGGTTGCATGGTCGGTGTATCCCAGTATGTTGGAGATGGTGTCATAGCTTTTGGCATGATACGTCCAACCCCAGGCACGATCACTCTCTGGGTGCCCCCCATTTAAAAGTTTATCAATAATTAAACTGGTGGCTTGGTAAGCGTCATTGCCGCTAAGTTTCCAGATATTATTGACATCGGAGGGGTTCAGGAAATTATTCAATAAATTTTGGTAGGTTTGTTCCCAGTTCTGAGCATTGGAAAAAGCCGGTGTTCTTGCCAGTTGATGCAATAGGTCTGCCGTACTCATACCCGCAGCTAATTGTTTGCTGTAAACGTCCAGAGCAGTAGCATCTACCTTATATCCAGCCACACCATAGAAAAGTGCTGCAACCGTTTCCTGGTACTTATTTTCTGGCAGCTCGCCGGGTTTATAGACATGAGTTGCTAATAGAAAACTTTCTTTTGCCGATGAGTTTTCGCTGGATGAGTCATTCCTGATATCATTTATCATATTGACGACAACATCGCCACGAGATTGTGAATGGTTATTTAAACCAATAATATATTTATTTACATCGCTTTCGCTTGGTGGTTTTTTGAATGTCTGTTCGAATATGACTTTCACGAAATCCTGATTGCTTAATTGTGTTAAAGAAGTTTTATTTTTAACAAATGCATCGGCAATGTAATTTATTGTTGCCTGGGAAGTATCCAGTTTGCTTCCCCAATAGTTAATGCCTTGCGGTACCATAGTCGAATGTAATACGTAATAAATTGCTTGTATGTCAGCAGCACCTGAGTTTTCTGTAGGGCCTCCTGCATAGGATGGGAACAAGCTTTGCTGAATAGTGGTGTCCAGCACTGTCTGTTGCGACAGGATTTCTGTGTTATCTCCTTGATAGCTGCGTAAAGTGTTGGTTAATTCGGTGGTAATCTGACCCAGAGTCATCCCGTTATGGAGTTGGTCCATCAACACTGAGAGCTGTTCTTCGCTGGCATTGACACCATGGATATTATGATAAATGTACTGGATTTTATTAGCGTCATCCAGGGTGGCTAGCCGGTTTTGCCCATCCTGCGAATTTATGAAAAGGTCAGCCATCTTACCGATAGAAAGCTTACCGTTCTGAAGGTTTTTGGCGAAGTATTCGAGAGCGATTTTGTCTGCCTGTTTTCCCAAAACACCATAAAAAATTGCTGCCACATCACGCTGTAATGATATGAAGTTCATGCTTTTATCCCCGGAAAAGTATATGTGCCAATCATTATTTAAGCTCAAAATAATAGGATGGCAAGAAGATGGGTAATTATTTAATAGTATTGATAAAATACTGGGTGGCGGCAGAGGAATTAAAAGGTGATTATTATTTTATTTTTAATAATACAAATTGCACATAAAATTAATATTTATGAGAGTAATGGATTGATAAATATATGAAAAGTTGATTATTCAAAATTGATGCAAACGATCACAGGAAAGAGCGTTTGCATCTCAAAGTGTTCGGTGTCAGCCAGGCATGCCAGATAAGTATGTCGGCTGGTCAGCCCTCATGCAGCAGCGCGCTGCGGAAAGACAGAATATGCGCCTCTGCTGCATTGGCGGCTGCGTCGTCATCCTGTGCGGCCAGTGCAGCGATAATGGCTCGATGTTCTTCGATCACCTCTCGCATATGACCTTCGCGTGACAGCGTGCTGGCCCAAAAGCGTTGCGCCCTGGCATGCAGCACGCTCAGGATGTCCGCCAGCATATTATTCCCGGCGATCTGCGCCAGCTGCTGGTGGAACTGGTGGTCCAGCGTCATCATCTGCACCCGGTCACGGCGCTGGCTGGCGGCTTCAATTTGTTGATTGAGGGCCGTCAGTGCGGCGACTTGTGGTTCGGTAATTCGCTTGCTTGCCAGCCGCATACACAGCATTTCATTGGCCAGTCGGACTTCAATCAGTTCCAGTGCGTCATCCATCGACAGCGGCGAAACCATCACCCCTTTACGCGGGATCACCTGTAACAACCCTTCATTGGCCAGCCGGTGGATTGCCTGATTGATTGGCGTTCTGCCCATATCCAGCTCACTCATTACCTGCGCGGTATTGAGATATTCACCAGGCTTATAACTCAACGTCACCAATGCCTGCTTAAAGCGCCGATAGGCCAGTTCATTCAGTGACATTCCGGCTTCCTCTGCCGTCGGGAGTTCCTGGCTCTCTGCGTCAAGGCTCATCACGTTCTGCTCCTGCAAGAAGAAAGTTTTTAGACATAGTACACAAAAACA
>RCUM01001101.1_pt1 | contig 11786 bp, 8 predicted proteins | sample 2166141 | NCBI WGS metagenome assembly RCUM01 (sample SAMN09932756, study PRJNA488358) | compost metagenome | isolation source: compost soil in crotonic acid-enriched | place: Germany: Experimental Botanical Garden
GTGCTGAGGCGGTGGGCCACGATCAAGACGGTCTTTTCCTCAAAAAAATTGTTCAGGTTATTGACGATCGTTAGTTCATTGTGGGCATCAAGCGAATTTGTGGCTTCATCGAGAAAAATATAGGGTGGATTGCGATAGATCATCCTTGCGATCAGGAGGCGTTGTTTTTGACCACTGCTCAGCCCATAGCCGTCCCGGCCTATAATGGTTTGGTAGCCGAAGGGCATGGTTTGGATGAAATGGTGCATATTGACCAGTTGTGCGACCTCCTGCAAGCGTCTTTCGTCCTTGACTGATGCACCGGCGTAAATATTGTTAGCGATGGTATCCATAAAGATGTAGCCATCTTGCATGACAACACCACAACGGGCACGCCAGGCCTTGGCATGCAGTTGGTCGAGTGGGGTATTGCCGATCATGATTGATCCCGGATCGGTCCGATAAAATTTGAGCAGTAGCTTGATCAGTGTTGTCTTGCCGCTACCGCTAGTGCCCACTATGGCTGTGATCTTGCCGGCTGGAATATGGAGGTTGATATCCTTGAGGACTGCTTCGGTGTTGGCGGTATCGTACCGAAAAGTTAAATTGTTGATATGGATTGGCTGCGGACTGGCGGCGATAGGCTGGCTGGGGATATCCTGATCTTCAGCGGCCTCCTGATGTACCTCCGCCATACGCTGCAGGCTGAATTTGGTGTTCTGAGAGACGCGGGCAAATTCAATCAATTGGGTCACGGGGCCATTTAACTGCCCGCAGATATAGGTGATGGCCAGCATACCGCCCAGGGTTACATGTCCCTGGATGACCAGCATTGCAGCTGCATAGGTGATCAGGACATTTTTGATTTCGTTGAGAAAAAAGCCAACACCCTGCATAAGTTGATCCAACTGCAGGGACTCCATTTTCAAACCGTAGGATTGATCTTGGATGCCGGCCCAGAGTTGCTGTTTCTCCTGTTCGCTACCCGTCAGCTTGATCTCCTGCATCGCATAAAAGATTTCCAGCAATAGCTGCTGATTGGCGGAGAGTACTTTAAACTTTCGCTGGTCGATCACCTTTCTTTTGTGCTGGAAGGAATTGGACCAGAGCACACTCAGCAGCGCACCGATGAGAAAGATGGCAAAAATCTGCCAGTTGTAGTAAAAAAGAACTGCACCAAAAACCAGTAGTGTGATGGCCGAAAGCATAAAATTGATCAGGGAATTGGTCAGAAAATCTTCGACACGCTGATTGTCATTGATACGTTGCATATTGTCACCGGCCTGCCTGTTGTCAAAAAAAGAAAACGGAAGTTCCATCAGTTTGGCGAGAAACTCCTTGAGCATCTTGATGCTCGTCCGGGCGCCGATAGCAAACAGGAGTCTCGCCCGAAGGTAATCCATGAGCATTTTGCCACAGAATAACATCAGCTGCCCCAGGCAAATTAGCAGCAGCAGATGGGTGTTTTTATAGGCGATGCCTTTGTCTACCGTGAGCTGTGTCAAAAAGGGAACTGAAAGGGAGATCAGACTGGCAATCAGTAAGCTGATACCGATGGGGATCATTTTTTTGCGGTGGTCTTTGAGCAGGGGCAGCAAGGACCAAACAGATGCAGACGGATCAGCGATGCTGGCTTGGGATTCAAAATCAGGGCTCGTTTCAAACAGCAATGCACGGCCGACACCTGTACCTGCCGCAGTCTCCCAGGAGCGTAGGAAATCCATTGTTTTGATCTTCACTTTACCGTTCATTGCCGGATCTGCAAGGTAGGCATACTTGGCTGTGATCCGATAAAGTACCACATAATGCTCACGCTCCCAATGCAGGATACAGGGTAGAGGGGCCTGTTGGCTCAGTACCTGATAGGATAATGATGCCGACAGAGTTTTGAAACCAAGCTGCTGTGCGGCCTCAGCCAGCTGATGAAAACTGGTCCCCTGCTTGCCGATGCGGCACAAACTTCGAAAATGGGACAATGGAAATGTTTTTCCGAAATATTTTGTGATGATCTTGAGGCAGGTAGGACCACAATCCATGGCGTCGGGCTGCTTGTAAAATGGAAATCTTCGCTTTGGTCGAAAGGACAGGATCATATACCAACAGTTTGAATGAATGTTAATGCATCAAAGTTGCAAATATTATTATTTATTTGCAACTTTGATGCATTAATTAATTTACGATGAATAAGTCCCTATCCCTTAGCTTTAGCTTGATCAAAAAAGAATTTCAAGTTGCTTACCGCGACCGGACGATCTTGATTTTTACCTGTATCGTATTTGTATTGCTGACTTTAAGTGGTCTTTTGGGGATATTGCAATATCAGCAGGATGCGCAGGACCGACAGGAGAGCAACAAAAAATTTAGCAGCGAGCTGCGGACATTCCACGCAGATGCGCATGATGTGGCCCATTATGGTACTTATCTTTTCAAGCCTTTGAGTCCACTGACGGTTTTTGATCCTGGGCTCAATGATTATTTCGGTACGAGCTATCGGGTGGAGGCGCATGTGCAGCATGAAGTCGATTACAGCAATGCGGAGGGGACAGATGCACAATTACGTTTCGGAAGCCTGACATTGACCTTGATCTTGCAGGTATTGCTTCCCTTTCTCTACCTGACGATGTGCTGCACGATGTTGACACAGGAGCGCGAGCAGGGCACCCTAAAGATGCTACTGACGTATGGCTCCAGTCTTTCCAGACTACTGTGGTCGAAAATCATCGCGTATTATATATTTGCAATACTCTGGTTGCTACCTGTCTTTATGGGTATGCTGGTATTATTATGTTTATTTGACCCTGGGCATCTGTTGCTGGGCAGATTTGGCTTTATGATGCTGGCTTATCTGGTCTTTTATTTTTCCCTGACCCTAATTGCTGCGCTAATTTCTTTGTACTGTCGTTCGTCGCGTTCGGCTATACAGCTCGCGATGGGAATTTGGCTGTTGGGAGCGATTGTGCTGCCAAAAATCGGGACGACATGGATTGATCAGCGCTACCCTTTGTCTTCAAGGGCTGAATTTAATCATCAGGTCCGACAGGGCTATCTTAAAGGGATCCATGGGGACGGTGACAGCAGATCGCGTGTGGAAAAATACCTCGAACAGCTGTGTAGCCAATATGGAGTCAAAAAATTAGCGGAACTGCCCATGAACGTCGATGGTCTGGTCTTGCAGCACAATGAAGATTATCAGCAAAAAGTATTTGACTATTACTATGCTAACGTGGAAAAGATAATTGATCAACAGCAACAAAGCCTATCTGCTATGGGACTGTTGAACCCCTTTACGGCATTGAAAAGGTTGTCCATGACCCTATCGCGAATAGATTTTATTCACCATCAGCTGTTCTTCCAGCAGGCGAAGGATTATCGAAATACCTTTATTCGCCGACTCAACAATGAAGTTGCTAAAAAAACGAAACAAGAGGAACTGCATAAGGTCTCGACAGAGGCGCCGGCCGCACTGTTCCCTGCTTTTCACTATCCTTTTCCGAAGCTTGCCGTTCTGCTGTGGCGGGAGGGTATCCCTCTTTTTGGGCTCCTGATCTGGCCATGTGTCCTGGCACTTGTGTTAGGCTTCCGTCTGAAATTTTTTAAAACTAGGCTATGAATCTCCTTAAACTTATATTTCGATTCGAATGGAAGCAGTTTATTGCACAGTCCCTGCAACTTGCTTTACTATTTTTCTTCATTTTACTTGGGGGATATAGTCTGTACACAGGTGGGCATTTTGTCGAGCAGCAGCTTAGGGGGCTCGATACCCTCCAAAGGAATCAGCAGCGGCAATTCGCTGAGTTAATACAGCGGTTTGACAGTGACACCAGCACTGTAGAAGGGAAAAATTTGGCTATTCAGGCGGGACTGCCGCAGGTCATCGAATACCGGGCATCACCAATCGCTACAAATCCCCCGGCAGCACTGGCGCTGATGGCAATCGGACAACGGGATATCCTGCCATCCTATGATGTAGTCAATAGTAAAAGGGACTTTTTTACGCCTCCAAATACCGCCATAGCCAACCCCGAAAAATTGGCTGCAGGCAATTTTGATTTATCTTTTGTGCTGGTCTACTTGATCCCGCTGCTGATTATTGTGCTTTCCTATGACTTATTTGCCCGGGAGAAAGAACAGCAGACGGATCGCTTGCTGCGCCTACATGGAGGAAGTCTGCGACGCATTCTTTTATATAAATTACTCTTCCGGCTCGGGTTGCTTTGGCTGCTGCTAACGGCAATCAACGGCATCGGTTTTATGATGGCGCCGCCGGCTATACCAAAAGATGGCGTTGATTTTCTGCTCTGGAATCTGGCGACCCTAATTTACCTGTTGTTTTGGTTTGTGCTGGCCTGGATGGTCGTCCTCCGTGGAAGCTCATCCCGCAAAAGTGTACTACTACTCATGGGCATCTGGCTGGGACTGACGATTGTGCTGCCTGCGCTCTGCAATCGGCTGGTCACACTAAAACAGCCTTTGCCACTACGGACGGAATTGGTGTCCAAGCAACGGGCAACGATGCTCGATACTTGGGAGATGCCTATACCTCAGATCATTGAGCAATTTTATAACAATAATCTGCAATATGTGCCGTTGCGGCAACCCACAGATACGGCACAATATGGAAATAAAAGATTTGTAGCCTACTATGATCTGCTGGGGCGAAGAATGGATAAAAATATCCGTGCATACCAGCAAGAAGCACAGCTGCATCAGCGCTGGCTGGATAGGACCAGCTGGCTCAATCCTGTCACCCAGATGCAGTCCCTGCTCAATGAAATTGCCCAAACGGGATTGGGCGACTACCTGCATTATCAGGGGGATGTCGCTCGATTTCAGCACCGCTGGGTGCTGCATATGAATGGCTTTTTGCTGCGGGATGCCAAACTTTCGAAAGAAGACCTAAAGCACCTTCCACAATTTTCTCCATCTACTGATCCGGGAAGAATAAGCTCCATTGCCTGGAAAATAGCTGGTATACTGTTCCTCACCTTAGCTGTCTGGGCTGTAGCAGGGAAAATGCGACCGATGGAAAAGAAATACTAACAACGAATCATATCAAAAATGAAAAGCATGAAAATAAAGCATTCCCTCATGGTATTTTTATCTTTATACCAACTTGCCAGCCATGCGCAAGCGACAAAGCAGGATACCATCTACCGTACCTACAACCTCAAGGAAGTGCGCGTCCAGCAGTTGCGAAATACCAAGGTAAAATCAGATACCTTGTCCAATACGATGAAGTTGCAGTTGCCGCTGTTGGAAATCCCTCAAAATATCATCAGCATCTCCTCGGGATTGCTACAGAGTCAGGGGGCGCTCGAATTGAAGGATGTCGCACGAAATGTAAGTGGTGTTTACTTTGGTTACAACAGTACACCATTCGATAATTCGGCTATAGTGCAGATGCGGGGTTTTATGGGATATACGACCCTGAATGGGATGTCCCGACGTTTTAACTACGGTGCTGCAATAGACGATGAAGCGCTGATCGAAAACATTGAAATCGTCAAAGGACCAGCCGGTTTTTTGAATTCTTTTGGTGAACCCGGCGGTTCGGTCAATATTGTGACTAAAACACCCAAACATAAACTGCTGAATGTGAGTCAGTCACTGGGGAGCTTTAATTTCTTCCGTACCACGGCCGATCTGGGGTCTGCGGTAAAAGATAAAGGGCTTTCATATCGTTTAAACCTGGCTTATCAGCACCGAAATTCTTCCCTCGACTATTTAAAAACAGATAAATATACCCTGGCTCCGGTAATCCAATACAATTTCAGTCCCAATACCTATATGCTGGCGGAATATAATCTGGTGCGTGGTGAAACAAAAAATGGAACAGCAATTGTTAAAGTGCGCAATGAAGCCGATAAACTCAAAGGACCGATTGCTGTGAATTACAGTGCGGGGCTTGGTCTGCCACGAAGTTATGCCCAGAATCAGACCGCACGATTGTATGGAGTCCATAAATTCAATAAATCCTGGCAGCTGACTTCCCAGTCTTCCTTCCTCTGGTCGCCTTACCGCTCCTGGAATATGACATCTGCAGGAAGTCTGGTTAATTTTAGGGATGGCGATACCACACGCCGGCGTAGTTCGCTGACGATGGGTGCGGGAAAGACCTTCTCCACTCAGTTGTTTGCCAATGGAACGGTCACAACAGGTGCAATAAAACATCAGCTTGTATTTGGTGCCGATTACATCAATAGTAAGGACTCTCTATCCCTCAACAACGGAACAGCGCAGTTTGTCTACCTCCGAAGCAACCCGGATAATCAGGTCGATGCAGCGGTGAGCAAGACGGTAAGAGCTTCGCGGCTCGATCGAAATACCTTCCTCAAATCGGTTTATGCCTACGATAATATTGATCTGCTGGAAAAATTGCGACTCACACTGGGTGCCCGATATACCTGGTACAAAAGTGATCAACAGTCCGTCAACGCCAAAGGCGTTGTTCGCACAAATACATACCATCAGAAGGCTTTATCGCCACGTGCGGCCCTGACTTATCTGATGGATAAGGCTACAACCTTTTACTTGCTCTATGATGAGACATTTATCCCGCAGACTGGGCAGAAAGCGATTGTAAATGAAGGGAATGAAGTGGCGGGCTCTGAAGCTGTCAACCCTGAATACGGAACAAATATGGAGCTGGGAGTCAAGCGGAATTTTTTCGGTTCCCGGTTGTATACGGGGCTGAGCGCTTTTCGGACAGTCAAGCGAAATGGCGTTATCACTGACCTCGAACACGAGGGCTTTGTCAAAGAACTTGGTCAGGTGATCAGCAAAGGGATCGAACTGGATGTCATCGGTAATGTTACAGATGCGTTATCCCTAGTTGCGAATTATACTTTTGTGGATGCTGTAATTACTAAAAATAGTGATGAAAGCCTGATCGGGAAACAAACGCCCCAGACGCCACAACAGATCGTAAATACCTGGGTACAATATGGTTTTCCTCTGAAAAATAAGGCGGTACTGAAGCTGAGCGTTGGTCAAAGTACACTGATAAAACGTAGTACCTCCGAAAAAGATCTGTTTATTCCTGATTTTACCAAATTTGATGCCGGGCTAAATTATACGCACAACAGGCTTTCCGTACAACTTATCGCAGATAACCTGACCAACCGGCGCTATATGGCCTCTGGCGATATCATTTCATCGTACCCTTATGAAGGACGTAATTATTACTACATCGATGGCGATCCCTTTAACATTAGGGCAGTAGTAGGTTTTAAATTTTAGCAGATATGATGTTAGAAGCAGTTGAATTGACGAAACACTATAGCGGTCATATCGTATTGGACCACCTCAATTTGCAGGTGAAATCTGGCGAGGTATTCTGCCTGATGGGGCAGAATGGTGCTGGAAAAACGACAACCCTCAATTTATTTCTTGGTTTTATTGCCGCTAGCTCCGGTCAAGCCTGGGCGGACGGAAAGCTGGTGTCTCCTGGGCAACAGGTGCCGGATATCGCCTATATACCTGAAGTGGTGATGCTCTATCCGTATTTGAGCAGCCTGGAAAATCTGGATTTTTTTAGCCGGCTCGCGGGATACAGGTATCCGAAAGATAAACTCTGTGATTACCTGAGTCAGGTGGGATTGCAGCCCGAAGCATTTGAAAAAAGAGTGGGACAGCAGAGCAAAGGCATGCGACAAAAGATCGGGATTGCAATTGCTATGGCTAAAAATGCGAAAGTGATATTGATGGATGAGCCTACCAGCGGGCTGGATCCACAGGCGATGTATGAGTTTAATGAAAATGTGCGCGCGATGAGGGAGGCCGGAAAGGCAATCTTAATGGCTACGCACGATATTTATAGTGCTGTCCACAGTGGTACACGTATCGGCATCATGAAACAGGGAACTCTGGTGAATACGCTTCGTGCAGATGAGATTTCGGCCAACGAGCTTGAGAAGATCTATTTAACGATCATGCGAAGCTGACCGTTATATCTGGCTACTATAACTTCTTGTCATACAGCCTGCGGTATAAACCTTCCTACTCTGAAAATGGTTGTTCGATTACCTTAGATAGTTAGATTATTGTATTTTTTATAGGCTAGGTGTTGATTGCCTAGCCTATTTTATTCTTTTGATAAACGGTAGATTTCATCGTAAAATTGTTGATCCCACATGAATTCCATATTGAATTTCCCTTCTGAGGTTAAATGGATAGTGGCCTTATTCCATTTATTGACTCCATCTTCAGTGCTGATCCGGTGAAGCTCAAGGATATCAAATGTTAACTGGAAATCGAACTCATCCACATCAATCTGTTTTTTCTCCTTATTGGCATTCATATACTCGCCGATAAAGCTGACCATAGTACCAATGGTTTCAATGTTTAGCTCCGCATAAGCCCATTCTTCTCCGATAACAGCTTTTATATTATCAGCAATAGCTTGGTATATTTCGTCGGTTGTTTTCATTCCAATGATTAGTTCGTAAAACTGTTTTTGACCTAGTATAAATGTAGCAATTTTTTCCAGGTCACAGCTGTTCACTAAGCTAATTGGCGCAAGTGCTTTGCGTAGATTGATGAAAGATTGCGTCCCTCATGTGATTCCGACTTCGGGCAAATCTTGACTTTAGGAGTTAGCAGGTACGACAAAGTATTTATTCTTAAAAAAAAATAAAACTATTTTGATCCTGATCGTGTCCATCGATTGGATATGTATAAAGAATAATATTGATTGGATATGTATAAAGAATAATAAGGTATACAGAGGATTAAAGGAAAGTTTTTTTTAGGCCGGAACAGCAATTGATCCGGCCTTTTTTGTTGTTTTTAATTACTAAACTATCACTCATTTAGCAGGCAATCCCCATCTTCTTTGACGGAATTGCTATATTATCCATTAATATTAATGATAGGCTTTTTAGTTTTGACAAAGCTTATGATTGTAGCACATATAGCGCAGATAAGTGCCACAAATAGAAATATATTGGCGGTATTGCCTGTGAAATCAATCAGCTTACCGAACAAAGGCTCGCCAATGGCAGCAAAAACATAGGCGAACATATTCATGATGCCTATGCCTGTGCCCACAAGCTTGGTCCCCAGTAGATCCGGACTTAGTGTCCAGAAGTTGGCCTGTGGTCCATAGACAAAGAAACCCGAACTAAACATCAGTATGCCGATCAAAAGATAGTTGTGATTTTTTGTATTTTCTATAAGCTGGAAATTTCTAAAATCTGTTAAAACCTTTTTGTCCCGACACTGGTTATTCGATTACCGTAGGCAGTAGATTTAATTGTATTTTTTATAGGCTAGGCGTTGATTGCCTAGCCTATTTTATTTTAATTTTACATACTTCCATTGGTAGACACTCTGTGTTGCTAGCTATCGAAGCCTCAAGTTCAGTTTTTTTCTGAAAAATCCCTTCTCCAAATACGACTGTGTGTGTCATAATTGTATAGATCGCCTATTTTATCCGCTTGACTTCAACTTTTTAGATCACTTATATTTGCTTTCGTATATGTGGATAAAGGGCTAAAAAACTAACGCGCTGAACTATTTATTTTTAACACAACGGATTCTAACAGCTTCACTAGGGGCAGATGAGCTCGGCCTAAATGTCAGCGGCTTGATCTCATAACTACCTAAAGTAGTCCGTTTGTCGTCGCTATAGGGCTGCTCAAAGGCCAGGTATTTTTTTCCGGCAAGCAGGTAGGCACTTTGAGTTGTTGGCGCAAAACGATACATCCCAGCAGAGATAAAGTAGAAAGATCGGAAATATAAATACTTATCCATTTCGGGTTTTTCAGGCTGATAATCAACGCCAAAAAACAGCCCTGTCTTCAGATAACTATTATTTCCTGTATCATATTTTGCATGATATATTTTAGTATTACTGGACATTAAGTTAACGATTTCGGCACTGGTCGGAAGTCGCCATGAATTTAATGGTTTTACTGATGCACATGGATCCTGATTTGCTACAGCAAGTGGCTCTTGTGCATAGGATCCGTTTACACGATACATCCGCATACCTTTGACGCTATCGTCAAAATCCATATACCAAAAAGCCTCCGTCTGATCGGCTGGTGATGGCGACCAGGTATAGTAAATACTCTCATCGCTGGGAGGGGCGAATTGGTAGATCCCGTCTCTGTAAACCAGATCTCCTATACTCCAATTCGTACCGGCCACTGGTATAGAGGGATCAGCTGGTGCCTTGAGATTAATCTCCAACGCGTACTTTACACCTGGACGGAGATTCCAGCCGTCTTGTACCACATCTTTAGGCGTACTACCATTGACGGATACATTACTTAGTTTGACTGAGCCATTTACCGTTGCCGCGGATGCAATAAATGTTGAATCTGAATAAATAACTTTGCCGCTCTTGTTTTGAAATACAAGTGGTACAGACTCTAACGCTCCATGATAAGAGAGGGCTCTATCGGCAAGCGAGACAGCAATAGATCCTTTGGCATGTGAAGGGCTTATAGCTCCTCCTCCAATACTAATTTCGCCAACCGCCGAAGCGTCCAACTTCAACGTAACTTGCGTAAAAAGATGGGCTAATGTTGCATTAAGTTCATTCTGGCCATCCTTTACCTCAAAAGGAATCTGATCGATCATCAGATCCTGATCTGCGCTCAACTGTTCAAATTTCGCGGCGTTCAATTTAGCTCCCGAATTTAAGTAGGGTAATGGGGCATTTGTACCAGAAGCATAGATGATGAAGGTATATTTACCGTTGTCTATAGTAAAATCCTTTACGCCTTCCCCCTGTTTAAATGATTTTGTCTCTAGGTATTCACCTAAAGCATCAAAAATCGCGACATAATAAGAAGTGCCTTCTTTTAGTGCTTTCTGTTCACTTGTTGCACGTACTGCCGATTTGTTATTAGAAGCTTTGGAATAGGGGGCTGTTAATCCTACCTCTCTTAGCGTAGCGACCAGTGTGTATTGGTCATTATAAGCGATTTCTTTTGACTGCGACGCGTCGGTTATACGTCGTCCCGTCACAGCGATTTTGCTCTTGTCATCCGGCAAAGAAAATGTCTGTCCGATATTTAACCGTACAGTGGAACCATTTACATTGTTGATATCGGAGCGCTCTTTACTACAGGCATTGATAAGTATAACCAAAACAAATAAAAGGCTACTATAGCTATACCTTATGTTACTTTTCATATTATTACTTTTCTTAAAAAAAAATCTTAAATTCTGCATATTTTATATGCCGTTTAAACGAATTGAAGCCATCTCCATTACCGCTTCACTGTTTCATTAAATGGAGGACCTTGGTGGATAGGCTCAATTTTCTACAAAGTGCTACCAGTCCAATTCTTTTGTCTGCGTTTCGGTTTCCCAGGATTCTGTGATTGCAGGCTGTACTGAACCTGTCGAAATACTATACTCTAATGCAAGCTGTTGAACCTGGATGCTTGGTGCTTCATAAACAGGTGTATTACCGCCAAGGATCAAGTTGTTTTCTTTCTTTTTCATTTTGGATTTATTAAATTTATGTTAAATTGTTTTTAATCTTATTGTAATTTTAGTATTTAATTGATTAATAAAAGCAAATTTAAAGGAAATTTTAAGAGTGATTTCTCTATTTGTGTTTAAACATATTTATTGTAGCTGAATCGCTACAAACAGGCCTGCTCTTTTGTAGAAAATAGAACAGACCGTATCACTTCCATGCAGATAGTGGACTGTTTGCATCGTTGGGGATGGACATCAAATTTTACCGGAAGACTGTGTTCGCTGGGGTATTTATCTGTTTTTGCAATGACTGTAATGTGGACTGCTTATTGCGCAACTGCTTGAGGTATTTGGAGAAAATTTAGAAG
>RCUM01001108.1_pt1 | contig 11659 bp, 8 predicted proteins | sample 2166141 | NCBI WGS metagenome assembly RCUM01 (sample SAMN09932756, study PRJNA488358) | compost metagenome | isolation source: compost soil in crotonic acid-enriched | place: Germany: Experimental Botanical Garden
CCGGGCGAAACCAGATTGCAACGCACGCCATAAGGCGCCATTTCCAACCCTACGGTTTGGCACAGGCTGCGCAACGCCGCCTTGGAAGCGCAATAGGCCGCCATGCCGACGCGCGGCACATGCGCCGCGTTAGAGGCTACGCTGACAATCGCACCGCACCGCTGGCGGCGGAACACCGGCAAGGCATGACGGAACATATTGAACGCCCCGCCGGCATTGACCGCCATACAGGCCAGCCAGTCTGCGGTGCTGGTCTCATCTGCCAACCCCATCCGCAAAATGCCCGCACCGTTCACCAGCACGTCCAGCGCTGGCTGTGCTGCCAGCAAACGCCCGCACAAGCTGTCTACCGCATCGCTATCGGCGACATCCAGCACTTCGGTGCGGAACGGGTATTCCGGTTCGTCGAAACGCAGGTCGAAGCCAATTACCTCGGCACCGGCCCTAACAAACGCCAACGCCGTCTCCAGGCCAATACCGGCACCCGCGCCGGTAACCCAAACCCGCTTACCGGCAAAATCGCCCTCTTTACCCATCAAGACTTCTCCTGCGACAACATAGCCCACCAGCGGTCAATGGTCGGGTTTTTGGCCAACGCGATAAAATCAATATCGCTGCGGATTTTACGCCAGCGTGCGGCCAACTCCATGATACGCACCGAGTCCAGACCGTAGTCGATCAGGTTCTCATCGTCGCCCATGTCTTCGCTGTCTTCATCGAGGAACGGCATAATTTGCAGGCGCAGCGCAGCTTTGCTGGCGATGCCCGGCAGCAGCTCGGCGGTAGTCACCACGCGGCCACAGCGGCCTGCGGTGTAACGCAGCGCCATCAGGTGTTCGTCGCGAGAGAAATCCGCCAGACCGTCAGCCACCATAAACGGCTGGATATTGCGCATAAAGGCATCGATGGCGGTAGTCATGCAGCCGATATGGGCATACACGCCGCAAATGATCAGCTGATCGCGCCCCGACTCCTGCAGGATCTCCTGCAGCGGCGAACGGTGGAAAGCGCTGTAACGCCACTTCACCAGAACCGTATCGTCATCTTCCGGCGCCAGAGCCTGAACCACCGCCTGCTGCTCCGGGTGTTTATTCAGCCCTGGCCCCCACATATCGTTCAGCAATGCACGGTCTTCGTCGCTTTGCTGATTGGGCTGCGCGGTGTAAAACACCGGAATACCCTGTGATTTGCAGTAGCGGCGCAGATTGGCAATGTTCTCTACCACCTGTTTAATCAGCGGGCTGTCTTCACCCCAGAAATTCAGGAAATACTGCTGCATATCGTGGATCAGTAACGCAGCCCGCTGCGGTTCTACCGTCCAGCTCACTTTGTTGGTCGGCAGTTCAGCCTGCGTCGGCAGCGCGTAATCATTAAGTTTAGGTATGGCCATGACTTATTCTCCCTGGGCCTGAGTCAGTGATTGCGTCTCCAGGCGTTGACGCAACCGTTTTTTATCCACTTTTCCTACCGGGGTGAGCGGCAGCGTATCGACCTGTATAAAGCGGTCAGGTAATTTAAATTCGGCCACGCCCTCTGCACGCAAATGGCGGCGCAGCACCACCGGCTTCAACGCGCTGGCGGCGATAATAAAGGCGCAGCTCTTCTCGCCCATCAGCTCATCCGGCATGGAAACCAGCGCCGCATTGATCACCTCCGGGTGGCGCAACAGCAGGTTTTCGATCTCCTCGGCGGCGATCTTCTCCCCACCGCGGTTGATCTGATCTTTCTGACGCCCTTCCACCTTCACATAGCCGTCTTCAGTCAGGCTGATCAGATCCCCGGAACAGTAAAAACCGTCTTTATCAAAGGCGGCGGCGTTATGTTCGGGGCTTTGGTAATAACCGCGGAAGGTGTAAGGGCCCCGGGTCATCAGGCGCCCGGTTTGCCCCATCGGCAGCGGGTTGCCCTCGTCATCGGCCACCCACAGTTCGTCGTCCGGCGACATCGGGCAGCCCTGAGTGGTGAGAATATGCCGCTCGTCATCGTCCAACCGGGTGTAATTCACCAGACCTTCCGCCATGCCGAAGACCTGCTGCAACTGGCAGCCGATTTCCGCCGGAATACGCGCGGCCAAGGTTTCACTCAGCTTGGCGCCCCCCACCTGCAACAGCTTAAGGCTGGCCAATGGTTGGCCGCCCCACTCTTCAATCGCCTGTAGCCACAGCGTCACCGCCGGCGGCACCAGCGCCGTCACGTTAATCTGGTGCTGCTCGATCAAACGGAAGCATTGCCCGGCATCCGGATCGCTGGCGAACACCACCAGCCCGGCGCCATAAAACACGCCGAGCACGCCCGGAGAACTCATTGGGTAGTTATGCGCCACCGGCAGCGCGCACAGGTAGCGGGTATGCGCATCGAAATGGCAAATTTCCACGCTGCGACGGATGCTGTAGTAGTAATCATTGTGGGTGCGCGGGATCAGCTTTGGCGTGCCGGTGCTGCCACCGGAAAGCTGGAAGAACGCCACCTGGTCAGCCGGGGTCGGTGTCGCGATAAAATCTTCGGCATCCTCTTCGAGCCAGGCGGCCAGCGACTGCTCGCCTTCCTCCTGGCTGCGCAGCGCCACTACGCGCAATGAAGGATTTTCGGCGCGAAACGCCGTGAGGAATTCGTCGTTGCCGAACAGGCCATGCTGGCGATCGGCAATCAGCAGCGCAGGTTTGATTTGTGCGGCATAAGCCTTGAGTTCGTTGCGTTGATGGCTGAACAGCGCGTTCACCGGCACCACGCCAATTTTCAACAGCGCAAAGAAGGCCACATAGAACTCGACCACGTTGCCCAACTGCACCAGAGCGGTATCGCCACTGTGCAAGCCCCGACGTTGCAGCGCGGCGGCCAGCCGGTCAGAAAGTTGATTGAGCCGGCGATAGCTCAGGCTGCGCTGCGGGTCGATCAGCGCCACGGCGTCATTTTTGGCCTGGCGGGCAATAATGTCGGTCAATGGCCGGTCGGTCCAATAACCGCGTTCACGATAACGATGGGCCAACGCCTCAGGCCAGGGAGTAAAATCAATGCTCATGGGTATGCCTATCCTTGGTTCAGGCCAAACGCCCGCGAAATGGTACTGAGTTTGGTGCCGGTTTCACGCCATTCGGATTCCGGCGAAGAGTCTTGCACGATGCCGGCACCGGCAAACAGCCGCACCTGATTGCCCTGCACGGTGCCGCAACGAATGGTCACGACCCATTCGCCGTTGCCTTCGGCATCGCACCAGCCGACAATGCCGCCGAACAGGCCGCGATCAAAGGGTTCAAGCTGTTTGATCACCTGATGCGCAAGCCGGGTTGGCGTGCCGCACAAAGCCGGAGTCGGGTGCAGCAGGCAGGCCAGCGAAAGCGCATTTTCCGCCCGGCTGGCGGCTTCGCCATCAATAGGCGTAGACAGGTGCCACAGCGTGGTGGTGCTCAATAATTCAGGGGATGACGGGATGTTCAAGTGGCGGCAGCGGTCGGCCAATACCTGGCGCATGCCTTCGGTGACGAACTTGTGCTCATAAAGGTCTTTGTCCGACACCAATAGTTGTTGGCTGATTTCACGGTCCCGCTGCGGATCGGCATCGCGGCGGGCAGAGCCGGCCAGCGGATTGGAATGGAACTGCGCGCCGAATTTGCGCAACAGCAATTCCGGGCTGGCGCCCACCAGTGCCCCCTGCTCCAGCGGCACGTGGAAGTGGAAACCGTTAGGGTTCTGGGCAATGATGCGCGCCATCAGCGCCTGGCGATCGACAGGTTCGCGGGTTTCAATCTCCAGCAGGCGCGACAGCACCACTTTATCCAACCGGTCGCCACGGGTAGCCTGCACCGCATCGGCAACCATCTGCATGAAAGGCTGCTGGGCAGGCACTTCGGTTTGCCGGGTAATTTCCGGCAAGGAGTCCTGCGGCTGCGTTGCGCCGGCCAAAAAGGCATCGCGTTCAAACCACTGAGTTTGCTGGGGAATAAACAACGCGGAAGGTTGATGAGTATCAAAAGGAATGGCGCCGCAGAGTACCGGGTTCTTCACGCCGGCCAGTTTCGCTTCGGCGAAAGCGTGCCGCACTTCTCGCTGGAACTCCCCATTCACCTGGTCCCCGCCCGCAGCGGGCAACGTGATTTTGGCGAAGCAGCCTTGCGTACTCAGGCTACGGAAAGGAGAGGTAAAGAAGAAGCCCGCGGTGGGCGAAACGCCTGCAGTATTCAGTTCGCTCTCCTTGCTTTGCGGTTTCTTTTGGCCGGCACCCTTTACAGTCACGCTCATCGGTACTCCATTTCTCTTCGTGAATGATAACAAACATAATAATGATTATCATTTAAGTTTGACCGCGTTAAAGTACCCTTGGAAATTTGCCATGTCAATAATTGTAAACAGCTCTTCTCCTCTTCATCGTGGTAGAAAATCAGCAGCATAAATTATATAAATGATAAGTATTACTATTTAAAACCTAAGGACTTTCTTTATGAAGAAGAACCTGATCTTCGGCCTGGCGCTGTTCGGGCTAGCGGCAATCAGCGCCGCTCACGCCGCCGATGCCGGCTGGCCGCGTAACATTGAAACCTCACGCGGCGTGATCACCCTCAATCAGCCCCCTGCCCGTATCGTTTCTACCAGCGTTACCGTCACCGGCACCCTGCTGGCCATCGACGCACCGGTCGTCGCCAGTGGGGCAACCACGCCCGGCAGCCGTCTGGCGGACAAACAGGGATTCTTCCGTCAATGGAGTGACATCGCCGCACAGCGCGGCGTCAAACGCCTGTACATCGGCGAACCCAATGCGGAAGCCATCGCCGGCGTTGCCCCGGATCTGATCATCATCTCGGCCACCGGCGCCGATTCCGCCCTGCGCCTGTACGATCAGCTCTCTGCCATCGCCCCGGTGCTGGTGGTCAATTACGACGACAAAAGCTGGCAAGAGCTGGCCGCAGAACTGGGCCAGGCCACCGGGCATGAAGCCCAGGCGCATAAGGTCATTGGCGATTTCGATGCGCGTGAAAAAGCGCTGAAACAGCGCATGACGCTGCCTGAACAGCCGGTCTCCGCGCTGGTGTTCGGTTCGGACGGCAAAACCGCCAATCTGTGGACCGCCGATTCCTCTCAGGGGCAGATGCTTAAACAGCTCGGCTTCACTCTGGCGGTACCGCCCGCCAAATTGAACAACAGCCGCAGCATGGGCGTGCGCAAGGACATTATTCAGTTGAGCGGCGAGAACCTGGCGGAAGGCCTGAACGGCCAGACGCTGATGCTGTTCGCCAACGGCGACGCCGACGCGCAACGCCTGCTGGCCAATCCTTTACTCGCTCACCTGCCGGCTGTGCAGCACAAACGGGTTTATGCGCTGGGCAACGATACCTTCCGGCTGGATTATTACAGCGCCGGCAACTTGCTGACGCTGTTGGAAAAACAGTTTATTTCTCGGTAGTCTCGCTGGCGGGCTGGAGGCTTTCCTCCTGCCCGCCGCTGCCCACCTGGCGCAAACCGCGCATGGCGAAAGCCAGTACCACACCCAGCACCGCCACCCCAAAACCAAAACTGGTCGACGTCATCGCCGGCAGCATAAACGCCCCCATTGCCCCCAGCAGTAACGCCCCCAGCGCATCGCCCACGACGTTTTGCGCCGTCCACAGACCATTGATGCGCCCCAGGAAGGCGTCCGGCGTCAGGTTCTGAATCAGCCCGTATTGCAGCAACGAGTTCACCGCACTCAGGTAACCAAAAATCACCAGGAAAAACAGCGCCAAACCGTACCACGGCATCAGACCGAACAGACCGATGGCGACGAACGCACCTATCGCCGTCGTCAACATCATCCAGCCCGGCCGCGCTACGTGAGCGACCCGGCCGCTGGTGAACGCGCCAATCGCCGCGCCGAGCGGGACTGCGGAATACATAAAGCCCAATTGCGCTGCGCTGACGTGCCACATGCCGGACATCGCCGGATATAGCACCCGCACCGCACTGGCCATGGTCAGCAGCGCGCCGATCAGCGCCACCATACCTATTACCCGGTTGCGGAACAGGAAGCCGAAACCGCCGGCCAATGCGCGCAGCGGGTGTTCGCGCGGTTGTGGTGGCGGTGCTAACTGCGGCAGACGCAGCAAGGGGATCAACGTCAGCAACGTGCCCAACGCCGCCAGGCCGTAGTTCCACATCACGCCGGAGTGAGCGATCACCAGGCCCCCGATCGCCGGCGACAGGATCGAGCCAAAACGCACCGTCAGCATACTGATGGCACCGGCCTGAACGATGTTTTCACGCCCCACCAACGCCGGCGTGGCGGCCAGCAGCGCCGTCACCCCGACCGCGCCGAAGAAACCGTCCCATACGGCCAGCAAATAAATCGCCGTTAACGAAGGTGCCGGCAAGGCAGCGTTCACGCACAGCCCGATAAAGCCAATGCCGCAGGTGGAGCGAGCAAACAGAATCAAACGGCGGCGCTCGTAGCGATCGGCCAATACGCCCCCCATCAGCAAACCGGCAAACATACCGCTGCCCGCCAGCGTCACGGACAGCCCGACCAACAGGGTCGAACCGGTCAACGCCTGGATCTGAACCGGGATCGCAATGGCCATCAATCCCAGCGCTAAAATGGAAATAAAACGCGCACAAAATACGGCACGAAACGCGCCATTGGTCTTAAGCAGGCCAAAATCCAGCAAAATAGAGGGCTTACTCATCAGCTTTCTCACCACAACGTAGGAAAAGGGGCAGCGTCTGTGCTGCAATAGCGAAGGGAGTCATGGTAACATAGATGAAAGCAATCAATAATGATAATAAATATCATTTATATTCAATTAAATAACGGATTGTTATGTTACGGATTACACGCAATGGCACACCGTCCATTCCGGCCCCCAGGGATCGTCTTATTAGCGGCACTCCCCACTCATTTCATCGCAAACTGTTTGGTTTGCTGCTTGCCGTCTGCGCGCTGTTGGCCGTTATGCTGCTCAGCCTGTCGCTCGGCGCTAAATCCATCCCTTTTGATACGGTTATCCAGGCGCTGAACGGTCAATGCCGTGGAGCGGACTGCACCATCATTACCGAAGCCAGGTTGCCGCGCACGCTGGTGGGCGTATTGGCCGGCATTGCGCTGGGCCTGTCCGGCGTATTGATGCAAACCCTCACCCGCAACCCACTGGCCGATCCGGGCATTCTCGGCGTAAACGCCGGGGCGGGATTTGCCGTGGTACTGGGCATCACCTTCTTTGGTGCCGCCGAGGTTAGCCAATACCTGTGGTTCGCCTTTGCCGGGGCGATGTTCGCTGCACTGCTGGTCGCGTTGATCGGCGCGCTGGGCGGCAGCAGTCTGAACCCGGTCCGCCTGACGCTGGCCGGGGTCGCGATGGCGGCGGTGCTGGAGGGAATGACCTCAGGGATTTCTCTGCTCAATCCGCTGGTGTTCGATCAACTGCGGTTTTGGCAGGCCGGTTCGCTGGATATTCAAAATATGCAGGTGGTGCGCGCCGTCACCCTGCCGATCCTGCTGGGCACGCTAATCACGCTGTGGATGAGCAAATCGCTTAACAGCCTGAGCATGGGCAACGAATTGGCCACTGCGCTGGGCACCGGCATCGTCCGCACCCAATTGCTGGGCCTGCTGGCGATCACCCTGCTGTGCGGCGGCGCCACCGCCGCCGTCGGCCCGATTGCCTTCGTCGGCCTGATGATGCCGCACATTGCCCGGCGGCTGGCCGGCTCCGAGCTGCACTGGATGCTGCCGTGGACGCTGGTCCTGACCCCCATCCTGCTGCTGAGCGCCGATCTGATTGGCCGCTTTCTGGTGGCCGGCGAGCTGCGCGTTTCCATCGTGACCGCCCTGATTGGCGCACCGCTGCTGATCGTGCTGGTGCGCCAACGTCATATGTTCAGGAGGCAACGCTAATGTCGATGCTGGCAGCCCGTCTGATGACCGATCAAAAATTACGTGCCCTGTCGCGGCCGGCGCTGACCGCGTCGATACTGGCGCTTGCCTGCGGGGTACTGGCGATTTACGCGCTAGGTTCCGGTTCCCTTTCGCTTAACGCCACGCAGGTGATCGACGCTCTCCTCGGCAAAGGCTCGGCAAACCTGACGGTGATAGTCACCCAGTGGCGTCTGCCACGCGTCACTATGGCGTTGCTGTTGGGCGCCGCACTCGGGATCAGCGGCGCCATTTTCCAGTCTCTGCTGCGCAACCCGCTCGGCAGCCCGGACGTGATTGGCTTCAATACCGGCGCCTACAGCGGCGTATTGGTAGCCATAGTGCTGTTTAACGGCGGCGTTATCGGCATCACCTCCGGGGCGCTGGCCGGTGGCCTGCTGACCGCCGCGCTGGTTTATCTGCTGGCGTGGCGCAACGGCGTCGAGACTTTCCGTTTGATTATCGTCGGCATCGCCGTGCGCGCCCTGCTGGTGGCCGGCAATACCTGGCTTATCATCAGCGCCTCGCTGGAATCCGCCATGACCGCCGGGCTGTGGAGCGCAGGGTCACTTAACGGCATAAGCTGGGCGAAAAGCCTGCCGGTGCTGGCGGTGATCGCGCTGTGCTGCCTGCTGTTGCTGACGCTGTCACGCCGCATGCGGCTGCTGGAAATGGGTGACGACACCGCCTGCGCCCTCGGCGTGCCGGTGGAACGTTCGCGCGTGCTGCTGCTGCTGATCGGCGTAACGCTGACCGCTGCCGCCACCGCCGTGGCCGGGCCGATCTCCTTTATTGCACTGGTGGCGCCGCAGATTGCCCGCCGCCTGTGCGCCAACCGCAGCGTCCTGTTGCTGACCGCCCTGACCGGCGCGCTGTTGCTGCTGATCGCCGATGTCGCCGCCCAGCGCCTGTTTATGCCTTATCAATTGCCGGTAGGCGTGCTGACCGTCAGCCTCGGCGGCATTTATCTGATTTGGCTGTTAATCCGTGAGTCACGAAAAAAATGAATGCTGAACCCCTGCTGCCCGCGCCGCTGCGCGCTGAACACCTGACGCTAAGCTATGACAAGAAAATCGTAGCGAGCGATCTTTGCGTCTCTATCCCCCAGGGCGAACTGACGGTGATTATCGGGCCGAACGCCTGCGGTAAATCTACCCTGCTGCGTACCCTCAGCCGCCTGATGCAACCGCAAGCCGGAAGGGTCTGGCTGAACGGCAAGCACATCGGCGAATACGCCACCAAAGAGGTGGCGCGCCAGTTAGGCCTGCTGCCGCAAAGTTCGACCGCTCCCGGCGACATCACCGTGTTTGATCTGGTGGCCCGTGGCCGCTACCCGCATCAGCGTCTGTTCAGCCGTTGGCGCGAAGAAGACCAGCAAGCGGTGGAGCAGGCAATGCGTTCCACCGGCGTGTTTGAACTGGCCGAACAGCCGGTGGATACGCTTTCCGGCGGGCAGCGTCAGCGGGTCTGGATTGCGATGGTGCTGGCGCAGCAAACGCCGCTGCTGTTGCTGGATGAGCCGACCACCTGGCTGGACATTAGCCATCAGATCGACCTGCTGGAGTTGATGCGCCAGTTAAACCGTGAAAACGGCCACACGCTGGTGGTGGTGCTGCACGATCTCAACCACGCCTGCCGTTACGCCACCCATCTGATCGCCATGCGCGACGGCAAAGTCGTGGCCGAAGGTGCACCTAAGGATATCGTGACGCCGGAGTTGATCGAAGAAGTGTACGGCCTGCGCTGCATGATCATTGACGATCCTGTCTCGCACACGCCGCTGGTGGTGCCGCTGGGGAAATGATTTCCAGCAGATTTGAACGCGGTTCGCAGCGCTCCTGAAAGGACAAGGCCCATGAATGGGCCTTGTCGTACAACTAACAACGGGGCGGCTTGAAAGACGACGGGTATTACAGCGCTCTTAGAATGCGATTCAGCAAGGGCCCCAGCACCTTAAACGAGGCCGGTGAGACGATATCTACGTGCGCGCAATCCAGTTCATGAACCTGCAAGGCATCCACATATTCCGCCCAGGTTTGCTGCACGTCCATCCCTTCCTGCAACGTCTGACGCGCGACAAACAGCGTCGCCTGCCCGCTGAAATTCGCCGTATGGGTCGCGGAAAGCAGACGTACCGAATCGACATAGTTGGCTTCGATATTATCGAACATCGCCACCCGGGTTTCGCCCAGTGCCGGATCCAGCGTATCTTCCGATACCGCCAGGAACTGCTGGCGTTCGCGCTGCACTTCTTTCAGCACGTTGTCATCCAGCATCACGTCCCAGTTTTGCGTTTCCGGCGGATAAGTATCCAGCAACCCAAGGAAAGCCACTTCTTCGCCTCGCGCCTGCAACCTGGCGGCGATCCCCTGCGCCAAGGTGCCACCCAGCGAATAACCGATAAAATGGTACGGGCCATGAGGCTGGACCTGCAATACCGTCGCCAGATGCGCTTCGCAAACCTGATCCATATTTTCGCTGAGCGCCAGCGGGCCATCCGGACGCGGCGACTGAATGCCCACCAGTGACCAATGTTGATCGATATAGCGCGGCAGCACGCTGAACTGCCAGGAGAATCCGGAAGCCGGATGCAGGCAGAACAGCGTCGGGCCATCGGTGGTGCGCAGCGGCAGTACGCTGTCGAAACCGGTTTGGTCGGCTTCTTCCTGGGTGCGCTCTTGCGTTAGCAGTTGCGCCAGCTGTTCCACCCGGGAAGCGACCATCACCTGCCCTACCGAAACCGCCTTGCCCAACTCGCGCCGCAGCTCCGCCGCCAGCCGCATGGCCAGCAGCGAGTGACCGCCGAGGGCAAAGAAATCATCGTCGGCAAATACGGTTTCACGTTGCAGCAAGCGCGCAAATACCGCAGCGATCGCCGTCTCCAGCCCGGGTTCAGGTTCACGGCCCGCAGCCCTGACGCCGTTTTGCGGCTGCGGCAGCGCTTTGCGATCCAGCTTGCCGTTAGCGCTTAGCGGTAAAGCGTCCATCTCAACCAACGCCACCGGCACCATGTGTGGCGGCAGGCGATCGGCCAAGGCGGCACGCAGGCCGTCGAGATCCAGGCGCACGCCAGGCTGGGCCACCAGGTAACCCACCAGTTGGCGGGCATCCCCACCGCCGGTGTCTGCCGGCGTATTGCCCAGTACCAGCGCATGGGTCACCGCCTGCTTAATGCCCGGCAGCGACAGCAATGCATGGTCGATTTCGCTCAGCTCAATGCGCTGACCACGAATTTTTAGCTGATCGTCGCTGCGGCCGAGGTATTCCACTTCGCCACCCGGCAGCCAGCGCGCAACGTCGCCGGTACGGTACATCCGTCCGCCGTTGCCTTCGGGATCGGCCACAAAGCGGCTGGCGGTCAGTTCCGGGCGGCCAAGATAGCCCTGCGCCAGCTGCACGCCGGTAAGATACAAATCACCGGCCACGCCCGGCGGCACCGGCCGCAGACGCGCATCCAGGATGCGCAGCCCGGTATTCCACACCGGCAGGCCGATCGGCACATTGGCGCCCGTGATTGCCGCCAGCGACTCGCCCCAGGCCGGATGCCAACTGACATCCACCGCCGCTTCGGTCGGGCCATACAGGTTATGCAAGGGCACGCCAGTGCGGCTTTGCCACAGGCGACACAGCTCAGACGGCAGCGCTTCGCCGCTGCAAAAAACCTGCCGCAACGGCGCACAGCATGCCACCGCCGGCGGGTTGTCCAGCGCGCCGACAAAGGCCGCCAGCATCGAAGGCACGAAATGCAGCGTGGTAACCCGATGCCGGTCAATCAACGCCAAC
>RCUM01001112.1_pt1 | contig 11608 bp, 9 predicted proteins | sample 2166141 | NCBI WGS metagenome assembly RCUM01 (sample SAMN09932756, study PRJNA488358) | compost metagenome | isolation source: compost soil in crotonic acid-enriched | place: Germany: Experimental Botanical Garden
CCATGCGTTTTAGAATATTACTCATAGTTTGTTAAGTTCAACTTAACCAAGATTGTTAATTATAAGGGCTAATAATATAGCATTATCTCTTCTATATTGCCTGAAGCAGATAAATCGCGAGGTAAGTCCGACTTCCCGTTCGGCCTCTCTCTTTTTGATAAGTCTTATTGCGTTTGCAAATAAGTCGCCTGCGCCACATCTGAACCGGAGTTAATTGTGGATAGTGCTCGCATTGAACAAATATCGTTAAAAATCCTTCATGAGCTATTGCAATATCGGCGTCGATTTCCGGGGATGGAAAGTTCAAACGCTGAAGAGGAACAGGCGGTTGCTCTGGTGCAATTACCGCGTATTCGGGCATTTATTGAAAATGAGCAGCGCATTGAGTTTGTCCTGCCTGCCTTCCCGACAAAATCACCCAATACTAATAAGGTGATCGGTGCACTGCCCGATATGGCCGAGCGACTGTCATTGATATTTCTTAATTCCCTCTGTCAGCGTATTCAGCTTTATTACCCGCCGGGTGCTCATATCATCATCTGCTCCGATGGCCACGTTTTCGGTGATTTAATCCGTGTCAGCGACGACGCGATCAACCGTTATCAACATGAAATTGAAAACCTGCTGCACGAGGTGGGGGCGACTCATCTGAGCGTTTTCAATCTGGGTGACGTGGAAGGGCTGGCCGAGTATACCGGTGACTATGACCTGCTGCGGCAGTTGCTGGTTGACGGCTATGCCGAGCCGGAGGAAACGATCAAACACCGGTTGATGCAGGACGAACAGGGGTTGCAGTTGTATCGCGCAATCACCCGATTCCTGTATGAAGACAGCCAACTACCGGGCTACAGCGGCTCCAATGCAGCGCTGCAGAAAGACGCCAAACAGCGCGCCTGTGGCGTGATCCAGCGCAGTTGGGCCTGGGGCAATTTGCTGGCCCAGCATTTCCCGCTGGCAATACGTTTGTCGATTCACCCACAGCCCGCCGACAGCCTGAAAATGGGTATCCACATGATGCCGACCAAAGACGACTGGCTGACGCCCTGGCATGGCGTGGCAGCCAACGTTAACGGACAGTTTGTGCTGATGAAGCGCAAAGACGCGCAGCAGCTGGCGGGTGAACTGGTGACGATCCGCGGAACACCCAGCCATTACCTGGTTGAACAGCCACAGATGGCGTAATGCAGCATCTTGCGCCCGCCACTTTAACGGGCGTCTTTTAACGGCACGGTGGCCGTGTGAGCAGCAAATTCGATTCAAGGAGAGTGACCTATGGAAAATCAAACGCTGAACTGCCGCATTGAACTTAATACCCCTTTTGGCGCAGTGCTGACCCCGCAGTATCCTGGCCAATCTATTCGCGAACTGCCGGTGGCAGCGCTTCGTTCACTGGCCCAGCAGCATCACCTGCTGGTGCTGCGCGGCTTCGACTCTGGTTTTACCGATCCGCAGTTACTAACCCGCTATGCCGAAGGCTGGGGCGAAATCATGATGTGGCCGTTCGGAGCGGTGCTGGACGTGAAAGAGCATCCGGATGCCAAAGATCATATTTTCGACAGCAGCTATGTGCCGTTGCATTGGGATGGCATGTACAAGCCGACCATTCCGGAATTCCAGCTGTTCCATTGTGTGGCAGCACCTTCACAGGATGAAGGCGGCCGCACCACTTTTGTCGACACCACGTGCCTGCTGGCTAATGCCGATGAGTCTTTGTTGGCGCAGTGGCGGGAAGTGTCGATCTCTTATCGCATTAAGCAGGTGGTGCATTACGGCGGTGAGGTGCGTTCGCCGCTGGTAGTGGATCATCCGAACGGCAATGGGCAGATCATGCGCTACAACGAGCCGCCGACCGAAGGCAAAAAGTTCCTTAACCAGCACGCGCTGGAATATCACGGGGTGCCACAGGAGCAGCAGGAGGCGTTTCATCAGACCCTGCAACAGCATCTCTACGATCCGCGTCATTATTACGCCCATCAATGGCAGCAGGGAGACGTGGTGATAGCGGATAACTTCTCGTTGTTACACGGGCGCGAAGGCTTTACCGCGCGTTCTGCTCGCCATTTGCAGCGGGTGCATATTCAGAGCAACCCGGTGTGCGCCAATCAGGCACTGAAGCCGGCCAACGCAGAGGTTTAATCCCTATGGCAAGTATTCTGATGACCGCAGTGGCCACGCCCGGCCACGTTTATCCGATGCTGAGCATTGCCCGGCACTTGATTGAGCAAGGGCATCAGGTGCGGGTGATGACCGGTGCGCTGTTTCGTCAACGCGCTGAGGCAGCAGGCGCGCAGTTTATCGCCTTTGATGAGCGGGTAGATTTCGACTATCGCTATCTTGAGCAGCACTTTCCCGAACGGGCTGCGCTACCACCGGGCAATGCACAGATGGCACTGGCGCTGAAAGACTTCTTTGCCGCCCCGATCCCGTTGTTGGATCAGCAGTTACGCAGCGTGATGGCTGCCGAGACTCCTGACCTGTTGATCGTGGAAAACTGCTTTTATGGGGTGTTGCCGTTGTTACAGAGGACGGATCGTCCGCCGGTGATTGGCATTGGGGTAACGCCGTTGTCGTATTCCTCAAGGGATTCAATCTTCTATGGGCCGCGTATTCCTCCTGCGCTGTTGCCACGAGAGCTGCAGCGAGAGCAGTTGGTGGACGAAGACACTCGCGCGTTAATTGATGAGGTGCAACGGAGTTTTGATATTGCGATGGCACAATCTGGTGGCCAGCCGCTGCAACAGCCTTTTACCGATGCGTTGATTGGCGGCTGCGATCGCTTTTTGCAACTGGCCACTCCGGCGCTGGAGTATCAGCGCGAAGATCTGCCGGACAGCCTGCGCTTTATCGGGCCGCTGCGCAGCGCGGTGGCGGCGGTTGAAGCCAGCGATGAATGGGACGAGGCCGACCGGCGGCCGTTGGTGATTGTTTCGCAGGGGACGCTGGCGAATGTCGATCTGCACCAGTTGATTGTCCCGACGCTGAAAGCACTGGCTGAATTGCCGGTACGGGTTTTGGCCACCACGGGGGGCCGTCCGATCGACGAGTTGTTGGCGCTGTTGCCCGCTAACGCCAGAGCGCGGGAGTTTATCTCTTTCGAACACTGGCTGCCGCAGGCGGCGCTGCTGATCACCAACGGTGGCTATGGCTCAATCAACTACGCCCTGGATCAGGGAGTACCATTGATTGTCGCTGGAACCGGCGAGGATAAACTCGAAGCCGCCGCCAGAGTGGTGGCAGCGGGCTGCGGCATTAGCCTGCATACCAGCACCCCGGATGAGGGGCAGTTGCGTCAGGCGGTGCAGCAAATTCTGGCGCAGCCGGTTTATCGGCAGCGTGCTGCGGTAGTGCAGGCCGATTACGCCCGTCATGATGCACTGACGGCAATCGCCGACGAGGTGGCTGCGTTAACCTAGCCGGTTGAATAGTCTGTCGAACGGGGGCTTTGGCTCCCCGTTTTTCTTTCAGTTAGTCGGGGTCTTCATCCTGCATGATGGCACTGCGTCCTCCGTCCATCACAATCGTGGTGCCTGCGATAAATCCCGCGTGTTCACTGGCGAGAAACAAACACAAATCACCGACTTCTTCAGGTGCTCCCAGGCGGCCGACCGGGTGCTTGTTAACGGTTCTTTCCCGCGCCAGTTTGGCATCTGGGTGGCTATCGAACCAGGTTTGGTTGCCTTCGGTATCGATAAAACCAGGAGCAATCCCCAGCGTGCGGATCGCCGGACCCCACTCGATAGTCAGGCTTTGTACCAGGGAGAGTAGTGCCCGCTTGCTGATGTTATACGGCGCACAGCCCGGCAGGGTGGAAAATGCGTGGTTGGAGGTGATCACCAGGATCACGCCACGGCTTTGGGTCAGGGCCGCACGGGCACATTTGGCCAGATACCAATGTGAGCGCAGATTGAGATTGAAGTTATGTGTCCAGTCTTCTTCTTCGCAATCAATGCCTTTGAAAACGTTTTTACCGGCGTTGGAAACCACAATATCGATACGATGGAACCGTTGCTCAGCATTGGCGACAAAACGTTTTATCTCGGTGGTCTGCGTGACATCCACCGAGTCGTAGAAAAAATGTTGCGGGTACTCGCGCCGCAATTGCTGGGCATGGGGGGCTTTCTCCAGGGCTGGTTCGGCGCAACCCATAACGCTATCGCCGTTAGCGAGAAAGGCCTTGGTAATAGCCAGACCTATGCCCTGGCTGGCACCGGTGACGATCACCACTCGTCCGGATTTGTCGATAAGCATATAAACCTCGGCAAGGGCTGTTTTGCTAAAGAGAAAACTGGCCTAAAAACCGGTCGATCATCAGGTGATCGTCTGCGGTGAGTTGCCAGCCGGGGTGACGGCAGTAATCGGTGGCAATGATATTGCGCCGCTGCAGAATCGTCTTCTCAACCTGAATAATGTATTCGCAGTGGCTCATCCAGCGCTGAATGTAAGGCAAGAGTGCCTGATGCAGCCTTTGCGCCAGTTCAGTCTCTCCGGCTTGCCAGTGGCGATAAATCCGCAGATAAACCTCACTGAACGAACAGCCAGGCATCACGCCTTTGCCGCCCGCCGCCAGCATCTGCAACATATAAAGCCCGGCATAGCCATTTAACACGCTGGCCTGCGGGGCCAGTTGCAGAAATTCTTTGGTGTAATCCACCGGCGGATTGCACTCTATCTTGAACACCGCATGGGGATAGCGTGCCGCCACGTCAGCCAATTGTTGAGGCGTGATCGGCGACCCGGTTTCGCCCGGCGCGTATTGCACCATCACCGGAATATCTACGGCATCCAGTACGGCAAAGATGTGCTGTTGGATCGCCTGCGGACTGGGCTGCAGGAAAAATGGCGGCAGCAGCATCAACGCATCCGCGCCCAGTTGTTGATAATGACGAGCGCGTTTAACGGCGACTTCACTGCTGTGATCGGTGACTGAGATAGCGCGGTACAGTGGGGCACCCTCCAGCGTGGCGATAAATATTTCCGCCAGCCGAGCGCGTTCGCGGTCGTCCAGTTTGGGAAATTCACTGGCGATGCCAAACAGCGTTGTTCCCTGAACGCCGGTGGCGGCTAAATGCTCCAGCAATCGCACAAAACTTTTCTCATCTATCTCGCCGTCAGGACTGAACGGCATAGCGACAATAGGATTGACGCCGCAAATATCTGCGGCTTGATAACGGCTCATTATTCTTCCTCCCGGTCAGCCAGTACGGCACCCTGCGCGGCCGGCATTGCCCAGCGACGATAAAGTCGCAGGAAACCGCGTGGCACTTCTTTATCCAGCGGCTGCCAGTTTTTACGTCGCAGGATCAGTTCGCTCTCGCTGACATGCAGCGTTAGGGTACGAGCTGGAATATCGATGGAGATCGGGTCTCCGTTCTGCACCAGTGCCAGTTCGCCGCCCTCTACCGCCTCAGGTGAAATGTGGCCGACAAACAGCCCGCGGTTGGAACCGGAAAAACGGCCATCGGTGATCAAGGCGCAACTGTCGGACAGGCCCATACCTTCCAGTGATTTCATCGGTTTATACATTTCCGGCATGCCGGGGCCGCCTTTGGGCCCTTCATAACGCAACACCAGTGCGCTACCCGGCTTAATCTGGCCGGACATAATGGCGTCGACCGATTCCTGCTCGCTGTTGAACACCACAGCGGGACCACGGAAACGCATCAAATTTTCCGGCACGGCCGCAGGCTTCACCACGCAGCCGAGCGGCGACAGGTTGCCGTGCAGCACGGCAACGCCGGCTTCATTGCGCACCGGAATGGCCAGGGTGTGGATGACCTCAGGACGTCGGCTCGGCGGGGTCTTCGCCACTAGCTCAGCCTTGGTTTTACCGGTGACGGTCAAGGCGTTAAGGTCGAGCAGTTTGGCAATCTCAACTTCGACCGCCGGTACGCCGCCAGCCTCCCAGAAGTCAATCATGTCATGTTCACTGGCCGGGTAGAGTGAGGCGACCAGTGGCACCTGATGGCTCAGTTCATCAAAGGCGGACAGCGGCAGATGCCCCAATTCCGCTTCGTAGTGAATGGCTTGCAGATGCAAAATGGCGTTGGTGGAACCCCCCGTGGCCAACAGATAAACCATCGCATTGCGGATCGATGCGGCGGTGATTATTTGGCGTGCGTTAATGCCGTTGAGCACCAGCGTCACCGCCTGGCGGCCGGTTTCGACAGCACATTCGCGCCGCTCGGCGGATACCGCCGGCAGTGTGCTGCTACCCGGCAGGCTCATACCCAAAACTTCGCCGATACAGCACATGGTGTTAGCCGTACCGTACATGGTGCAGGAGCCGGGGCCGGGCTCGGCGATATTTTCGATATGAGCGAATTCCGCCTCATCGATTTCGCCGCGTTTTTTCCAGCCGATGGCTTCGGTGACGATGTTGCCGTCCCAGTGCTTGCCTTTATATTCCGCTGGATACATCGGCCCACCGTTGACCATGATCGCCGGAACGTCCAGCCGTGCCGCCGCCATCAGCATGGCAGGCACAATTTTGTCGCAGGATCCCAGCAGTACCATGCCGTCGAAGCGATGGGCGCGCATCATCACTTCAATTGAGGCGGTGATCACCTCGCGGGCGGCCAGGATGTAGCGCATGCCAAGATGCCCTTCGGCAATGCCATCGCAGGGGGCGATAGTACCGAACACCATGCCGACACCGCCGGCTTCTTCAATGCCCTGTAATACTCTGGCCGTCAGTTCATTCAGGTTGACGTGGCCGGCGGTGGCGTTGGTATAGCTGTTAACCACGGCGATCACCGGGCGTCGCAGTTGTTCGTCGCTGTGGCCCATCGATTTATACAGCGCACGTTTCAGCGCACCGTCATCACCCTCGAGGATTGGGTTAAAATGCGCGCCGCAACTGCCGCCGCCACAGGTTCCACATCCGCTCATAATTAAAATCTCTCAGTGATATTTAAAGGGCCTTCGGTATCAGGCTGAGTCGCCTGATGCGGTTTGATCTTTGGGTTTATCAATCTGGCCGGAAGCATGAAGATCAACGGGGCGCACAGCAGCAGGAAGCCCGCCAAAATATACAGTCCACTGTCAGTCTGGCCGGTTTGGTCTTTCAGCCAGCCGAGCACCGTGGGGCCGAAGAACCCCGCGAGATTGCCGACCGAATTCACCAGTGCGATACCGGCTGCTGCCGCAGTGCCGGAAAGCAATGCGCCCGGCAGGCTGATATAGGTGGGGATCAGCGCCAGGGTGCCGGACATGGCAACGCAGATCCACGTCATCATCCAGAAGGTCGAGCCGCTGCAGTAAGCGCTGAGTGTCAGCCCAATGCAGCCGATCACCGCCGGGATGGCGATATGCCAGCGCCGCTCCTGTTTCAGATCGGAGTGTCGGCTGTTCCATATCATAAACAACGCGCCAAATACGTAGGGCAAGGCCGCCAGCAGGCCGATTTGCAAATCGTCGCTGATGCCCGAGGTTTTGATGATGGAAGGTAGCCAGAAACTGATGCCGTAGTAGCCGACATTAAAACTGAAGAAAATCAATGCCAATAGCCAGACGTAGCGGTTAGCCAGCATCTCTTTGAGGCTGTGTGCCGCTTTGCCGTTGGCCGCCCGGTCGCGGTTGGCCTGATCTTTAGCCAGATCGGCCTGCACCAGGTTTTTCTCTTCGGCGGTTAGCCACTTGGCTTCGGCCACATTGTTATCCAGGTAACGCAACACCACAAAGGCCAGGAGTAAAGACGGGATTGCCTCAATCAGGAATAGCCACTGCCAGTTATGCAAACCACCGACGTTTTCAAACAGCTTGAGGATCAAACCTGAAAGCGGGCTGCCGATGATCACCGACAGCGGCGTGACCAGAATAAACAGCCCGAGCGTGCGGGCGGAACGCCATGAAGGAAACCACAGGGTTAAATAGAACACGATGCCGGGGAAGAAACCGGCTTCGGCCACGCCGAGCAGAAAGCGCAATACGTAAAAGCTGGTTGGGGTGGTGACAAACATCATGGCCGCTGACAGTACTGCCCAGGTCGCCATGATGCGGGCTATCCAGAATCGCGGCCCAAAGCGTTGCATCAGCAGGTTGCTGGGCAACTCAAAAATAAAATAACCAATGAAGAAGATACCGGCTCCCAGGCCATAGACGGTATCGCTGAAGTTCAAAGCATCCTGCATATGCAGCTTGGCGAACCCGACGTTAACGCGGTCCAGGTAAGCGAAGAAATAACACAGGATCAAAAAAGGGATCAGGCGGCGTGTGATCTTACCGTAGACCTGCGTTTCAGCGGCTTGCTTCACCGTCTGCTTTTCCGTCGTCAACTTCATGAGCGGTTCCTCAGATTTATTAGTCGGGTTATACCGGCGTATTCAAGGAGCGAACATCAGCCTTCGGCTGCGGTGATTTGCCGATGTGGCGCAGGGCAACACCGTTCATCAGGTTTTTTTCGATGTGTTCGAGCGAGATATTCTTGGTTTCTGGCACCAGCCATAACGTCAGCAAGATACAGAACAGGTTGAGCCCAGCGTAAAGCCAGAAAGTACCGGCACTGCCGACGGTGTCGATCAGCGTCAGGAAGGTAGCGCCGATGATCATATTGGCCATCCAGTTGGCCATGGTGGAGCAGGTAACGCCAAAATCGCGTCCGGCCAGCGGCTGGATCTCGGAGCACAATACCCAAATCAAGGGGCCTGCACTCATGGCAAAGCCGGTGATGAAAATCAGCAGCACCATAACCGCTGCGTATTGTTCTGCTGGATTGCTGATGCCGGTGTGGAACATATAACCCAGGGTGCCCATGCAAATGGCCATCACACCGAAACCCAGCTTGAGCATTGGCTTGCGTCCCCAACGATCGACCAGCGCGATAGCGATAAAGGTAGCCAGCACGTTGGTCAACCCGGCGATCACGGTGCACCACATTTGTTCGCTGGTGGTGGAGAAGCCGGCGATTTCAAAGATCTTCGGTGCGTAGTACATGATTATCGTCATGCCGGTGAACTGCTGCATAAATTGCAGCAAGATGCCAAGACAGGTGGAACGGCGGAAGTTGGCATTGTGGCGAAACAGTTGCCAGCCGCGTTGCTTCATTTGCAGACTTTCACGGATTTGGTCCAGTTCCACGCGGGCTTCATCATCCGAGTTACGTAGCAGCATGAGCACCTTTGAGGCCAGCTCGCTGCGGCCTTTCATGGCTAACCAGCGCGGACTTTCCGGCAGCGTCACCACGCCAATAAACAGGATGATGGCGGGGAATGTGATAATACCCAGCATCCAGCGCCAGTGACCTCCGGCGCTGAAGGCGGTGTCAGACAGGAAGGCCGCCAAAATGCCGATAGTAATCATCAATTGATAAAGCGAGATCATGCTGCCGCGAATTCGTTCCGGGGCGATTTCCGACAGGTACAGTGGTGCAGTGAACGACGCTACGCCGACGGCTAAACCCAGAATAAAGCGCGAAATAACCAACACTTCGAGATTAAGGGCAATGGCGCAACCGACAGAGCCGACGACAAACAACACGGCGCTCAACAACAGGCTTTTTTTACGGCCAAGGCGGGAAGACATTGGCCCGCTGCCCAGTGCCCCGAGTGCGGCACCGAGCATCATAATGCTGACCACGATTTCCTGCTGTTGGCTGGACAGGTTGAATTCGTGGGCCAGGAACGGCAACGCACCGGCGATTACCCCCATATCCAGGCCAAACAGCAGCCCTGCTAAGGCGGCGAGAAAGCAAACCTGCAGGGTTTGCCGGTTAGTTTTGGCGGGAACAGCGATTTTTTTCATAACAACACCTTTTTATTCAATGCGTTATATTTTTATGCGGAAAGCGCTGGCACCGAACTGTCGGTGAAGCCCGCCCCAGAAGTAAGCCGTTCAGTTATTATTCATTCAGGTAATACAAAACTATCAATCTTGTAATACAAGAATGCTAGAGCCAAAAGCACTCGGGAACTGTGAGATTGATCGAAATTACAGCAAAGGAGGGTTTTTAGAGGATATGAGCGAACATTTCCGGCTGTTTATGCCAATTATTCTTTCTGGCCGCGTTGAGCAGAATGACACGCATGCATTGGCGCGCATTTTCCACCTGCTTGAAGCGAATAGCCTCCAGCAGCTGTTGGTGTTCTTCTACGGCTTTTTGGGCCAGGCGTACGTCCTCTTCCAGCGTTTGCTGAAAAGAGAGGGCCATTGCGGCAGACAGCGCACTGCCTAATGAATGTAAAAAGGGGTTATGGCTGGCCCCCAGTAAAGCGAGATGAAATGCCATATCGCCCTGTTCGAACAGTTCGCGGCTGGCTTGTTGCTGCCCTTGCGCCATCAACTTGCAGGCATCTTCGAGCGCCGCCAAATCATGACCGGTGGCATTAACCGCCGCCAGCGCGGCGATATTGGGTTCAAAGATCAAACGAGTGACCATTAGCTGTTCAATCAACAACGGATCGAGGCTGTCTTCTGCCAGCCAGGCCAGAACATCGGTATCCAAAAAGCTCCACTGCTGGCGTGAGTTAACCGTACTGCGCTTCTTGGCCTGGATGGAAATCAGCCCTTTTGCGGCCAGCACCTGCAAGGCATTGCGTACCGAGGTGCGTGAAACCTCGTACTGCTGTGCCAGCTCATTTTCCCCCGGCAACGACAGCCCGGGCGGCAAATCGCCTCTGATGATGCGGCGTGCCAAATCTTGCGTCAGGGTTTCCGATAGGGTCGTGGGTGCGGTTTTCATCCGTGGCTCTCAGGCAATAAAGCGGCAGTTACGCCATATACTAAGCTAAGCGGCTGATTGGTGGTACCCATGCCGGTTTTAGTGAATGAAATGAGGGTTTTTTCCTGCGATGTTTAGCCATTGAAATTGCATGATTATGTACAATCGGCAACAGACACTTTTAGGTCAATTGTTAACCCATTGACAGCATTGCTGATGAAATACGAGAGATATCATAATTTTCTAATTATGAAATGAATCCTCTGGCGGTGATAGGGCGAGGCAGTTACCCTGAACCGATAGCCTAATGGGATAGGCGTCAAATCAACAAGAGAGCAAGTATGACTGATTCATTAATCCGCATCGCGGTTGCGGGTTCCGGCGGCCGTATGGGCCGTCAATTGATCCAGGCGGTACAGCAGGCACCGGGTGTGGTGCTGGGGGCAGCGATATCGCGGCCAGGTTCAAGCTTGATCGGTACCGACGCCGGTGAACTGGCGGGCGTTGGCGCACTGGGTGTGACCGTTAGCGACAGTCTGGAAAAGGTGGTCGATGATTTCGATATTCTGATCGACTTCACCCGCCCGGAAAGCACCCTGGCCTATCTGGCTTTCTGCGTCGAGCATAAAAAAGCCATGGTGATTGGCACTACCGGCTTTGATGACTCCGGTAAAGACGCCATCCGTGCCGCCGGGCAGCAGATTGGGATCGTCTTTGCCGCCAACTTCAGCGTCGGCGTCAATCTGGTGCTGAAACTGTTGGAAAAAGCCGCACAGGTGATGGGCGACTATACCGATATCGAGATTATTGAAGCGCACCATCGCCATAAAGTGGATGCCCCTTCGGGCACGGCGTTGGCAATGGGTGAGGCTATCGCTGGCGCACTGGGGCGCGATCTTAAAGAGTGCGCGGTGTATGCGCGTGAAGGTTATACCGGTGAACGCGATCCGAAGA
>RCUM01001113.1_pt1 | contig 11607 bp, 8 predicted proteins | sample 2166141 | NCBI WGS metagenome assembly RCUM01 (sample SAMN09932756, study PRJNA488358) | compost metagenome | isolation source: compost soil in crotonic acid-enriched | place: Germany: Experimental Botanical Garden
CGCCATAGGATTCGAACAGCAGCCCCAGCAGCTGGCGCACCGGCTCGCGGATGGCCGCCTCGCCGCCGATCAGCTTGAAGGGGGCAAGGTGGGCAACCCGCTCAAATCCCTGAACGTCTGCGAGCAGCAGCTCGCCGCCCCAGAGGGTGCCGTCATCGCCAAGGCCGGTGCCATCGAAGGCAACCCCCAGCACCGGGCCTGTGATGTTGTGCTCGGCCATCACAGCCAGCAGGTGGGCGTGATGGTGCTGCACCTCGAGATGGGTTGCACCCTGCTCCTGGCAATAGCTTTGGGCCCACTGGTGGCTGAGATAGCCCGGGTGGCGATCCGAGACCAGCAGTTCAGGGTTGAGATCGTAGAGATCGCGAAAGGTGGCGAGGGTCTGCTCGAAGTGCTCCTGCATCGGCAGGCTGTGCAGATCGCCGATATAGGGGCTGTAGATGCGCTGGCGGCCGAAGGCGAGCGCCAGCTGGTTCTTCTGCTGCGCCCCGACCGCCAGCACTGGGGTGCTGACCGGCTCTTTCAGGCTGGGGGTGCAGGGGGCATAACCCCGGGCGAGGCGCAGGGTCTGGCGCCGGCCGCCGGCCCACTGTACCAGGCTGTCGTCGCAGGGGTGCAGTATGGGGCGATCGTGATCCAGGATGCCGTCGATCTCGCTGCCAAGTTCCCTGACCACCGCTTCGCACTCTATGAGGATCGGGCTGCCGCGGCCATTGGCGCTGGTGGCCACCAGCGGCATGGCGCAGGTCTCCAGCAGCAGCTGGTGCAGCGGGGTGTAGGGCAGCATCACCCCCAGGTAGGGGATACCGGGGGCGATGGCGTCGGCCAGCGGTATTGTGTCGGATGACTGCTGGTCAGGCTCCCGCTTGCGCAGCAGGGTGATGGGTCTTGGCTGGGAGCAGAGCAGCTCCCACTCGGCCTCGCTGCCGGTCACGTGCAACCGCGCCTCTTCGAGGGATCCCATCATCACCGCCAGCGGCTTGCGCGCGCGGCGCTTGAGCTGGCGCAGCCGGGCCACGGTCAGTTCATTGCGGGCATCACACATCAGGTGGTAGCCCCCCATCCCCTTGACCGCGACCAGGGCCCCCGCTTGCAGGGCCTGGGCGGCCGCCTGCAGCGCAGCCTCCCGGCTGGCCTGCGCCTCGCCGGTGCCGCTGCGCCAGCACAGCTGTGGGCCACACTGGGGGCAGCTCACCGGCTGGGCGTGGTAGCGCCTGTCCAGCGGATCCTCATAGGCACTGGCGCAGCGCGGGCACATGGCGAAGCTGGCCATGGCGGTGTGGGGTCTGTCGTAGGGGAGGCGGCGGATGATGCTGTAGCGCGGGCCGCAGTGGGTGCAGTTGGTAAAGGGGTATCTATGGTGGCGATCCGCCGGGTTGGCGATGTCCCGGGCGCACGCCTCGCACATCCCCTGATCCGGCGAGATGGCGACCGTGGCCGCGCTCTGCTGCTGGCTGGCCCTGATATGAAACTGGCCATCGAAATCGGGGTCGCTCGTCGGCGGCAGCGCCCGCTGGTCGAAGCTGTCGATGCGGCTGAGCGGCGGTGCCAGCGCCCGCAGGTCGCGGCCAAAGGCGGCGAGCTGTTCGGGAGAACCTTGCGCCCCTATGGTGACGCCGCTGGCGTCGTTGAGCACATAGCCGGTGAGGCGATGGCGCAGGGCCAGGCCATAGACGAAGGGGCGAAAGCCGACCCCCTGCACTATGCCGTTGATCTGAAACTCGAGGCGCAGCGGGGCGCTCGCCTCTGGCGGCAGGGTCATTGGGGTAGTGGGCGCCGTCATGCCGGCGTCTCGTCAGCCAGGGGATTGCCCTCGGGCAGGCGCAGCACCCGGCGATCGTTGTCTTCCCGTCGCACCCAGCCGTCCATCTCCATGCGCAGGCAGAAGGGGATGGCGTATTTGCGCGACAGGCCGGTGATCTCCTTGAGCGAGCCCATGTCGATCAGATCCCCGACCCGCTGGCCTGCCAGCACGGCCCGTACCATGTGGTGATAGAGTTCGGCATCGTAGTAGATGGGACCTTCCAGCTGTATCAGGTAGGTGAGCCTTGCCAGATTGCGCAACTGCTTTTGCAGCGCCCCCTTTTGCCGTAAACCGGCCGGCAGGGTGAGATGACGCACCGGGTCTATCTCCACACCGCCGGGGCCCAGTTTACCGGGCTGGTAGCCCTCCTTGCCTTGATCTCGCACCAGTTTGAGCACCAACAGTGCCTCTTCCCCGAGATCGTCTTCCGACTCGCCACCGCCGGGCTGCCACTTGTCGTGGTGCAGCCGGATCCGTTGCTCGGCCTTGAGCGCCAGCAACAGCGGCTGGATAGCCTCGAGGCCGATGCGCAGCCTGCCGGCGAGCTCGGCGCCGCTCAATGGCTCGGCCTGCAGGGCGGCCAGCATGGCCTCGCGGGTCTGCGCCAGCCAGGACTGGCTCATCATCCAGTCGCCCTGCTGCACCGCCCCGGCGGGAGGCACGTCAAAGCGGTCGGCGGGGGCATAGCCATTGAGCCCCAGCTGCAGGGTGGCGGGGTTGTGGCCCGCGAGATCCTCCGGCAGCGCCCGCAGCAGGGCGTGCAGCGCCTTGCGCCTGGCGGGGGAGATGTCGCCGCACCAGAGGATGCGGGCGCCGTGCAGCAGCTCGCTGCTGCCGTGGCGGATGATGGCGAGCGGCTGGCCGAAGAAGCAGGGCAGGGGACTGGCGAAGACGAGGCGGGCGAGCCCAGGGTGATCGGCATCCTCTGTGTCAGCGTCGCGGATATAGATCAGCTGGGCCCGGCCATGCCAGCTACCCAGCGCCACCTCGACCTCCTTGTTGCGCAGAGAGGTGCGCAGTTCTTTGCTGGATTGGCCATCGGCCTCCAGGCGCACGATCAGGTGGGTCGCCGCCTGACAGTCCCCGGCCGCGCTGCCGAGGCAGTGGCCGCGGGCCACCTCCTTGTGGGGCACTTTTTTCAGCCCCACCGCCACCCGGCAGACGGCGCCTATCTCGTCGACGCTCTGGTGATAGGCCTGCAGGGAGCGCACCTGCACCTCCCGATCGGCGGGGTAGAGGCGCAGCTTGTCCCCCACCTTGAGGCTGCCCTGCTGCAGGGTGCCGGTCAGCACTGTGCCGGTGCCGCTGGCGGTAAAGACCCTGTCCACATAGAGGCGCGGTGGCGCCTCTTCACGAGAGCGACGCGGCGCGCCCTGTTCGCGGGCAGCTTGCGATTCTTGTACATCGGCAAGCTGGCCCACGATGGCGGCGTGCAGGCCGTCGATGTTGTCGCCACTCTTGGCGCTGACGCAGACGATGTCGGGCACCATGCCGCTCTCGTCCATCACCCGCTCCAGCAGCGTCTCCTCCAGCAGTTCAAGCTCGTCGGGGCTTATCAGATCGCACTTGTTGATGCAGACCAGCAGGCGCGGCACCCCCATGGCCTTGAGCAGGCGCAGGTGATCGCCGGTCATCGGCATCCAGCCCTCGTCGGCGGCGATGACCAAGAGCACCAGATCCAGGCTCCAGAGCCCCGCCACCATGTTGCGGACATAGCGCTCGTGGCCGGGCACGTCGATCACCCCTATGGTGTTGCCCTGGCCGTCGTCGAAGTGGGCGAAGCCGAGATCCTGGGTCATGCCGATGGCCTGCTCGTGGGCGCGGGCCGTGGTGATGCCGGTGAGGGCCTTGATCAGCAGCGTCTTGCCGTGATCCACGTGGCCGGCCAGACCGATGACGGCGCGGTAGGAGGTCATGGGATCAGGGCTCCTGTGCGGTTGGCATGGTGGCGGGCATGAGCAGCTCGCTCAGCTGGGCGATCAGCAGCGGCATGTCGTCCGCCAGCAGGCTGGCCACGTTGAGCAGCACCCTCTGCTGGCGCACCGTGGCGATCACCGGCACCGGCAGCTCCCGCAGGGCATCGAGCAGTTGCTGGGCCGGGCGCGGGTCGCGGCATTCGAGCGCCGGGGCGGGGTAGAACTCGTCCGGCAGGGTGCCGCCGCCGACCACCAGCTGGGCGGGCACCTGTATAAAGCAGCCGGGCAGGGCGGCCAGCAGCTGGTCGGCCCTGGCCTGCATGGCGGCGGGGGAGCTCAGGGTGCGCTGGGCGATGCCCGCCCCGGTGGGGGACTTGTTGAGCTTGTGGATGAGCAGGCGCTCGAGCAGGGAGTAGACGATGCGGCTCGGGCGGAAGGTGCGCATCATGGGGTGCTTCTCCAGCCGCTTGATGAGATCCGCGCGGCCGCCGATGATGCCGCACTGGGGCCCCCCCAGCAGCTTGTCGCCGGAGTAGCAGACCAGATCCGCCCCCGCCTTGAGGTACTGGCGCACCGAGGTCTCGTCCGGCGCGAACTCCTCGGTGGTGAGGCCTGAGCCCTGATCCACCGCCAGCACTATGTGATCCGGCAGGGCGCGGGCCACTTCGCCGATGTCGGGGGACTCGGTGAAGCCGCGAATGGCGAAGTTGGATCTGTGCACCATCAGCACCAGCGCGGTCTGATCGGTGATGGCGTCGAGGTAGTCCCGGGCCGTGGTGATGTTGGTGGTGCCCACCTCCACCAGTTTGGCGCCGGACAGCGCCAGAATGTCCGGGATGCGAAAGCCGCCGCCTATCTGGATCTGCTCGCCCCGGGAGACGATCACCTCGCGCCCCTTGGCTATCTCCTGCAGCAGCAGAAACAGCGAGGCCGCGTTGTTGTTCACCACCAGGGAGTCTTCGGCCTGGGTCAGGCAGGCGAGCAGGGGGGCGATCAGCCCCTTGCGCCCGCCGCGCTTGCCGGTGGCGAGATCCAGCTCCAGGTTGTTGTAACCGGTGTTGAGCTCGCGCACCTCGTCCCACAGTTCGGCGCAGAGCGGCGAGCGCCCCAAATTGGTATGAACGAGCGTGCCGGTGGCGTTGATCAGCCGGGTCTGGCGCTGGCGCACCCACTGCCGGCAGCGACTGTCGATCAGCCCTTCAAGCCGGGCGAGCGCCACCCCATGCTGGCGAAAGCCTTCGCTCTGGCGCAGCTCGCTCAAGGTGTCGCGCACCAGCTGGGTCACCAGCGGCCGACTCAGACGGGCGATATGGGGGGCGAGGAAGGCTTGCTGCAGCAGCTGTTCGACCTGTGGCAGGCGATGGCTTGGCTGGTCGATGGCGGACGCTTGAGGCTGTGACTGGTTCGGCATGGGGGTTACCAGGGCAGTGCGTGGATGACGGATGCACACCGGTTTGCCGATAGATTGACGGGGCTGGCGGTTATTTGCGGGCGGACAACTTGCACAGAGTGTTAATGCTGAAACGGTTCTGACAAATTAATTTACGACCGAGGAAGCCATCCCGGAATAATATTGGCAAGCGGTATCTAGTCGATGCATCCAATATAGGAAAGTGGCGGAAGAGGCAGGAATCGAACCTGCCCGAGCCTTCTCGGCTCACATCGGTTTTGAAGACCGAGGAGGCCACCAGACCCCATCAACTTCCGCAGTGGCCGCCATTTTGGGGCAAGGCCCCCTGGCTGACAACGCTTTTTTTGCCATATAAAAACGGCATTTATATTATTTGAAGGAGAGTTGTTTTATATCAAAAACAGGGCGATTAGCCCGATGTTTTTATTTTAACATCGGGCGCCGATTAAATTCCTGCCTGGCCGTTTTTAACAACTCGGTAAATTATAGTGCCGCGTCGTTGACCTTATTCCACTGGGCGAGCTGGCGTATTAACAACTTGGTATCCTTGGCGGTATCCAGATGCTGATGGAGGTAATCCATGGCGCCGCTCACCATCCCGGTCATGGGGAAGGAGAAGGCGACGATGGCGGGTTGCACCCCGACGAAGATCACCTCGGGCACGAAGCGCTTGAGCTCGTCGATGAGAAAGTTCAGCGGCATGTTGTGGGTCGAGAAGATGAACATGTCGGCTATGGTGTCGGGGGGGATCACCTTGAGGGTGCCCGCCTTCTCGCCGAGCTCGGCGGCATCCACCAGCAGCACCCGATCCGGTTTCAGCTCCCGCACCTGGTGCACCCTGTTCTCCGGCGCTATGCCGCCGTCGATGTGGATCCAGCCGGGCAGGGGGGCGGCCTGCAGCTTTTCGGCCAGATAGGGGCCGGCCCCATCGTCACCCATCATGGCATTGCCCACGGTCAACACGAGATTGCAGCCCATCAGCGGCTCCTTACCATCAGGTACATATGAGGATCGTTATGCAGGGCGGTGAGCTGGTTCATGAAAGTGTCGGTCCAGCCCCGCTCCTGCTCGTTCAAGGCGCCTTCGGCCTGGCGCAGCCGGTCGAAGGCGCAGGCCAGCATGTGGCAGTGCTCCCGATAGACGGTGATCTCGCCGAAGGTGAGGAAGCCCTCCATCTTGCGGCGCGCCTCGCTGCCCGCTGGCAGCTTGGCCACCCAGTCCCGATAGCCGGCAAGGGGGCAGACCAGATCGGCGCTGAGGCAATCGACGATGCCGAGGTGGTGGCCGATGGCGAGGCTGTAGTACATCACCTCCTTCGCCTCCTCGGGCACGTCGAACTGCTCGTCCACAAACTTGCGGGAGAGGCGATAGAAGAACACCTGGTCAGCCATGGGCGACCTCTGCTTTCCCCGCCACCCGGTTGAGGCAGGCGTTGGCCAGGTTGTTGACGATCTCACAGAGGCGCGGGTCGTCATGCTGGGCAAGGTAGCCCTGGATGCGCAGATCCACGTCCTGCTGGGTGGCCCCCTCCAGCAGCGCCATGAACTCGTCGGCGATGATGCGGCCCTGGCGGTAGCCCGCCATGCGGCGCGCCTCGCGCTCTATCATCACCCGGATCTCGCTCGGGATGCCGGTGTGGCGCAGCTCAACCCGCTCGCCCGCCTGCACCTCGTGGCTGGTGGCCTTGAGTTTCTGCTCGAGCAGGCCGAGCGCCACCGCGAAGCCGTAGATGGTGGCGGCCGGGGTAGGGGGGCAGCCGGGGATGTAGACATCCACCGGCACTATCTTGTCGGTGCCGCCCCAGACGCAGTAGAGATCGTGGAAGATGCCGCCGTCACAGCCGCAGGCGCCGTAGGCGATGCAGATCTTGGGATCCGGGGCCGCCTCGTAGGCGCGCAGGGCCGGCACCCGCATGGCCCGGGTCACGGCGCCGGTGAACAGCAGGATGTCGGCGTGGCGGGGGGAGGCGACCACCTTGATGCCGAACCGCTCGGCATCGAACAGCGGGGTGATGGTGGCGAAGATCTCGATCTCGCAGGCGTTGCAGCCGCCGCAGTCCACCCGATAGACATAGGCCGAGCGGCGAATGTCCTTGAGCAGGGTCTGCTTGAGACGGGTGATTTCCGGATCCTGTGCCAGCGGCACGGCGCGAGTATGGGCATCGCCGACAACGGCTTCTATGCCTTTGATCTTGCTCATCACATCGACTCCTGTTGGGTGAGCGTGGCGGCGCCTGATGCGGGCTGGCTCAGCATGCTCTGTTTGCGTTTGCAGTCTGGGCAGTGGTGCAACCGCTGTGGGTGGGCCAGCGGCTGGGCCGCCTGCGCCAGGGTGTCTTCCACCAGTGCCACCAGCCGGGCCGGGGCAAAGTAGGTGCCGCACAGGGAGCAGGGGGCCAGCGGGAAGCGGGCCTCCTCATAGAGATCGGCCTTGTTGGTCACCGCCAGCTCGAAGTTGGGGGAGAGGGCGATGGCGCGGGTCGGGCACACCTCCTCACAGCGGCCGCAGAAGATGCAGCGGGCGATGGAGAGTTCCCAGCGCCGCTCACCGGTCTCCAGATCGGTCTCCATGATCAGCGCATTGGCCGGGCAGGCCTTGGTGCAGGCGGCGCAGGCGATGCACTTGTCGGCCTGGTATTCGGGCTTGCCGCGAAAATCCCGGTTCACCTCATAGGGGGCGAAGGGGTACTTGGCGGTCGGCGTGCCGGCCCGGAGTATGGTCTTGAACAGCTTGATCATGATGACCCCTTACTTGAGCGGAGAGTTTTTGCGATCGATACCGTAGCGCTCGATCTCCTTGTAGGAGACCACGGTGGACTTGCCCTTCTTGGGATCGACCAGGGTGACCCGATCGGTGCAGGAGTAGCAGGGATCCAGGCTGCCGATGATGAGGGGCGCATCCGCCACCGTATTGCCCCGCAGCATGTAGCGCAGGGCGGGCCAGTTGGCGTAGGTGGCGGCGCGGCAGCGCCAGCGGAACAGCTTCTGGTTGTCCCCGGTCATGCTCCAGTGCACGTTCTCGCCGCGGGGCGCCTCGGTGAAGCCCAGCGCGAACTTGCCCGGCTGGTAGGTGAAGCCCTCGGTGAGCAGCGGCCCTTCCGGCAGGTGCTGCAGGCCGAATTCGATCATGTCGAGGGAGTCGTAGAGCTCGTGGATCCGCACCAGCACCCGGGACTGCACGTCGCAGCCCGCCAGGGTCTGGATCTCCATCGGCAGCTCGCGGTAGGCGGCGAAGTCGTGCACCCGGCGCACGTCGCGCTTGAAGCCGCTGGCCCGCACCATGGGGCCGACGCAGCTGAAGTCGCGGGCCACTTGCGGATCGAGGCGGCCGATCCCCACCAGACGGGAGGAGATGTTGGCGGTGTCGAGCAGCATGGCCACCAGGGGCTTGAGCTCGTCGCGCAGTTCGCGCACCAGCTGGGTGCCCTTGATGCGGTCTTCCTTGAAGATGTCGCGACGCACCCCGCCGATGAGGTTGAGGCCATAGGTCTTGCGCGCCCCGGTCAGCAGCTCGGCCAGGGTCATGGATTTCTCCCGCACCCGGAAGAACTGCATGAAGCCGGTGTCGAAGCCGGTGAAGTGGCTCGACAGGCCGATGTTGAGGATGTGGCTGTGCAGCCGCTCCACCTCCAGCAGCACGGCGCGGATCATCTTGGCCCGCTCCGGCACCTGGATGCCCATGGCGTTCTCCACCGAGGTGGTGTAGGCGACGCTGTGGGTGAAGCCGCAGATGCCGCACACCCGATCGGTGAGGAAGGCCACCTCGTTGTAGCCCATGCGGGTCTCGGCCAGCTTCTCCATGCCACGGTGGACATAGAACAGCCGGTAGTCGGCGTCGATGATGTCTTCGCCGTCCACGAACAGGCGGAAGTGACCCGGCTCGTCCGAGGTGATGTGCAGCGGGCCCACCGGCACTATGCGGTTGGCCTCGTTGCCCAGCTCGTTTACGAAGGGGTAGGTCTCGGTGTCCGTGGTGGGCATGGGGCGCTGGCGGTAATCCATGGCGTCTTTTCGCAGCGGATGGATGTCTTCCGGCCAGTCATCGGGCAGCACCAGCCGGCGCTCGTCCGGCAGGCCTACCGCCCGCAGGCCGTACATGTCGCGGATCTCCCGCTCCCCCCACACCGCCGCCGGGATGGTGGGGGTGATGGAGGGGTACTCCTGCTCTATGGCGTTGACCAGCACCTTGACGGTGATCCAGCTCTTGGTCTCCCCCTCCATGGAGAAGACGTGGTAGACGGCGAAGTGGCCGTTCAGGCTGCGCTCGTCGTTGGCGAAGGAGACCGACAGCCAGCCGCCCAGCTTGTGGAACAGCAGGCTGGTGAGGGCCACCAGATCGGTGGGCTTGACGGTCAGGGTGGCCTGATCGACGGTCTGCCACTGCTCGTCGATGATGGCGTGGGGCAGTTGCTGTCGCAACTGCTGGATGTAGTCGCAACCGATGCGATCCATGATGGCGATGGTCATGCAGTTCTCACTTTAAAATCGGAAAATATGAAATCGGAAAAAGCGGCTGTGGCGGGCATGGCTCAGATCCCGACCAGATAGGCGAGCAGGGCCAGCAGGGCGAGCCCCAGGCCATAGCGCGTCAGCTTGTGGGTGCGCACGAACTGGGTGCGGGCCATGGCGTTTTCGATGAGGCCCGCCAGTGCGAAGGCCACCAGCAGCTTGCAGGCGAGGATCAGGGCTGCCACCGCCAGCGCGGGCAGGCTCCAGTCCGCCGCCTTGCCGAAGGGGAGGAAGATAACCAGGAAGAGTTGCACCACCACCAGCTGCTTGAGGCCAAGGCCGAGCTTGAGCAGGGCCAGGCCGGCGCCGGAATACTCGGTGAGCGGCCCCTCCTGCAGCTCCTGCTCGGCTTCCGCGCAGTCAAAGGGCAGCTTGCCCATCTCGACGAAGACCGCGAAGGCGCAGGCGGCGCCCGCCAGCAGGGTGGCGATCGGGGCGGCCAGCGGCTGGGTGGCCACGTAGGTGCTGATGTTGCCCAGATCCGAGCTGCCCACCATCATCGCCATGATGAAGCAGGCCAGCACCAGGATGGGCTCGACCAGGATCCCCAGGGTCAGCTCGCGACGGGCACCTATGCCGGCAAACATGCTGCCGCTGTCGAGCCCCGCCAGGGAGAAGAAGAAGCGGAAGATGGCGAACAGGTAGATGTCGGTGATGAGATCCCCGGCGATGGGGAAGGGGGATTCATGGGTCAGGGTCGGCAGCGCCATGGCCACCAGCAGCAAGGCGGCGATGAGCACCGCCGGCATCAGGTTGAAGATGATGCCGGCAGGCTCGGGGGTGACCTCCTGGCGGCGCAGCAGTTTGGCGATATCGCGGTAATCCTGCAGCAGGCCGGGCCCCTGGCGCGAGTGCATCTTGGCACGCAGCACCCGGTTGAAGCCGGTGGCGAGCGGAGCCAGCGCCAGCATGGCGATGGCCTGGGTGAGGGCCAGGGCAAGCATGCCCCAGCTTGGCATTTCGAGAGCGGGCATCATTGAACTCCAACAGCCATCAGGATAAAGAGCACCAGCACCAGGCCATGGAGCAGCCAGCCAGCGGGGGACGGCGCCGCGCTCACCCCTTGCAGCGAGCTGGCGAGATCGAGGCGCGGACGCTGCCGATAGAGGGGGGCGCAGATCTGGCGCAGGGTATGGGTGACACCGCCGGAGGTGAGGCTCATGCGCTCCTCATAGGCGTAACCACAGGCCCAGGGAGTGCCGGCGTGACGACGAGCCAGCTTGGGCCCTTTGAACAGCGCCAGGATCAGCAGCGGCACCAGCAGCAGGCCGAGCAGGGTGAGGGCAATCACCGGCGGGGAGAGGATCGCCTGAGCGCTATCGAGCGGCAGCAGGGTGGCGCCGGTCGCTACCTGGCTCGCCACTTGCTCGGCGATCAGCGCCTGGCCGTAGCCGTTGACCAGGGGGGCAATCCAGGGGGCGCCCAGCCCCAGCACCAGACAGACCGCCGCCAGCAGCAGGGTGCCCGCCACCATGGTGCTGGGCACTTCGCGGGCCTGACTCGCCTTCTCGCTGCGCGGGGCGCCGCAGAAGCAGATGCCATAGACCTTGACGAAGCACATCACCGCCATGGCGCCGGTCACCGCCAGCATCACCACCGCCAGCGGGGCAACGACCGAGGTGCCGAGCTTGGTCATGCTGAGCAGGGCCTGATAGATGAACCACTCGCTGACGAAGCCGTTGAGCGGCGGCAGCGCCGAGATGGCCATGGCGCCGATGAGGAACGCCAGCGCGGTCCAGGGCATCAGCTTGGCGAGGCCACCCATCTTGTCCATGTCGCGGCTGTGCAGGCGGAACATCACAGATCCTGTGCCCATGAACAGCAGGCTCTTGAAGATGGCGTGGTTGAGCAGGTGATAGAGGGCGCCGAGCAGCCCCAGCACCACCAGGGTCGGTTGCTGATTGGCCAGGCCAATCATGCCGATCCCCATCCCCATCAGGATGATGCCGATGTTCTCCACCGTGTGGT
>RCUM01001114.1_pt1 | contig 11598 bp, 9 predicted proteins | sample 2166141 | NCBI WGS metagenome assembly RCUM01 (sample SAMN09932756, study PRJNA488358) | compost metagenome | isolation source: compost soil in crotonic acid-enriched | place: Germany: Experimental Botanical Garden
GTACCGGGATGACCTGCACCTGGCCGGCCTCGTCGGTCTGCGGGAACTCGATCGGGTGGATGTCGCTGCCGTTGATGACCACACTGTTCTTCTTGCCGCCCCACTTGCCGTTGAAGTGCAGGTGCAGGTTGAAGGCGCCGGCCCAGGGGGCCTCGACGCTCCAGCTGATCTTGTCACCCTCGCTGGCAAACGGACCGGCGAAGCCGTCGGCCGCCACTTCCAGCTGGTTCTCGGCGCTCTTGACCACGTTCAGCTTGCCGTCCCTGGCACCGAGTTCGGCGGAGCTGAACGCACAGTAGCTGGCCGGCAGCTCACCCTTGGCCTCTGCCACCTTCACCCTGATGGACTTGGCGCTCTGCGCGAGACCGTCATCGGCGCTGAAGGTCAGCTCATACTCGCCGGCCTGAGGGAACCAGGCGCGGGTCGAGGCCTGATCGCTGTGGCAGAACCTGGCCTCGAGGGACCCGGTGCTGCGCCAGCCCACCTTGACCTGCGGTGTGGGCAGATTGTCGTCACGCCAGCTGACGCTCAGCAAGACGCCCTGATCCACCGTGGTGGCCAGATCCTTGCCCGCCTCGACTACAGGTGGCAGGTTTTTCTGGGTGTGCTTGACCGCGATGACGTTGGAGGGCCGGGACACCCCAGACTCGTTCTTGGCACTGACCCTGTAGTAGTAGGTCTGGCCCAGCTTGAGCGAGCTGTAGTCATCGCTAAACAGGCTCATCTTGCTCGGATCCCATTCGTTGATGCCGTCCGAGACATCCTTGCCGACCAGGGTCCAAGGGCCCTCGGCGGAGGTGGCACGCTCGACGTCATAGGCACGTCCCACCGGCGCCCCCATCCAGTTGATAGCAAACGGCGAGTCGGTATCACGCAGCAGCGGGGCATCAGGTACCGGCAGGGCCGGGGCTTCGTCCAGGCCCGCCATCTGGGCCGAGGCCCGTCGTACCAGGTTGACCACGTCCACCTCCTGGTTGGCCTTGCCCTCCATCGGGAAACCGGGCAGGTGGTAGCTGTAGTGACCGGTGTACTCCTTGTGCCAGTAGAAGCCGCCGTCGTGGCGATGACCACGGAAACCCCAGATGAAGCCCCCCACCGCCTTGGCACCGTCCACCTCGGTGTGGACGATGGACTGCATGATGTTGTTCAACTCCTGGTGATCGAGCAGGCCGAATTCCCCCACCAGATAGACCTTCTTGCGGGCGATGGCACTCAGATCCTTCTTCACCTGATCCGGGTGATTGTTGCCGGCGTTGGTGTAGTAGTGGTTGCTGATGATGTCGACGTTCGGATCCTTGAGAGAGAAGTCGTTGATCTTCTTGTAGGTGCCATCGATGACCAGTTGGTGCGGGGCGAACCGCTTGATCCAGACCGCGGTCTGGGTCAGGAAGGCCTCGTTGGTGTCCTCCAGCTCGTTGCCTGTCTCCCAGGCCATGATTGCCTTCTCGTCATAGTAGTGACGACCGGTGATGGTGTTCTTCCGGGTGATCACCTGGCGGATGATGTCCTGATAGGCCTTGTAGGTCTTGCTCGAGGTCTTGTAGAAGTCATCGGCCGACTCCTTGTAGAAGGCCGCCAGCTGCTCGCGTCCCCCCCACCACCACCAGTGATCGATGAAAGGCAGGATGAGCCGCAGCCCCTGCTTGTCGGCCTCGGCAATCATGTTGTCATAGACCACCATGGCCTTCTCGTTGAGCACGGGCATGCCATCCGAACTGGTCGGCGCCAGGATGTGGGTCTCACGTTCACAGGCCTGATCGTTCTCCTGCTCCACCGAGAGGACATAGACCCGCTGGGCCTTGGCGCCGGTCTGCACCATGGCGCGGATCCAGTTGGCCTGCTCCTCGGCGGTCGGCCACTTGAAGTACTGACCCCAGCCGCGCGGGTCGGCCTTGCACACGCCGCGCGCATCATCCTCGATGCGGTGTAGCTCGGGGGCGTGGATGCCGGCGAAGCGGAACACCTGCTTGCCATCCATCAGGGCGGCGCCATCACGGGTGATGAAATGTTCAAAGTGGGAGGGGGCGGCCAGGGTACTGCTGGCCAGGGCCGACAGCACACAGAAGCTCAGGATATTGAGTAATGAAGGTTTCATGCTTGCTCTCCTTAGAACCACACTTCGCCTTGGACACCGAAGTTCCAGGTATCCGTCTTGCCACTGCGGGAGTAGGAACCGGCGGAGAGGGTGCCGCTGCCCCAGTCGTAGTTGCCGTCGATGGCATCGGCGACGCCTTCATCCCACTTGGCGTAGGTGGCGAACAGGCGCAGTTGCGGGCGGCTCCAGAAGCCGGAGTCGAACGTCAGGGTCGGCGCTATGGTCGCTTTGGTCATGCCCCCCTTGCCCTTGCTGCCCGACACGCCCTTGAAGTTGTCGTCGTCGAGATACTCATAGCCGACCTCATACTGCATGGCGAAATTCTTGGTGATCTGCTGCTGCGGGCGCACGCCGGCCACCCACATGGAGCGACCCCAGCCCTCCTGGTCACCTGTCCACCAGCGGTAGTTCTTGTCTTTCTGGTAGAAGGCGAAGGTGGAAACATCCCAGCCGTTGCCGAGGGAGGCCAGGCCGTCGAGCACCAGGCGCCAGGACTGGGTGTCGTCCAGATTGGACCAACCCCAGCCGTTCTTGCCGAGGGAGTCACCCGCCGCCAAGCCCTTGCCGAGCTGGGCCACGAAGCGGGAGTAACCGCCGGTCAGGCCGTAGAAGCCCTCGAAGTTATAGATACCGGTCATGCCATAGCCCTTCTCGGCGCTCTCCTTCCAGGCATTGTTCTCGTTCTGGTTCATGTGGTGAGCGACCAGTTGCAGATCGATGGGGCCGCCGCCAATCTTCTTGAACCAGAGGTTGAGGGAATAGTCGTCCGGATACCCTTGCTCATTCTTGTCGTGGGGATAGGCCTTGGCCTCATCGCTCGGGGTGAAGGCATAGACGCCGACGTCAAACTTGGCGAAGCCGATGTCGATGTTGTCGGCCCCGCCGCCGGTGCCGTTGTACTGGATATATTCCCAGTCAAACTGGTGGCTGGAGGTGTTGGAGCTGCTGTAGCGCTTGCCAGCCCAGAACACCACCTCAGGGGCGAAGTCGAGATTGGTCATCTGGGCGAAGGCCTCACGCACCTGAATATCGTGGCCATCATCATCCACACAGTTCCAGTCGGCCGTGCAATCTGTCTCGTGAGTGAGGTTGGCCTGGACCTTGGCCACAGGGCCGGCATCCGAGGTGAGAGTCACCTGGGGGATCAGCTCGAGCTTGGTGTTGTCTTCGTTGCCAAGACGCCATTTGCCGTCTGGCATCAGGCCGACGGAATCCACCCGGTTGCCATCCTGGTTGGCCAGAATGCCGGAGCGAACATAGCCGTGCATGGCGAAGTCATACTTGTCTGCCAACGCCGGGGTGCTGAGCATGGCCAGGGTCAACAGGGAAAGGGGCATGACTTTGTGCATATTTTCCATCTTTGCTCTTCCTTTTTGTAACGTCCTATCGTGGTAAAAAAGGCCCCGGCAGCCCTGGTGCGGGCCGCCGCAGGCAAGAGGTGGCCCCACGGTGCTGCCGGCACCGTGTATGGGTACTGTGGTGAGAGAGTCAGATCAGGGGGTAGGCAACCAGGCCGCGCCCCGCACCCCGCTGCTGTCGCCATGCCGCGCAGGCAGCAGCCTCGTCAGGCAGCGGTCGGTAAACAGCCAGGGAGTGATGGCCGCCGGCAGATCGTCGTAGAGACGCTCGATGTTGGAGAGGCCGCCGCCGAAGACGATGACGTCCGGATCCAGCAGGTTGATGACGCTCGCCAGACTGCGCCCCAGCGCATGGAGGAAGTGCTCGTAGTGGGCCTGGGCCTCGCCATCCCCCTCCGCGGCCGCCATCAGGATCCCCTTCGGCGACAGGCTGCGGCCGTGGCGCTCGACGAAACGTCCCGCAAACCCCGTCCCCGAGACGAAGCGCTCTATACAATTGCTGCGTCCGCAGTAACAGGGCTGGGCCGGACCGTCCCGCTGTGGGTCGTAACCCGGTAGCGGGTTGTGACCCCACTCGCCGCTGATGGCGTTGGGGCCGACCAGCAGGCGCTGGTACGCCACTATGCCACCGCCACAGCCGGTGCCGAGGATGACCCCGAACACCAGGTTGGCGCCCCTGCCGGCCCCATCCATGGCCTCGGACAGCGCGAAGCAGTCCGCATCGTTGGCCATCCATACCGGCTGACCGAGGGCGGCCTCGAGATCGGCCTTGAGCGGATGGCCATTGAGGAACAGGCAGTTGGCGTTCTTGATGCAACCGTTGTCGGAACGCACCGCCCCCGGCAAGCCAATACCGATGCTAAAGGGGGCGCCGGCCTCCTCGGCAAAGCCGCGGATAAACCCGGTCACCACCTCGATGAAGGTGGCATAGCCCTGCTGCGGGGTTGCGATGCGGCGCCGACACAGCTCGTTGCCGCTACCATCGAGCAACAGCCCCTCCATCTTGGTGCCACCGATGTCCAGTCCCAGTCGTAACATGCCACTGCTCCTTTCCGGTCAGGCCGCCTGACGGCGATAGAGTTCGATGAGCTCGACCACCAGCTCCTTGGCCAGCATGGAGGTCATCAGGTGATCCTGGGCGTGCACCAGCACCAGGGTGACCGGGATCTTGCCCTCTCCCTGATCCGCCTCGATCAGCTTGGTCTGTACCGCGTGAGCGGCGTTGGCCGCCTCGGTGGCCTGCTTGAGCAGATCGTCGGCCTCGGTAAACTGCCCCTGCTTGGCGCAGCGCAGCGCCTCGTAGCAGAGGCTGCGGGACTGGCCAGCATTGATGATGATGCCCATGACGGTTTCTTCGAGATCAAACATGTCGTGATTCCTTGTGGTTGGTCGGTTGTGGGCTCAGAAGCCACCGTTGCGCGATACGTCGGCGAACCATTCGCCACTCTTCTTGATGCGGCGCTCGCCGCTGGCGAGATCGAGGCGAACGAAGCCATAGCGGTTCTTGTAGGCATTGCTCCAAGACCAGTTGTCGATGAAGGTCCAGAGGTGGTAGCCCAGGCACTGACACCCCTCGCCTATTCCCTTGTGTACCCAGCTCAGGTGATCACGGATGAAGGTGATGCGGTAGTCATCCTGGACCTGGCCATCCTCGCCGAGGAACTTCTCCTCTCCCTCCACTCCCATGCCGTTCTCGGAGATGAAGCAGGGAATGTTGCCGTAGTGGTCGCGCAGGTTGACCAGGATGTCGTAGATGCCCTGCTCGTAAATCTCCCAGCCACGGTGCGGGTTCATCTTGCGTCCCGGCATCTCGTAGTAGTCAAAGAACCACTCGGGCATGAAGGGGCTGGCGGGGTTGACCGCGTTGCTGCGGGCCTTGACCCGGCGCGGCTGGTAGTAGTTGACCCCGAGCAGATCCACCTTGCCGGCGGCCAGCAGCGCGCCATCCCCCGGCTCGCAGACCGGCAGTTGATCGTATTCACGCAGCAGCGCCACCAGCTCGGCCGGAAATTCACCCTTGACCGCCGGATCCAGGAAGCTGCGATTGAACATCAGATCGGCGATGTTGGCCGCCTTCAGATCCGCCGGATGCTGGGAGCGCGGATAGGAGGGCGTCAGGTTCAGGATGATGCCGATCTGGCCCTCCTGGCCTTGGGCGCGATAGGCCTGCACCGCCTTGGCGTGGGCCAGCATGGTGTGGTAAGCCACGGTGGCGGCCCGGCGAAAATCCACCACGTTCGGGTAGTGGAAGTCGTAGAGGTAACCCCCCTCCACAGGCACTATGGGTTCGTTGAAGGTGAACCAGTGCTTCACCTTGCCCCCGAACAGCCTGAAGCAGGTGGCGGCGAACTCGGCGAAGGCGTCGACCACCTCTCGGCTCTCCCAGCCCCCCTTCTCCTGCATGCTCATGGGCATGTCGAAGTGGAACAGGTTGATGAAGGGGGTGATGCCGCGGGCCAGCAGCTCGTCGAGCACGGCGTGGTAGAAGCGCACCGCCTCCGGGTTGGGTTCTCCCTGCCCTTCCGGCAACAGGCGGGCCCAGGAGATGGAGGTACGGAAACTGTTGTGGCCGATCTCCTGCATCAGGGCGATGTCATCGCGAAAATGCTGATAGAAGGTGGAGGTATCCGCCGGTCCCACCTGCTGGTGGAAGCGGTGCGGCTCGATGGCAAACCAGTGATCCCAGATGGTCGGCGCCTTACCCCCTTGCAGGCTGGCGCCCTCGGCCTGGGGAGCGGATGAGGCACTGCCCCACCAGAAGGTGTCGGGGAAACGGTACTGCATGGTGATTCTCCTGTGTGGCCGCCACGATGGCGGCCGGTTGGCGATGGGATTAACGGGTGGCACGGGTGGCCATGGTGACGTCACCGGTGAAGGCCTTCTCTGCCGCCTCCGTCTCCTCTTCCTGCTTGAGCAGACCGCGCTCATAGGCTTTCAGGAAGGGGTAATACATGACGGCGGCACTGCACATGCACAGTATGCACATCAGGGCCGGGCTGATGGCCCAGTTGGCGGCCCAGGAGGCACCAATCGGCGCCGGCGTCGTCCAGGGGGTCAGGGAGACCACTCGCTCGACCAGACCGAAGTCCAGGGCGAACCAGGCCAGGGTGGCGTTGATCATGGGCACCAGGATGAAGGGCAGGAAGAACACCGGGTTCATCACTATGGGCGCCCCGAACAGGATCGGCTCGTTGATGTTGAACAGGCCCGGCACCACGCCCATCTTGCCGATGGATCTCAGGTGCGCCGCCTTGCTGCGCAGTAGCAGGAAGGCCAGCGGCAGGGTGGAGCCGACGCCGCCGATCAGCAGATAGTGATCCCAGAAGCCCTGCAGGAAGATGTGGGGCAGCGCCTCACCCGCCGCCATGGCGGCCTGGTTGTTGGCCAGGTTGGCCATCCAGAACGGGTTCATGATGCCGGTGACGATCAGGGCACCGTGGATCCCGGCGAACCAGAGGATCTGGCACACCAGCACCGCCAGCAGCATGGCAGGCAGGGAGTCGGAGGCGGCCACCAGCGGCTTGACCAGGGACATGATGGCTTCCGGCAGGATCATGCCGGTGCTGTTTTCCAGCAGCAGGTTGAGGGGATGCAGGGTCAGGATGATCACCAGCACCGGGATCAACACCTCGAAGGAGCGGGCGACACCGGTCGGCACCTGGGGCGGCAGCTTGATGGTGATGTTGTTGCGCTTGAGGAAGGCATAGACCTCGGCCGCATAGATGGCGGTGATCAGGGCCGTGAAGATCCCCTGGCCGGAGAAGTACTGCATGGAGATGCTGCCATCCTTGACCGGCGCGGCCACCAGCATGAAGGCCATCAGGCAGAGCAGACCCGTGGTGACCGGATCCAGTCCGTTCTGGCGCGCCAGGCTAGCGCCTATTCCCACCGAGATAAACAGGGTCATCAACCCCATGCTGAGTTGGAACGGCAACAGCAACTGGGACTGGTAGGTGCTGGCGAAGTCGAGCCAGGCACGGGCAAAGCCCCACTGGGTCTCGGGCGAGAAGGGCGGGTAGATGAACACCAGCATGAAGCTGCCGACGATCATGAAGGGCAGCGCGGCGATGAAACCGTCACGGATGGCCTGGATGTATTTCTGCTGGCCGAGGCGGCCGGCCAGCGGGCTTATCTTCTGCTCGATCACCGAGACGAAGCGGTCGTAAAAAGTACTCATGGACTCTTCCTTGTAGTGGTAAGCGAAGTCAGCCAATCAGCGACAGGGCGTGATCCAGCACCTTGTCGCCCCGTTGCATGCCGTAGTCGATCATGTCGATGACGGCAACCGGTACCCCGTGCGGGGCGGCGCGTCCGGCCAGTTCGGCCTGCATGTACTTCACCTGCGGCCCTAGCAGCACCACCTGGTAGTGAGGCATCTGGTTGTCGAACTCGCTGGCACCGAAGGCATTGATCTCGGCGGGCAGACCACGCTTCTCAGCCTCTTCCTTCATCTTCTTGACCAGCAGGCTGGTGGACATGCCGGAGGAGCAGCACAACATGATCTTTTTCATCAAATAATCTCCTTGGGGGTTTGTATGGGTGAATTGTGCCGCTCCATGAAAAAATTGGAAACCGGTTTCCGTTTTGCTTCATTTCATTTGTGATCCATGTCCCCCCTTCGATGAAATGACGTGTGTTTTTTGTGAGCCAGCTAGAAAAATGGGGAAACTCGATGTGTTGATACGGACGCTGAGTCCGAAAGGGAGCAAAATAGGGGCACGTCAGAACGCCTGACAATGCGAGGAATAGCGCAGCAATGAACATGCAAGTGATGGGGATGCTGGCCAGCATCGTCGAACAGAGAATGATACCGGTTGCCAACTGGCTGACCCGCAGCCGGCATGTGATGGCACTCAGAGACGGGTTTCAACTCGCCATGCCCTTCATCATAGTGGGCAGTCTGCTGGTGCCCATCCTCTCCCCCCCGATCGCCAGCGACAACACCCACTCACTGGCCATCGCCATGCGGGACCTGTCCCAGCAACTGATGCCCTGGCTCTATCCCGTCTACAGCCATACTGCAGGGCTGGTCTCCCTCATCATCGCCTTCGGGGCCGCCGCCAGCCTAGCCAAGGCCTATCAGATGCCGGAACGCCTCTCCGGCCTGTGCGGCTGCGTCGCCTTCCTGCTGCTCATCGATGTTCGCTCGGTACAAGGTGGGGTCTTCGGCTATCTCGGGGGACTTGGCATCTTCACCGCCCTTCTGGCGGCCTTCTACACGGTAGAAGTCATCCGCCTGTTCAAGCGGGCGGGCTGGATCATCAAGTTTCCCGAAGAGGTCCCCCTGATGACCCGGCAGGGTTTCCAGCTCATCATCCCTCTGCTGTTCATTACCCTCTCCCTCAGCCTGCTGCGACTCTGGCTGCAGGCGCATTTTGGCATCTCACTGCCGGAGCTGATGAGTCACCTGTTCCAACCCCTTGTGACCGGTGCCGACACCCTGCCCGCCCTGCTCATCGCCCTGCTGGTGGCGCACCTGCTCTGGTTCATGGGGGTGCACGGCGCCCTCATCGTCAACGGCCTGCTCTCCCCATTCTGGATGGCTGGGCTGAGTGCCAACCAGGGTGCCCTGATGGCCGGCGAGCCCCTGCCCCATATCTTCCTGCAGGGGTTCTGGGACTACTACCTGCTGATCGGGGGGATTGGGACTACCCTACCCCTGGTGTTCATGGCGATGCGCAGCCGTAGCCGCACCCTGCACTCGGTCGGCAGGCTCGGCTTCATTCCCTCCTTGTTCAACATCAACGAGCCCATACTGTTCGGCTTCCCCATCATCATGAACCCGCTTTTCTTCCTGCCCTTCATCGGGGTTCCCATGATCAATGCCACCCTGGCCTGGCTGCTGACCGAGTGGGGCTACCTGGATCGCTTCGTGGCCATGCTGCCCTGGTCCATGCCCTCGCCGCTGGGGGCCGCCTGGGCCGCCAACGGCAGTTGGGCCAATGCCTTGATGGTGCTAGTCTGCATCCTCAACAGCTATGTGCTCTACCGCCCCTTCTTCATGGCCCACGAGCGGATGCTGCTGGCCCAGGAGACGGAGCGCAGGGCCCACTGACCCCTCTGGTCTCTACTGCCGCCACCGTTATTGACACAGACCCCATAACGAGAGGGAGGCATCACGCCTCCCTCTTTACATTCTCCCCACTCAGCCCTTCAAGAGGCGGACTGCGTCAGCGGTTGCCGGCACGAGCAAAGCTACCCTGAGCCTGTACCTCATATGGACCCATGCTGGCGGGCAGGAAGGCGGATTGCCCCCTCGCCAATACCAATGCCGGCTGGCCATCACAGTGCAGGGAGAGGATTCCGTTGATGGCAAACAGGATCTCGGCGCTCGAGGTGGTGAGCTCGTAGGCACCGGCCGGGTAGACGCTGAAAGTGAAGTCGGGTACGGGGAGGTCGAAGTGTTGCGCCGCCCCCGCCAGACGAGGTAATAGCAGGAGCTCGTCGGCAAGCTTGGGCTGACAACGGGTGCAGGCGAGCAGCTCATCCACGTCCAGGTGCTTGGCGGTCAGACCGGCGCGCAACACGTTGTCGGAGTTGGCCATGATCTCGAGCCCGGTCCCGTGGACATAGGCATGGGGGGTGCCAGCATCCAGATACATGGCCTGGCCTGGCTGAAGCGTCACCACATTGAGCAGCAAGGGCGCAAACAGACCCACATCCCCCGGGTGCTGGTCGAACAGGGAGAGGACCAGAGCAAAGGTCTCGTCGTGCCGATGACATTCGGCATAGGCACGAAGTGCGGCGAGGGCGGACTCCTTGGGCTCACCATTCAGGGTCAACAAGGCACGAAAGAAGCATGCCAGGCCCTGTTCGTCCGGATTGGCGTGGAATGCCTCCACCAGCGGGACCAGACTTGCCGCCGCCACCCGCTCAAACAGCGCCAAGATGGCGCCAAACTCACGAAAGCCGTTCATCGCCTGATAGGGGGTGAGTGCAAACACCAGCTCGGGTTTGTGGTTGTCATCTCGATAGTTGCGATGGGGCGCGTCGACGGCAATACCAGCCCCCTCCTCACGAGCGAAGCCCGCTTCGGCCTGTGCCTTGCTCGGGTGCACCTGGATAGAGAGCGCCTTCTCGGCACACAACACTTTGAACAGGAACGGCAGGGCACCAAACCGGGTCGCTGTGGACTCCCCCAGCATGGCGAGGGGGCGGCCGGCAATAAGCTCAGACAGTCGAACCGGCAATCCCCCCACCTCGACAAGGGAGCAGCCATTGGCATGGGCCCCCATCCAGAGCTCGGCTTGCGGCTTGCTGTCGGGGTTCGGGATCCCGAACAGCCGTGTCAGGGCATCGGGGCTGCCCCAGTCGTATCCCTGGATGGGGTTCTTCATCAGTAGTGCGGTCGGCAGGTGCATGATATGGCGTCTCATCGTTCACTGGGTGGTATTGAGCACAATCTATCATGTTTCAACCCCACGATGGAAACCGGTTTCCATCGTGATTCTACCGATGCAGGAGTCCCCGCTCTCGCACCAGCCGGGATGGCGTCAGGGGGTGGCTATCCCATCAGCCCCAGATAGTTCATCAGCGCCGCCCCCAGGCTGGTGGTCACCAGCGAACCGAGCGTGGTGGTGGCGATGATGTTCGCCGCCAGGGCGCTGTCGCCCCCCATGGCACGGGTCATCACATAGCTGGCGGCTGCGGTGGGGGTGGAGCTGATGAGAAACAGGATGCCGAGGGCCTGGGTGTTGAAACCGAGCGCCCAGGCTCCCAGCACCAGCAGCACGGGAATGCAGAACAGACGGTTGGCGGTGGCCCAGCCGGTCAGCATGGCGCCGCCGCGCAGGGCCTTGAGGTTGAGGCTGGCACCGGTGCAGAGCAGCGCCAACGGTAGTGTCATGTTGGCGAAGTAGTTGCCCGTGGTGATCACCAGCTGGGGCAACTCTATGCCGAGCAGGCCGAACGGCAGCGCCGCCAGGATGGCGATGATGAGGGGATTTCTGACAATCCCCTTGAGGATGGGCCTGATCCCTTTCCCGCCCCCCAGGCTGCGGGTCAGGGTGATCACCGCGAGGATGTTGTAGAGCACTGTGATGGAGCCCACCAGCAGGGCGGCGGCGCCTATCCCCTCCGGGCCATAGGCGTTCTGCACATAGGCCAGCCCCATGATCCCCATGTTGCCGCGAAAGCTGCCCTGCA